>Ga0134128_10000430_pt1 | contig 58457 bp, 47 predicted proteins | sample KB31754_FD_96462 | JGI IMG/M metagenome (GOLD analysis project Ga0134128, IMG submission 96462) | Terrestrial soil microbial communities with excess Nitrogen fertilizer from Kellogg Biological Station, Michigan, USA - KB3-175-4 | ecosystem: Environmental > Terrestrial > Soil > Unclassified ... | reverse complement strand
GTCGATGCCATCTTCAATTTCGATGAAAGCGCCAAACTCCGTCAGGTTGCGGACACGGCCTTCCACAATGGTGCCCACCGTGTAGCGCTCCGGCAGATGTTCCCAGGGATTTTCGAGCAGTTGCTTCATGCCGAGGGAAATGCGCCGGTCTGACGGATTCACGCTCAGGATGATGGTTTCAATTTCTTCGTCTGGCTTCACCAGCTTGCTCGGGTGCTTCATGCGCTTCGACCAAGTCATCTCCGAGACATGCACCAGGCCTTCAATGCCTTGCTCCAGCTCCACGAACGCGCCGTAGTCGGTCACGCTCAACACCCGGCCGCGGACGCGGGCGCCGATCGGGTAGCGCTCGGCAACGTCCAGCCACGGGTCTGGCGTGAGCTGTTTAAAGCCCAGCGAGATGCGCTGCTTTTCCTTATCGAATTTCAGCACCTTCACCTGGATTTCATCGCCCACGTTCACCAGGTCGCGGGGATGCGTCAGCCGCCCCCAGGACATATCGGTGACGTGCAGCAAACCGTCAATGCCGCCCAGATCGACGAATGCGCCGTACTCGGTTAAATTCTTCACCGTGCCGGTCAGGATCGTCCCTTCTTCCAGGTGATCGAGCGTCAGCGTGCGCTTGCTCTTGGCTTCCTCTTCCAGCATCTCCTTGCGGGAGACCACCACATTGCCGCGCTTCTTGTTCAGCTTGATGACGCGAACGTCAAGCGTTTGGCCCACATAGGATTCCAGATTGCGGACCGGACGGATCTCCACCTGGGAGCCGGGCAGAAACGCCTTGATGCCGATATCCACCGTCAGGCCGCCCTTGACGCGGCTGACAACTATGCCGCTGATCGGGGTCTTGTCGTTTGCGGCCTTTTCAATCGTGTCCCATACGCGATGCCGCAGGGCCTTGTCGTAGCTCAGCAGGTAGCCGCCTTCCGGCTCCTCGCGCTCCACCACCACTTCAATCGTCTGACCGGGCTGCAGCTTCGGCTGGCCGGTATGGTCGAGCACCTGCTCGATCGGAATCAGTCCTTCGGATTTCAGTCCCACGTCCACCACGACGTGCTTATCGGTCAGCTTGATGACCGTGCCGCTGACCACGTGGCCATCGACGGCCTGGGCAGCTTCCTGCGCCGCCTGCTCGTGTTCAAACGACTCCAGCAGCGCGCCGAAATCCATCTCTTCCTCATGCGGGGCAGAGTCTTCGGACTTCGCGACCGCACCCTGCGGCGGTTCCTGGTGACCTTGCGGCTCGGGCGGGGTTTCCGTGTGCGTGTCCCCGGCAACTACAGGGACTTCGGTTACAGGCGTGGCGGTTTCATCCGACACAGCAGCTTCGGCATACGGCTGCTCGACCGGTGGGTGTTCTGCGGAGGCAGAAATGTTGTGGTTGGTTTCGAATGCGTCGACTTCCGGCGCAGCGGTGGCGGTTTCGTGGGCTTCTAATTCGGTGGTATTCAGGGTTTTACTCTCGATGTGTTCGGAATTGAGGACGTCTACCATAAGACAGAGGGCTCCGGACTCATTACGGCGCGATTGGCGCGCGCGTACTGGGCGGGTCATCGCTTTCGTTTGAAAGAAATCGACGATCAGTCCATTCTCGCCGTGGTGCGAAGGAAGCAGCTTAACTGCGAAAACCTTTGGCCGGGCGGGAAATCTCAGCGTTGCTCTCGCCTGTCGGTTCGAAATGGCCTTTGCTGGCAGTGCATCAATGGAAAGAGTGAAGAACCACTCCGCCATTGCGCCTGAAACAGGCCAGAACGAAATTGTGCCGGGGACGAGAGGAACCCTCGATTGGGCTTCGAAGCACATGAGTCCATGGGGGCTTCGTTCCCACCTAAAACTATATCAACCTGCGGAAAACAGTGTCAACGCACTTTCGCCTCGAAAACACGCGGAAAGGAAGAATTCGAAAATAATTTTTCGCGCGGACAGGGCTATTATGGAGACCGGAAAAGCCGCTACGAAATCTGCATTGCAGGAAATTCATGAATCGACGAAATTTTATTCAATCTGCAACATTGATGCTTACTCAAAAATGGATGTCTCCTGGCTGGGCTGCGATTCACTCGGCGCTGAAACCATCCGGCAAAAGAACACCCGATCTCGCGAAATTCGAGCAAATGAAGGTTGGGGTCAGCTTCCACTTCGGAATGAGTACATTTACGGGCAATGACTATGACGAGGGCACTGCGCCGGCAACCACCTACGCTCCAAGCCAACTAAATGTGGATCAATGGCTTTCAACGGCAGCGCTTATCCGGGCGTGTTATGCCGTCTTGACGGCGAAACACATGTCGGGCTTCTGTCTCTGGGACGCTGACAATTACGATTACGACGTTGCCGCAAGCGGCAATTACAACGATGTGGTGGCTTCATTCGTAACCGGATGCAAAAAGCGCAACATAATGCCCGGACTTTACTACTGTATTCTCGATCCCAGGAATGAGGGCAACCAGGGACACGTGGACTGGGAAGGCCGCGTGAGCGCTCCTTATTTCAGCCTCATTTTGCGGCAGATCACGGAACTGCATCGCAAATACAAGGGAATCGGTCTGCAGGTGATCGATATACCCAGGAAGCTATCCGCAGACGAACGGTGGGAGATTTACCGGGCCGTCAAAACGTTGAACCCTCACTGCCTGATGATGGTGAACCAGACCTGGGACATCAGCCATGTGAACCAGGGGCGCATATCCTCACCCGATGCCTGGCCAACCGATATCATGCTTAGCGAAGATGCACTGCCTCCCGAAGGAGGCCATGATCCATGGGTGGTGTATCAAGGAAATCGCTACTATATGCCGATGGTCTCCTGGTTCCCGAGTGGACCTTTCTACAATGGCAAAAAATATCGGGACTGGTTTTGGAATCCTTATTTCAAAACCCGGCCAGCGGCTGACCTCTTTGACCTTTACCAGAAGACGGTGTCGAGAAATGGCAGTTTTATGCTGAACCTTTCTCCAGATACCAGAGGCCTGCTTCCAGAGGATGACGTGGAACAAATAAATCGCCTTGCCGAACTGATGCGCGGATCGCATTAGGAAATAACCACAGCCACGTTGGTTTGGGTGGAATATAAAAAAAGTTAGACAAATGAAGCATGTCATAGGGTGAACATGAGCAGACTGCAGGCAAAAGAAATTCGCTTAGCCTCGCGTCCGCAGGGAGAGCCTGCCGCGGACAACTTCGCCTTTGCCACGGTCGATCTGCCGGACCTCGAACCGGGGGAAGTTCTAGTCCGAAACGCTTTCTTTTCCGTCGATCCTTACATGCGCGGCCGTATGAGCGAGGGCCGATCCTATGTGCCTCCGTTTGCGGTCGGCAACGCTCTTGAGGGTGCCGCTGTCGGCCAGGTGGTGCATTCCCGCGATGCCGGTTTTCCGGTCAGCAGTTGGGTACAGAGCCTGTACGGCTGGCGGGATTATTTCATCGGCCGCGCCCAGCAGTTGCGCATCATCGACGCGCGCCAGGCTCCGCCCTCCGCCTATCTCGGCCTGCTCGGGGCCACCGGCCTTACCGCCTGGGTCGGTCTTAATGACATTGCCAATATCAAGGAAGGGGAGACAGTCTTCATCTCCGGCGGCGCGGGCGCGGTCGGCAGCGTCGCCTGCCAGCTGGCCCGGTTGCGCGGCTGCAGGGTCATCGCCAGCGCAGGCTCACCGGCCAAGATCGCTTTTCTGAAAAATCAGCTCAAGGTCGACTATGCCTTCAATTACCGGGAGGGCGATCCTCGGGAGCACCTGCAGAACGCGGCCCCGGACGGACTGCACGTCTACTTCGACAACACCGCTGGGCCCCAGTTGGAAGCGGCGCTCGCCTCCATGCGCAATCATGGCCGCGTCGTGATGTGCGGCGCCATCTCCGGCTACAACACACCAGTGCCCGGCCCGCACAACCTGGCGCTGGCAATTATTCGCCGCCTGCGGATTGAAGGCTTTATTATCGTGGACCACCTGCACCGCATGCCGAATTTCCTGGCGGAGATGATTCCTGCCTTGCGTGCTGGCAAACTGTTGCATCAGGAAACTGTCATCCCCGGCCTCGAAAACGCGCCTGCGGCCTTCATCTCCCTGCTGCACTCCGGCGATACCCACACCGGCAAGCTCATCATCCGCGTCTGAAATTGATTTCGAGCAGAATATACTCCCGATATATGGATCGATTATGGACTCCCTGGCGGTACGAGTATGTCAGCACCTCGGACAACGCCGCGCGCAAAGGCATCCCGCCGCAGCTGGCGGGGTGGCCGGGCGACACTGGCTGCGTCTTCTGCAATCTGCTCGGGGCTTCCGCGCATGCAATCGAGACAGGAATGTCTGCGCGGGAGGCAGATCGGGCAGTAAACATTGTTTATCGCGGCGAACACTGCTTTATCTGCCTGAACGCCTTTCCGTATACCTCTGGCCATGTAATGGTTTTGCCCTACACGCATGTCGATGAATTAACGAGACTTGAACCCCCCGCTGCTGAGGAGATGATGACGTTGGCGCAGCGGCTGGAACAGGTTTTCAGAAAGGTTTATCGGCCCGACGGGATCAATCTGGGGATGAACCTCGGCAAAGCGGCTGGAGCGGGCGTCATTGGCCATCTACATCTGCACATGCTGCCGCGTTGGCTGGGCGACACCAATTTTATGACGGTGATCGGGGAGACGAGGGTGCTGCCGGAGAGCCTGGAAATTACCTGGGAACGGCTGCATGCGGAGTTTCAAAAGTAGAGCAACTCTTACATATTTGTTCAACTAATGTTGAACAAATATGTCTCTAGAATCCATGTCTCGTTATTAATTGGTTATGAATGATTGTGGCCATGCTCATGGATGGTGCTGGCCTCAAAACTGACCACCTTCCAGACCCCATTGCTGCGGTGATAGACGCGGGTGTAACGATAGTGGCCGTTGATGTTGTCGCCGTGGTTGACGCCCGCCACCTCCGCCCGTGAAACTACCACCACTGTCGAGCCATACACACGAATCTTGCGGTCGGAGGTATTCAGCTTCGTGAAATGGGTGGCGCCGCTTTTGAATCCAGCCAGAGTCTCCGCTTTTGTCGCCAGTGTGCCGTCTCCATAGATTCCGAGATAATCGTCCGACAGCATGCTGGCCATGACGGTGGTATTGCCGTCAAGTTCCGCCTGCTGCAACTGCTGCTCCAACGTTTCGATGGTGTGAACGATCTGCCGAGGCTGATGGTGTGGGCGAGGAATTGAAGCGGCCAGAGCGGCAGAAACCGCCAGCACGAGAAGAAGAATCCAGAGACCGGACCGAACGATCGCCCGGCCCGGGGGGATGGGCATCCGAATATGTAACTGCGCTCGCATAGCTGTAACGGGATAGTAGTTCGCGCGGGCGCAGGAGTCAAAAAATAAATCAGCGGGCGTATTTTCAGGCCAACGCATTCAAATCTTCCACGCTGCGCTCCCGCATCCATTGATACAGGCCGCCGATTGCATGTTGATGAAAATGCGGAGAAGCGCGATGCGCGTCGAGCGCGGCTTCATCCCGGTACTGCTCATAGATCATGATCTGGTTGGGATTGCCCGCCGTTTCATGCGGAATGTAGGAGACGCAACCCGGCTCCTTGCGGGAGGCCTCAGTCAGTTGGCGAAGAGCGTTCAGCACATTGTCACGATCTTCCTGCGCGAAACGCATGCGTACAGCAAATGAAATCATTCCAGATTGCTCCTCGGGGTTGCCGGTTCGTTGGTGGCGCAGACGTGTGTTCATGGAGGGCTCGAGAGGAGCCGATGCTAGCCTGCCGACATGGTGTTCAGGGTCGCGGCGAATCCCGGCAGCAGGATTGTCTGATCGCGGTCTGGGCCGGTTGAAATCATGCCGATCCGCGCGCCCGATTCCTGCTCAAGAAACCTCAGGTAGTCTTTCGCGGCGGCAGGCAAGGCTTCGTACGTCTGGATATTTTCAGTTGGCGTATTCCATCCCTTCAATTGCGTTAATATCGGCTCGATCGATTCCAGTCCACGTACGTCGGCTGGAATGGTATCGGTGGTTTTGCCGCCAATTTTATAGCCAGTGCAGACGGGAATTTGTTCGAGCGTATCCAGCACATCGAGCTTGGTGACGACCAGCCACTCGGTTCCGTTGATCTGGGTAGAGTAACGCAACAGCGGAAGATCGAGCCATCCGCAGCGGCGCGGTCGGCCGGTGACGGCGCCATACTCCTGGCCGCGGGCACGCAGAAGCTCGCCCTGGCCATCGTGAATCTCGGTCGGAAACGGTCCTTCGCCGACGCGGGTTACATAGGCCTTGGTGACGCCGATGACGGTGCCGATTCTGGTGGGTCCCACACCGGTACCGATGACGGCCCCGCCCGCGGTAGCCGAAGAAGAAGTGACGAAGGGATAGGTGCCATGGTCGATGTCGAGCAGCGTGCCCTGAGCGCCTTCAAACATGATGCTCTGGCCCTCGTCCAGCGCCTGGTTCAACATGCGCGAGGTATCAGCGATGAAGGGCGCGATGCGTTCGGCGGCGCGGGCATACTCCTCATACATTTTGGCGGGATCGAGCGGGCCCGGGTGGAGGGGATCAGGGCCGAACAGCGCGTGCGCGATAGTGTTCTTCTCGTGGCAGGCATTCTGGATATGGGTGCGCAGAATGGCGGGGTTGAGCAGATCGATGACTCGAAGCCCGCTGCGCTTCATCTTGTCTTCATAGGCGGGGCCGATGCCGCGGCTGGTGGTGCCGATCTTTATGCGGCCGGGGGCATTTTCGGCGGCCAGTTCAATCATGCGGTGATAGGGCAGAATGACATGGGCGCGATTGGAGATAAAAAGCTGCCCTGCGACATAGACGCCCAGTTCTTTCAGGCGGTCGACTTCCTGGAGGAAGGCCATCGGATCGAGGACGACGCCGTTGCCGATGACAGCGCGGCAGTCGGGCCGCAGCACTCCGCAGGGGACCAGCTGGAGCACGAATTTTTTCCCGCCGATGATGACGGTGTGCCCGGCATTGTGGCCGCCGGCGTACCGCGCTACAACGGAGAAGCGTCCGGAGAGAACGTCTACGATCTTGCCTTTGCCTTCATCGCCCCACTGGGCGCCCAGAACCACGGCTGTCTTTGCTCGCATCTCGACTCATTTCCATCTATTTCCACCGCCGCACATGCGAAGGCCTCCGGCGATCCGAGGCATTTCGATTGTGTTGGTCTTCGATTGTGTGGGCGGGGTGGTACCGCCACAAATTGCGTTCAGGAGGGTCGTCGGCTGGCGACCAACATTTGCAGCACTCGCAAATAAGAATCCTATACTACGAAGTGGTTCTGTAAAAGTCGAAAGCCGAGCCGCACCACCACACATTTGCAAGAACAGGAACGACATCGATGCCGGAACTGCCGGAAGTGGAAACCGTTGCGCGGGGCGTGGACAAGCGCGTCCGGGGACGCAGGATAATTTCGGTCTGGTTGGGAACGAAGCCGGAACCGTTCCGGTCGGCTCCTGCGGATATCGCGGCAGCGTTGACCGGCAGCACGATCGTGGAAGTGCGGCGGGTGGGCAAGCATATTGTGGCCGATCTAATCCGGGAGAACGGCGAAGCGGGACCGGGAAAAGCGCGCAGGGGTGGCATCCGGCGCGGCGATGGATTGGAGCCGCGGCGCGGGCAGTGGATCGTCCACCTGGGAATGACGGGACAGCTGTTAGTGGCGCAGGCGGATGCGCCCCTGCTTCCGCATACGCACGCCGTGGTACAACTCGATGACCATCGGGAGATACGCTTCGTCGATCCGCGACGGTTTGGCAGGCTGGCGGTGCTGAAGGTTCCGAACGCACAGGAAGGAACGTCCGGGAAGGGGATTTCGCTTCGGTCAGGGTTCACCGGACCGGGGAGGGAGCCGCTCGATATCTCCCCAGACGCATTTCGGGCGCTTTTCCGGGGGCGGCGGACGCCGATCAAGTCGGCGCTGCTGAATCAGAAACTGCTGCATGGGGTCGGCAACATCTACGCCGATGAGAGCCTGTTTCGGGCGGGCATTCGTCCCCGGCGGCAGGCAGGACGACTGACAGTGGGCGAGCTGGAGCGGTTGCGCCCGGCGTTGCAGGCGGTGCTGCGAGAGGCGATTGCAGCGGGAGGTTCGTCGGTGTCGGACTACGTGGACGCCGAGGGCAAAAAGGGATTCTTTCAACTGGAGCACAAGGTGTATCTGCGGGGAGGCGAGCCATGCGTTGTTTGCGGGACTCCCATACGGAGAATCGTAGTGGGCGGACGAGGGACGCATTTCTGTCCACACTGTCAGCGATGAATTTAGGCGTTTGCTATGGATTCCTGGATAAAACCGTGGAAATCTCTATGAGATTGCAGAAAATTATGGATCGCTCTTTTCATTAACCTGTTGATTTCAAACAAAAATAGTTGATTTTCGATTTTGGTCCCACATTTGCAAATAACAGAAACAAGCCAGTGCATCGCATTTCCGGTTGAAAGCCGGAATCATAGAAGGTTCCTGTAGAGTGTGCCGTAACAGAGTTTCCTCAAAAAGAATTGGAAACCGGACGGCACCCGCAGAACAACAAGTTGATAGAAAGTGCCGCTGCAAAAAAAAGAACGGGTCTACCCGAAACCGGGAGGCCAGTGACCCGTTTCTCGAATCAAAACTAAAAATAATGCCTGGGATTTTCCGGTTTCTTTGGCGGGAATCTCTTTGCAAAAAGAATCGGTTCTCTCTTGTGTCAAGCTCCCGATCCGGAAGAAAAGGGCGGGTTGGAGATTCCGATTGCTGGGACTTGCCGATTTGCTCGCTCCGGAGTAGCATCGAACTTGCTCATCGTTTGGCTGAAGCCGCACACCTTTCTGGTATAGACGTGGCTCGCCGATCACATGTTACGGATAGGAATAAAAGCACAGTCCCGGATGCGCTGCCAGTGTGTGCGCTCCCATAGCGTAACGCGACCATCTACCGCCATGTCCGCAGGTTGCCGCAGAGTGAGTAGCGGCGGCATATCGGACGGGCAAACGAAATTAGATTGAAATAAAACTTCCATACTGCTCGATGTTGCCGCTACGGGGTGTATGCCGTGGTGCCCATGCAAAAGCGTGTTGCGTCGTCCGGTTGAGATGCCAGGCATGCAGGATGGAACCCCAAGGAAGTAAATTTTAATGACGACAGATTCAATGGCTCCCGAGGAGCCGCAATCTTCTACCCCTTCCGCGAATGCAAATGCCGGCGCAATCAACGCACCGAGGCAAAAACAGAGCTTTCGACGCCGCCGGAAACGCAGGGGACCGGGTGGTCCCGGCGGCAATCCAGCACAGGCCGGGCAGAATGCCTCGCAAGCGAATGGCGTGGCGTCCGCAGCCGGATCAGGATCAGAAGCCGGGTTGGGAAACGCCCCCGGCAATACGCCGAGAAATGCCAATCATCCGCGCAAGCAGAAGAAGCGCTTCTTCAAGAAAAGCAAAAATCAGGCGCAGGGGCAGGGACAAAACCCGGGCAACGGTCAGACCAATGCACACGGCGGGCGGGGCGATTCCCGCGGCAATGGCCAGCAGCAGGGACGGCGCAGCAATAAGCAGCGGCGTCCGAAGGTCTTTGTCGGTCCCATGGATCACAGCTACCGCGCAGCCAATGGGAATTATGCCGATGCGCCGCCTTCGACGATTGAGTTGCAGCGCGGATATGCGAATCCCCATTACAACGGCAATGGCAATGGGAACTTCAATGGAAACGGCAATGGCGATTTTGCCGGGCCGAACCAGGCGAGGTCGCTTGAAGGTGTAGAAGCGGGAGCGAACCTGGCTGCGTCATCCGACGCGCCCACGCGAATTTACTGTTTTATCGACGACCTGTTCTTCATGGCCAAAATCCAGGAAACGGCGCGGAAGCTGGGCATCAAAGTCGCGTTTGTGAAGAATGAGAAGGACACCGTCGCCGATTTGCTGGCGCTGCCGGAAGAAGGACGTCCGGCGCTGATTGTGTTCGACCTGAACAACGCCAACGCCAAGCCGCTGGCGCTGATTCCGAAGCTGAAGCTGAAGCTGAAACGCGCGACGTCGATCATCGGGTTTCTGTCGCACCTGCAGGGTGAGCTGAAGGTGAAGGCGATCGAGGCCGGCTGCGACACAGTAATGCCGCGGTCCGCGTTCTCGCAAAGCCTGCCGAACCTACTGCGGCGGTACGGGATCGAAACGGATTCAGAGGCGGAAGACAGCCAGGCGCACATGCTAGAAGCGTGAGTGGCTTTTTCCTGCTCAAGCCAAAGAAAGGCTTGATGGCGCGCCGAGCATCTGTAATTTCCTCTACCCGGGCGGCCAATGCATGGTCCGTCCTCCCAGCAAATGCAGGTGCAGATGATCGACGGTCTGCCCGCCATCCGGCCCGGTGTTCATCACGATACGAAATCCCTTGGCGAGATTCTGTTGCGCCGCCAGTTTTGTAGCGGCTGCCACGAGCTGGCCGAGGAGAACTGCGTCGTCGGCACGGGCCTCCGCGAGCGAGGCGATGTGTTTGCGCGGGATGACGAGCAGGTGCACGGGCGCCTGCGGATGAATGTCGGAGAACGCTATGCAGGATTCATCTTCATAGAGCTTCTGCGCGGGGATTTCGCCGCTAACGATTTTGCAGAATATGCAGTCCATGGAGATGATCTTAGAGGGATTTCCCTTCGGTAAGGAAGAGAAGATCCTGGAGAAGTTCTTGACCTTGCTCTGAACCTCATGCAAAATTGCGCAACACCCCGTCACGATGGGTAGAGCCGTCACTTATACCTGGCGGATGCCGGATGCGGATCACCTGATCTTGATCTCTCTGCCGCCCAAACAACCAAAATCCAATTCCAACGCGAAGACCGATGGAAGGCCTGCGCCAGTCTTCACTCCTGACGTTCTTACCCTGACCCGAACGCCGATACCGAGCGACCATCCGTTGCTCGATCGCGGATTTCATTTTATTAATCAGTGGGGGCTGGAGCGGTAATGTGTGCGCTTCTGTGAACGCACGTCTTGCGCTTTGCTGGACGATTCTGCGATGCTGGATGGAGCCACCCATTGAGATCTCATCGGAAGAAAGAGCCCATGCAATCCCGCACGCGACGCGCGTTCCTCGTAGGGTGCTGTACGGTTGCCCTGCTGGGCGCGGTGGCATGTAAATCGTCCGCGAAAACAGAAAACTCCGACGCAACGAAAAGTAATCAGGCGACAGCAAACTCTCAAACGGCGACGGACACGTCCAGCGGGACCTTGCAGCCGATCAATATTGTGTTCATCACGCTGGACACGGTTCGGGCAGACCATCTCCACTGCTACGGCAACGCGAAAATCAAGACCCCCACCATCGACGCGCTGGCCAGAAACGGCGTCCTGTTTGAAAAGGCAGTAGCGCAGGCGCCGTTGACCCTTCCATCCCACGCCAGCATGTTTACCGGGACCAATCCAAATGTCCACCATGTGCGCGACACCGGCGGGTTTGTGCTGCAACCTTCATCGATCACGATGGCGCACATCCTGCAGAAGCATGGGTGGAACACGGCAGCGTTTGTCAGCTCATCTGTGTTAATGAAAGCGATTGGTTTCAACCAGGGATTTTCCGTCTACGACGATCAGATGAGAGATCGTCAGGGTCGCGACTCAGCTATGCGTTCCGCGAACGATACAGTCGATCACGCTCTGGCATGGCTGAATTCGCAGCCGGAGCAACCCGCGCATCCTTTTTTTGTATGGATGCATTTCTATGACGCCCATCAGCCGTATGTTCCGCCGCCAGTCGAGTTTCAACGCCAATATCCGGGCGATCCGTATGACGCGGAGATTGCCTATATGGACCAGCAGGCAGGGCGTTTTCTGGACGCGGTCAAAAAGAAGTCGCCGCCCCAAAGAACCCTGATCGTATTGCTGTCAGACCATGGCGAGAGCCTGGGAGATCACGGCGAATATGAGCATGGAGTATTTCTGTACGACTCAACCATTCGCATTGCGTGGGTCATGGCCGGGCCAGGCATCCCTGCGGGAGTTCGCGTAGAACAGCAGGCGCGAACCGTCGACCTGCTGCCGACCATACTGGATCTGCTGGGAGGCAAAGCCTCTCCGGCGGTGCAGGGAACCACCCTGACGCCCGCCTTTTCTGGCAAGCCGGTGACGACTGAGTATTCCTACGAAGAGACGATGTATCCCAAGTTCGTCATGAATTGGTCGTCGTTGCGGGGTATTCACACGCCCGATTGGATGTATGTCCGCGCGCCGAAGCCGGAACTCTACGATCTGAAACACGATCCGGGCGAACTGCACAATGTGATCGATGCCCATCCCAGGGAATATCGCGATCTCGACCAGCAGTTGAAACTGCTGACCGGAAACAATGGAGGTGAAAAAGTTGTTTCGCAGCAGATGGATCAGCAAACCATGGAGAAGCTGCGGTCGCTTGGATATTTGGGGGGAGCCTCGCAGCAGGTCGTCAGTCTGGACAGCACGGGTGCCGATCCCAAGGACCAGGTTGGAATTTTGAAACTGCTGCACATGGCAAAAGATCCACCGCCAGCGGCGGAATCTCCCGCGCGCAGGATTGAGTTGTATAAGCAGGCACTGGTACAGGACCCGACCAATCCTGCCATCTATTGGGGTCTTAGCGATGAATACCACCAAACCGGCCAGATCGACGCCAACCTGCAAATATGCCTGGATGCGCTTCATCACGGCGTCCACGGGGCAATGATTCTATCTCGGATCGGCCAAATCTACCTGATCAAGGGCAATGCCGGCCAGGCGATCGAGTACTACCATCTGGCGGTGCAGATGGATCCGATCGATGTTGAAGCCATGAATGGCCTTGCATCCGCATACTCTGCCAGTGGGCGGTTGGCGGATGCGACGACGGAATTCCAGCGAGTCCTGGCCATTCGATCCTATGGGCCTGCCTACAATGGCCTGGGATTGATGGCGGTGAGGCAGCATGATTTCATCGGCGCGCGAAAATATTTTGAGCGCGCGGTTCAATTGAATGGGAAGGATATGCAATCGCAGCTGAATCTTGGCATGCTCTGCACGCAGACCGGCGATGTTCCTTGTGGACGGAATGCGTTTCATGCGTTTCTGGCGAATGCATCTCCGGTGCGAGACAAAAATATAATTCCGCGTGTGCAATATTTGCTGAAAACGGCGCTGGCACAGCAGCCATAACGGTACTTGGAAACGTCAGCAAACAAGGCCGCATCCGTGTTCCTCTTGTCTGTTCGAACGGTGGGCAATCCGTTTGTTTCCCAACTTGCATGGACGAGAAGATATCTTGGAGAAGTTCTTTACCGGCTTCCAAACTGTCGTGCAGAATCGGCCACGGTTCGTCATTCCAAATCGAGCGAGATACTTGACGCGAACGCCGGTACCGAGACGCTATCCGTTGCTCGACCGTGGATTCCACTTTGTTAATTAGTGGGGTCTAGAACGGTAGTCTGCCGAATTATTCATGGAGCGTTTATGACTCAATCGCAACTTGAATCCTCAATCGGGGTCGTTAGAATTGCAGGTTGTCGGGGTGATGTACACGGATCGAAAACGAGCGGCAGAGCGCGAACTGGACGATCGAATTCCGTTGAGCATTGCGCACTGGCACCAGCACATCAATTTCTGCAAGGTTCCGAGTGGACAGGAGGCGGCTTATTTCGGTCCCGATGCGAAGTTTGGGCTGAGAGGTTCGATTGCCACCAAAGAAGCTTGTGACGCCGCGGGCGGTGAGTTCCATCCGCATGTATTTGGGTGGATGGTTCACGTGTACCCTTATGAGGCGGATTCAACAAAGATTTGGTCTACGAACGATGGACCAGGGTCATGACAATATGGATCACTCTGCTATGGGCGGGATGCAAATGAATTAGAGCGGATTCAGCGATTGCTGTGGGGGATGTCCGTGGTTCCGAGCGCTGCGAGGAGCCAGAGGGTGTGATGGCAGCAATACCGTCGCCCGCAGTGTGCGGATTCTTCACTTCGCGATGCTCGTTCAGCATGACTCGCCTACATGATCTGACAAACTGCTTTAGTCCAGCCGGACCAGATAGGCCTCGCCTTCGGCGGGTTGCAGCTCGCGGGCGATTTCGATGGCGGCACTATGGGAACCGCGTTCGGGGCGGATGCGGACCCAGTACCCGGTGGCTCCCTTAAAGTCGATGACGTTGGCGGCAGGATATTGACGCTGCAATTGCTCATGCAGCTTTTTTGCCGTACGGTCCTGCCGAAGGACGCCGATTTGTACGCACCACCGGCCATCCGCAGTTGCCGAAGAGGGCTTGCTGAGCACATCGATGCGCACGCGCGCGATTCCAGTTCGCCAAACGCCGGTTTTGAGGGCTGCTGCTCGGGAAAGGTCCAGGGTTCGGCCGGGGATAAACGGTCCGCGATCGGTGATGGTGACGATGGCGGACTGGTGGGTGGCGAGATTGGTGACGCGCACGACCGTGCCCAGGGGTAGGGTGCGGTGAGCGGCGGTCATCGCGTTCTGGTTGTAGATTTGCCCATTGGCTCCGCGGGCGTTGTGATAGGGAGCGCCGTACCAACTGGCGATTCCAACCTCTGTCGAAAGAATTCGCCGGGAGCGCGTGGAGGGTTCTTCAGCGGATTCTCCGCTGGGCGGCAAGGGAGCGGGCTGCTGGACCTCTGGCGGAGCGGGAGGCGGAGGAACTGCAACCCGGCGATGGCCGCAGCCGGTGACAACGAGACAAAATGCGAAGAGAAGCGATGCGGCACGGGAAATTGCCTGAAAAATTCTCTTTCTATTCGAGCGGATGGGCAGGGAGTTTGCCCGTGCGATGGCAAAAAAAGATCGACAGTTTAGGAAACTCATCCGGCCACCATGGCAACCTTTTTCTTCAACGGATGGTCTATCTCCGCTAGAAACACAATATCTTCTAGAGAGGCAAGTTGCTAGAGCGATTCCACTCTACTTTTAGACCGTCGAGCTTACTTTCGGGAACCGTTCTTACCGGAACGGCTGCGCAGGGTGAAATCTTCTCCGCATACAACGGGAGTGGAATTGCTCAAGGGCAGTCCGATCAGCGAGGCTGCTTGCCAATTTAAATATCAGCAGCCTGGATGAATTTCATAACCGGACTGGGAATGCTTTTGAGAGCGTTGGCGACGTATCGGCGGAGAGCGGGGATTGCTATGCTGTTGCTGGGCATTCCTGCGGCCGCACAGGCACAGCTTCCGGATGCGCCATCGTTTGTGGAGGTGCGGCAGCGATCCGAAATGTCGCGAACCGACGCAAGGCCAAATGCGGGGCCAGACGCGACTTCTTCTCGAACACAGAACCGAACCGGATTCTGGAAAAATCTCAACTTCGACTTTGCCTCTGACGATCTTTCGGCACCGCGGACGATGACGTGGAACATCGCCTGGAACGCGGAGCCTCCAGAAAACCCACAAGAGACGCTTTACAAAACGCCGAAAGAAAATCTTCCCTCGGGATTTTCTTCAAGCATTGCTGAGGAACATCCGGTTCCGGGTGATGCACCGGCCTTGTACAACCCGTGCCCGGGAAATACCTGTTTGCGTACGCCACCGATGATGTGTTGCGGAAGCTTGCCGTCGCCTTTCACGCGGTATCTAACAAGCCCCGAAGCGGTTTTGTGGACGGCTCGCGACAATTTGAAACTTGCGGTAAGGCATGTGATCGATCCCTTCAACCTGGGCACGATTGTGGTGGATGCTGCGATCGGCATTTCGTTGGACTCCCATAGTGCGTACGGGCCGGGGATCGAGGGAGTCGCGAAGTATTCCGGCGTCAGTTTGACGGAGGATATGACGGGAGAATTTTTTGGTACATTGCTGATCCCTTCGGTGGTCCATCAGGATCCCCGGTACCATCGCGTGCCCTATCTTTCGATGAAGCGGCGACTTCTTCATGCGGTGACCGCGATCGTGTGGACGCAGAGTTACACCGGCAAACCGATGCCGAACTATGGCAATGTTGTGGGAAGCATCGCGACAGCGATCGTCAGTAATACGTTCGTACCTGGTCCAAATCGCCAGGGATTTTCGAACACTGCCCAGCGGCTTGCCCTGGCGTTTGCGATTAGCCCTACTGGAAACCTAATTGCGGAGTTTTTCCCCGATGTCGCGCGCCGGGTCAACCTGCGGGTGGTGATCTTCCAGCGCATCCTGAATACCGTTTCGATTGAGGAGAGCGGTGTGCTGTAGGGCTTTAAGGGAATTCGGGCGCTCCATTCACAGTGCTGAATCTCCACCGAACCCGCAAAAGGACCCGTTCAATGGAAGGGAATTCCGTTAAGTTCTACATATGGATAGGCTAGGAGGGTGTTATGTGAGGCGTGCGATGTGGTGTTGAGGCCGATGGTCGGCGGATTCATCGCATCTTATATAAAGTGGGGCTTTTGTAAGCCATTGAAAATGCGGCAAAGGATGAGCGCGGCGGGGGTTCTTGAGTAACAAGTAGGAGCAAAAAGGACACTACAGCCAATCACGAAAATTCAGGAGAAAGACGTCAATGCCCAAAGCAATCAAATTTATCGAAAAGTCCGTGACGGTGGCAGCCCAAGGCGCGTGGACTATTTTTGAGAGATTCAACAGCATCAACCCCAACCCATCGTTTACGCCGAAGTGGTCGGAGAAGCCTCTGCTGAAGTCCTATCAAAAGGAGAAGCCACCGCTGGGCTGGCCGCGTACCACAGATTCGCTATGCCCGAAGTGCGTACCCTCAATCCGCCAGCAGATTCTGGATGGAAAACTGCCCCATGAAATTCTGCTGAATGAAAAAGTAGGCGAAATCAAGGCGCAGATCATCGAGCGCGATGGACAGATCCTGATGGTGAAGGATTGTCCGGAACATGGACACTTTGAAGATGTGATGTCGATCGACCCGGCATTTTTTAAGCACCTGGAAGAGGTTTTCCCAGGCCGCGATATTCGCGCCCACAACGATGAGAAGTTGCATGACCACGGCACTTCGACGATTACGCACGGCCGCGGATCGGTGCTGACCATCGATTTGACCAACCGCTGCAACATGATGTGCGATCCCTGTTTTATGGACGCCAACCAGGTCGGATTTGTGCATGAGCTGACATGGGACGAGATCAAGACCATGTTGGACAATGCGATCTCGATCAAGCCGCGGCGCCAGATGTCGGTGCAGTTTTCGGGTGGCGAGCCGACGTTGTCGCCATATTTTCTGGATGCGGTCGCGTACGCGCGTAAAGTGGGTTACAACTCCGTACAAGCGGCGACGAACGGCATTGAGTTCGCCAAGAGCAAGGAATTTTCAAAGGCCGCCGCCGAGGCTGGTCTACGCTATGCGTACCTGCAATTCGACGGTATCGGCAATGCGGCCAACTCGCATCGCAAGGTCGGAAATCTGTTCGATGTGAAGCTCCAGGCCATCCACAACCTGCACGAAGCGGGCGTGGACATTGTGCCGGTGACGACGATCATCAACGGGATCAACAACGAGCAGGTTGGACACATCATCGAGTTCGCGCTCAACAATCCCAAGACGATCAACTTCCTGAGCTTTCAGCCGGTGTCGTTTACGGGACGCGATGAAGCGATCAGCGAGGAACGCCGAATCGCTCAGCGGTACACGTTGAGCCACATGGCGCACGACATCAAAAAGCAGACCGGACTGGGTGAGCCGACGCGCGACTGGTTCCCAATCAGCTTTATGAGCACATTTTCCGACTGGGCCGACCTGGTGCACGGACCGGACCATGACTGGGGACAACTTTCCTGCGGATGTCATCCAAATTGCGGTATCGGCATGGCGCTGATGATCGACAAGGAAACCAAGGAAGCGGTTCCGGTGACCGCATTTCTGAATGCCGATCGCCTGGCGAAGGATGTTGCCAAGATCAATGATGCGGCGCGCGGCAAATTTCTGTCGATTGTGGGCGTGGCGTTGGCGTTGCTGCGCAACTACGATCCGCGGAAAGCGCCGACCCACTTCCGCCTGGCGGACCTGCTGCAGAAATTTGACAAGTGCTTCGGGGCGACCAAACACGACTATGGCAAAGTGACGGGCGACCGGACGATGGAAGACATCAATAAGCGCCGAGCCGACCGCTGGAACTTTCTGTTCATCGCCGGCATGTGGTTCCAGGATCTGTTCAACTACGACTTCCGGCGTACGGAGCAGTGCATTATTCCTTACGCGACCCAGGAAGGCGAGATCAGCTTCTGCGCTGATAACACCGGCGTGGGCTGGCGAAACATCATCGAAAAGAGGCACATGACCGCGACGTTGACCAAGTGGTACGACGAGCATGGGCGGCATGAAATTTTTGCCGGCGGCCGCAAGGTAGGTATGCTCGACACGCAGAACAAGCTGATCCTGAATGATGAGCATGTGCATGCCGCCGCGAACGACACGCTGGATAAGCTCGGCATCGCGAAAAACTCGCGGGAAGAGAAGATTCGCGCGCGCGACAGCAAGCTGAAGCAGGATGCGGAATCGGCGAAGATGGCCAAGCTGTATCGCGAGCACATCCTGGGCGAAAAACCCGAGGAGAACTTCGTGGCTCTGGATTCGCTGATCTCTTCCGCTCCCAAGGCAACGGCAGTCGACAAAGCAGAAAAGACGGAAGAGCCGGTGATGGGCGACTAGGTCCGCAATATTTCCGAATGGTCTGTAGATTATCAAGGCGCCCTTCGGAGCGCCTTGATTTTTTAGACGCCTGCGGGGACAAAGCGCCTAATCCCCGGAGGTCTTCGCGGGATTGAACGCAGCGCCAGCCCGCTCGCAATCGAATGCCCGTTCCCATTTGGCGATGACGATTGTGGCAACACTGCTGCCGATGACATTCACGACCGCGCGCGGGATGTTCGTCAGACGTTCCACTCCGAGCAGAAGCACCAGGCCGGCAACCGGAATGCGATGCATGGAAGCCAGCGTAGCGGCCAGGGTGATGAAGCCCGCGCCGGCTACTCCGGCGGATCCCTTGGATGTAATCAGCAGCACGAGCAGCGTGACAATCTGTTCGCGCAGACTCAGGTGAGTGTTGGTCGCCTGAGCGATGAAAAGGGCTCCCATACTCAGGTAAATCGCAGTGCCATCGGCGTTAAATGTGTAGCCGGCAGGCATCACCATGCCGACGACCGGCTCAGCGCAACCTAGCTGTTGCAGTTTCAGCATGACAGGAGCCAATACCGCTTCAGACGATGAAGTACCAGCGGTGATGAGAAGTTCCTCTCGCAGATAGGACAGCAGCTTGAGCAGGCTGAAACCGGCGATGCGCGCGATTCCACCGAGCACCAGGACTACGAAGAGTGCCGAAACGATCCAAAGTTCTGCGGTAAATCGACCCAGTTCCATGAGGCTGCGGAGACCGAATTGCCCGACGGTATAGGCCATGGCTCCCAGCGCGGCAAGCGGCGCGAGATACATGATGAATTTCACTATGCCGAACATGCCCCGCAGGAACAGATCGAGCAGATCCACCAAAGGGCGCGAAACGGTCCGAAACTGAGCCAGCGCCAGACCGAATAGAACACCGATCACAATGATTTGAAGGATATTTCCACTAACAAATGGCTCGCCCATGCTGGACGGAATCATATTGAGAAGAAAGGCCACGAATCCGGGCGGATGGACGTTTGTGGTGTAGCTGACCAGCGCCGTGGAATCAAGCTTAGCGGCATCGATGTTCATGCCTCTTCCCGGCTTAAGAAGATTTGCCGCAATAAACCCCAGGAGCAGAGCAATGGAGGAAACCACTTCAAAGTAGAGTAGCGATTTGGCGCCCACCCGTCCGACTTCCTTGAGATCTCCCATCCGCGCGATGCCCACCACGACGGTGGCAAAGATAATCGGCGCAAGCGTCATGCTGATCAGCTTGATGAATCCGTCCCCGAGCGGCTTGAGGGTCACGGCTTGATGCGGGAAGAGGACGCCGATAATGACTCCGATGACGATTCCATAGACCACCTGGAGCCACAAGGGACCGAACAACGAACGGAGTTTTATTTTTTGCGATATATCTTCCGCGGTGATCATAGTTATTCCGCAAGCTTCCGCATGACTTGAATAAGATCGGATTTTCCTTCGAAGCCGATGCCGGGCAACTCCGGCATAATGATGTGGCCAGCTTCCACGCGAACGCCGTCTGGAAATCCACCGAACGGCTGGAAGAGATCGGGATAACTTTCGTTGCCGCCCAACCCTAGCCCGGCGGCAATGTTCAGAGACATCTGATGGCCTCCATGTGGAATGCAGCGGTGCGGCGACCAGCCCGCGGCTTTTATCACCTGCAAGGTTCGCAGATATTCGCAGAGTCCGTAGGACAATGCGCAATCGAACTGCAGCCAATCGCGATCTGGACGCATGCCGCCATACCGCAATAGATTTCTGGCGTCCTGATGGCTGAAGAGGTTTTCGCCGGTGGCCATGGGGGCCTCATAAAATTCCGCCAACGCCGCCTGCAGCGCGTAATCGAGTGGATCGCCTGCCTCCTCATACCAGAAGAGAGGATAATCGCGCAGCATCCTGGCATACGCAATCGCGGTCTCCAGATCGAAACGTCCGTTGGCGTCCACGGCGAGGTGGGCGTCGCGGCCAATCTCCGCCAGCACGGCTTTGATGCGGCGGCGGTCTTCGGCGATGTCGGCCCCGCCGATCTTCATCTTCACGACCGTATATCCGCGATCAAGATAGCTTCTCATTTCTCCGCGGAGAGCATCAAGATTTTTTCCGGGATAATAATATCCGCCAGCGGCATATACAAAGACCTTTGGATCGGCTTGTAGGCCGGACCGCCCTGCGAGTAAGCGGAACAGCGGCTTGTCCGCGATCTTTGCGGTCGCATCCCAGACCGCCATATCGATTGTTCCGACTGCGACCGAACGTTCGCCATGGCCGCCGGGCTTTTCGTTTCGCATCAATACTTGCCAAATGCGATCGGGGTCGAGATTGTCTCCAGAGTCATTCCGCAGTGAGGCAGGATCTGCCTCGAGCAGACGCGGAGCGAAACGTTCGCGGATCAGACCGCCCTGCCCGTAGCGGCCATTGGAGTTGAATCCGTATCCAACCACGGTACGACCTTCGCGGACTACGTCGGTAACGACCGCCACAAGGGAGCAGGTCATCTTCGAAAAATCGATATAGGCGTTTGAAATAGCCGAGGCAATAGGGAGTGTAACTTCCCGCACGTCAATGATGCGCAAAATGGGTACTCCCTGGTGGGAAGAATTCCTTTTTGAGTATAGTGTCGCAACACGCCAATGGAAGATCAAATGCGAGCGAGTTCCTTGAAAAACGATCGGAGGCTATCGAACGCCCGGTTGTACGGGTGGCGCGTCGTGCTGCACGAATCGGAAGAGGACACGCGGGTTTATAGAGATGTTGCGCAATCTTTGAGAAGAGCGGTAAATTTGCACAATCTCCCGTTCCCGGGTTTGTCCTTTAGAATCATCTCAATGGAGAAAGTCATATCGACGGATTCGGAGACGAAGGAAATTCGACGTCAATTGCTGGCATGGTTCGCGAAGAGCGCGCGGGACCTGCCCTGGCGGCAGACACGCGATCCGTACCGCATTTGGGTTTCTGAGGTGATGCTGCAGCAGACGCGGGTCGCCACAGTTGTCGAGAGATATCTCCAGTTCACAAAACGATTTCCGTCCCTGGTATCGCTGGCGCTGGCCAGGGAAGAAGACGTGCTCGCCCTGTGGAGTGGACTGGGCTACTACAAGCGGGCGCGCATGCTCCATAGCGCGGCGCAGCTGCTGGTGAACGAGCATGGCGGCTCGCTGCCAAGGTCTTCGATTGAGCTGCGGCGCTTGCCGGGGGTAGGGGATTACACGGCGGCGGCGATTGCCAGCATTGCGCACGGCGAGCCGGTGGCGGTGGTGGACGGCAACGTGGAGCGGGTGATTATACGTCTGCTGGGGATGGAGCCTTCTAACAGCCGGTTGTCGGCGACCCGTCTGAAAGAGGCCGCCAGCCGGCTGCTGGATCCGGTGCATCCAGGGGCTTTTAACCAGGCGATGATGGAATTGGGCGCAACGGTTTGTCTGCCCCGCGCTCCGCTGTGTGCCATCTGCCCGGTGGTCGACTTCTGTCGCACCCGCGGGGAACACACGGCGCGGCCACGGCAGCAGATGGTGAGCAGAAGGATCAATTACGCGGTGATTCTGAGACCGCTGGAAGAGGGCAAGAACCAGTCCGAGGTTTTCCTGGTGAAGCGTCCTGCGGATGCCTCCCAGATGCCGGGGATGTGGGAGCTGCCGCTGTTGGCTGCCGGGGAAGAAGAAGGACGAGAGCCGATTCTGCGCGTGCGCCATTCGATTACCAATACCAATTACTACGTGGCTGTATTTGGCATGAAAGAAACTCCAATTTGTCCGGAGGAAAACGGCGGGGCGGAGCAGGATTGGATTCCGGACCGCAAGCTGGGCGAAATCCCCTTGACGGGGCTGGCAAGAAAGATTCTGATGCGTTTGGATGTGCTTGCCAGGCCGAGACAGGTGCGACAGGGAAAAGCGCTGCCGGGTGTGGAAGAGGAATTTGTGTAGAAGCGATTCTGGCCCGGCGATGCTCCTGCGGATGTCTCAGGAGGTGGAGCTATGCGGCGATTGATGCGATCGGCCCAACTGCTATCGTGTATGGTTTTCGTGCTGCTGGGAACGGGATTGAGGTTGAGTACGAGAGCGGCGGCACAGCAAAGTTCGGCCGGCGGTACGTCGTCGCCCGGGCTGCATCAGCGAGCCAACTCCGAGGAAGGTAATTCTGCCGCGGATCAGGCTTCGGGGAATCGAGAAGCACAAGATTCGACGCTACCGGATGATGTCTCTGGACCTTACAATTTCGATCGCCGCAACGAGTCGATTGAAATCGATCTGGACCGCAATAGCCGAACGGGGCGGGTCGAGCTGAACGGCTATATTTCGCGGATGGGGGACGATGAGAGCGACAGCAAAACGCCGTTGACATTTTTCTTCGACAAAACTTCAGTAAATGGAAGTGAGATCGAATTTCAGACGCGGGTGGTGCATGGTATCTGGTACTCCTTTCAGGGAACGATTTTTCGAGGGGGAGTCAAAAGTCGCTCCGACGAAGGCTATTACGTTTTGCATGGGACGTTGAACGAGCATCATTCCCGAAGCGAGGGAAGCAGGTCGGCGGACGAGACGGTAGAGATGCGAACGGTGAACTACAAATCGATGCCGCAGTTACGATAGATTGAGATATCCGAACCGAAGCCGGGAGAATTCGATTGAGCCGCCTGAATCGCCGCGAACTATTTCGCTCCGCTGGAATTGGCATGGTTGCCGCCGCTACAACTCAAATGGGAATTGTTCCCGCGATGGAAGCGGAAGACAAGACTCAGCCCGGCGGACTGAGACTGTCCGATTATGAGCCGCGCAGCATGCTCCATGTAAAAGAGACGAAGGTTGCCCGAGCGCGGTTCCCCGTGATCGACGTGCATACTCATATCTCCGGCTCGGCTGTTGGAAAAAATGGAGTGGAACTGGCAGCGAAGCGGGAATATTATGCAAAACCGGGCGAACTTCTCCCGGTGATGGATCAGAAGAACGTCGCTTCCATGGTGAACCTGACGGGCGGCTACGGCAGTGGGCTCGTCGAGACAATTGCGGAGTACGATCGCGCATTTCGCGGGCGCTTTTATACATGCACGGAGCCGACATACGAGAAATTTCTGGAGCCGAATTATCCCCAGCTTCAGGCGCAGGCTATTGAGCAGGCGCATCGCGATGGGGCGCGGGCGCTCAAAATTCTAAAGACGCTGGGGCTGTATCTGCGGTCGGATATTACGTCGGGAACGCTGGTGAAGATCGACGACCGCCGCTTCGACCCGATGTGGGATGCGTGCGGACAGTTGAACATGCCGGTGGCGATCCATATTGCCGATCCGGTCGCGTTTTTTACGCCGACGGATCGATTCAACGAACGCTACGAGGAACTGCATCGTCATCCCGACTGGTCTTTTCACGGGCGGGATTTTCCATCGTTCATGGAACTGATTGAAGCCCGCAACCGGATGATGGCGCGCCATCCCAAGACTCGATTTATCGTGCTGCACGTCGGGAATTATGCGGAGAATCTGGAGAACGTCTCTCAAAATCTGGACCGTTTTCCGAATATGACAGTGGATACCGCCGCGCGCATCGGGGAATTGGGAAGGCAGCCGCGAACCGCGCGGAAATTCTTCGATAAATATCAGGATCGGGTTTTGTTTGGGACGGACGCTACGCCCCACGATACCGACGATCCGCAGCAGATCTTCGGCGGCCCGCTGTACGAAACCTACTTCCGATTTTTCGAGACGGATGACGAGTATTTTAATTATTCGCCGGCGAAAACTCCTCCACAGGGCCGATGGGAAATCTCCGGCATCGATCTGCCGGACCAGATTCTACGCAAGGTTTATAACGAGAACGCGAAGCGGGAACTGCATATTGCCTAGGTACTGCTGGATAGGAATATCCTAGGTCTCAAAAGCGAGACCCTTCGGCGAGCTCAGGGCAAGCTCTGGAGCACCCGCAGGCTCCAGGTATCCGATGTCAACCCTGTAAAATAACTGCTTATGCTTGATTTGGGATATGTGCGCGCCAATCTGGCGCAGGTGAAGGAGAGGCTCGCCCGGCGTGGGCCGGAGGCGGCGGCTCCGCTGGCTGGATTTCAGGAGCACGACTGGAAACGTCGTGAGGCCATTACAAAGGTTGAAGCTTTGAAGGCTGAGCGTAACCGCCTGTCTGATGAAGTTGCTTCGCGAAAGAAAAAGGGAGAAGAACCAAAGGAACTGATGGAGCAAATACGCTCCATGAAAGAAGATATCGAGCGTTGGACAGTGAAATCCGATGACGCTGACCGGCAGATGAAATCGATTCTTCATTTAACGCCCAATCTGCCTGCTGACAGCGTTCCGGATGGAAATTCCGCCGAAGACAATGTGGAGGTTCGCCGCTGGGGAACGCAGCGTACATTTGATTTTTCTCCGAAGCCGCATTGGGAGTTAGGCGAAGGGCTGGGCATCCTGGATTTTGAGCGTGCGGCGAAGATTTCTGGCGCGCGGTTCGCGGTGTACTGGGACGCGGGCGCGCGGCTGGAGCGGGCGCTGGGGAATTTTATGCTTGATCTGCATACGCGCCAACATGGGTACCGCGAGGTGCTGCCGCCGTACATGGTGAACGAGGCATCGTTGTTTGGTACCGGGCAACTTCCGAAGTTCAAGGAAGATCTTTTCCACTGCGAAGGCAGCGATCACTGGCTGATCCCGACGGCGGAAGTGCCGCTGACAAATCTGTATCGCGACGAGATGCTGGATGAAAAGCAGTTGCCGATTTCTGTCACTGCGTACACGCCGTGTTTTCGCGCCGAGGCAGGTTCTTATGGAAAGGATGTCAAAGGGCTAATCCGGCAGCATCAATTTCAAAAAGTAGAGCTGGTGAAGTTCGTTGTGCCTGAGCAATCATATGCGGAACATGAAGCGTTGACGGCCCACGCGGAAGCGGTGTTGCAGGCGTTGAAGCTGCCGTACCGGGTGATGAACCTGTGCGCGGGCGACCTGGGATTTTCCGCGGCGAAGACCTATGACCTGGAGGTATGGCTGCCGGGACAGAATGTGTATCGAGAGATTTCGTCATGCTCAAACTTCGAGTCGTTCCAGGCGCGACGGGCGAACATCCGGTATCGTCCTCAGGGGCAGAAGAAAACGGAGTTTGTTCATACCCTGAATGGCAGCGGGCTGGCGGTGGGCCGCACCTGGCTGGCGATCATAGAAAATTGCCAGCAGGCGGATGGCAGCATCCAAATCCCAGAGGCGCTGGTTCCATACATGGGCGACGCAACAACGATTCGGCCTACATCGCGTTGAAGGAGATTCCACGGTGAAACGAGTTCTGCGCAATTACGTGTTCTGGACCTACCAGCGCGGCAGCGTGCACTATGACGTGATGGTGACGCTGATCCTGTTGTTCATTTTTCTTTCACCGCGAGTGATCAACTACCATGACCGTCCGGTGGAGCGGATTTTGCCGCCCAGCCAGGTCGTGGTCACCAGCGATGGCCATGCCGGACTGATGTATCAGATCGATGCGGCGACGCTGGCGGCATTCCATGATGAGCAGGATGTGAAGCTGGAGTTGCGCAGCGTGATTGTTCCCATCTCCGGCTATGTGACGATCGACCGGTATCAGCCGGTACTGTCCACCGGAGGCAAGGTGATTGCCTATCGTGTATGGGCACACCGGTAAATTGAGGGGAGGATGAATCCATTGCGAAGGATAGTTTCCGCGCGCGGCAGCAGAATTGTATGGGTTCTGGCTTTTTGTGTCGGCGTTTTGATTTCGGCGGGCGCGGCAGGGGCGCAGTCTTCATCCAACGCCGATCTTGAAAGGGTGCTGGCGCAGATGGACGCGGCGTCCGCGAAGTTCCATTCCGCCCAGTCGGCGTTTCAGTGGGACCAGTTTGAAAAAGTCATCGGCGACACGGACACGCAGACGGGAACGATTTATTTTGAGCGCTCCGGCAGCGACACTCGCATGGCGGCGGACATTGAGAAGGCCGATGGTCAGCCGGCAAAAAAATATCTTGTCTTCAGTAACGGAGTGCTGCAGTTCTATCAGCCGCAGATTGACCAGATAACCGTCTTTCACCAAGGGAACAAGCAGGGTCAGTATGAGAGTTATTTGACGCTTGGTTTCGGCGGCAGCGGGAGCGACCTGAAGAAGAACTGGGATATCACTTACCAGGGAGTGGAAATGATCGATGGAGTGCGGACGGCGAAGCTCGACCTGGTCAGCAAATCGGAGAGCGGTCGCAATTATTTCTCTCACATCACCATCTGGGTAGACCCGACGCGGTCAATTTCCTTAAAGCAGGTTTTGTTTGAGCCTTCTGGCGATACTCGAACCGCCTACTATCGGAATATCGAATACAACAAGCCGATTTCTCAATCGGTATTCAAGATCAAGACGGATTCGAAGACGCAGGTGGTGCAGAAATAACTCGTTTTTGCGCAGCCAGCGCGGCGCCTGCCAGAATAAAGATCATGGGGAAGCATTCCAGGGTATAGCGCGACTCGGGGGTTTCGAGCGTCATTAGCAGCAGACATCGCAGCGCCACGTAAGCGACCATGACGCCGGCGAATGGAACGCGCTTCTTCAAACCCCAGGCGGCCAATAAAAGGTAGCCGAGATTGAGAGCGGCATACGCCCAGGAGAAGATGGTTTCCGCCCGGTGTTGCCGATACTGCCACCAGCGCAGCTCAATCCACAACTGGCTGACGCGCGGCCGCAGCCACATGTCGGCGAGCCGCACCAATGGCAATCCAGCGTAATAGCGAAGCGGATTGCGGTGGATCCTCTGTGCTGCCAGATTTCCAAACTGTTGACTAATGGCGCTCGTCATAATTTCCGCGCGGTTGTATGCGTCAAATAGCTTTGACGTCTCCGCTTTTTCCGCGGGAGTATCGAAAGCGCGTGCCGGAAGAGCAGCGATATCGAGCGGAACGCCATTCACGCTCCAATAAATTTCAGCGGTGGAGACGTAATCGGCGGCCCAGGATTTTACCCATCGAATCCAACCGTGCGGGATGAACTCGCCGGGATCGTTGGCATAGCGAGGAACTAAGGGCTGGAAAGTATGAAAGGTGCGGGCGTTGCGGATGGTCCATGCGGCGAACGGAAGCAACGCCACCAGTGCGCAAAGAGCGGCCAGCCTCGCATTTTTACTTGCGGGAATATTTTTGCGTGTGTACCAGAACATTGCCGGAATCAGCACCAGGCCGAGCAGAGCGCCATCCGGCCGCAGCAGCGCGGCATAGCTGATGCTGAAGGCGAGACTCCAGAACCAACGGTTACAGCGCGGCTGTTCGACATAGCGCGCGAATGAGTACAGCGCCAGCGCGATACAGAATAACGTCGGGGTCTCCGTGAGCGGGGAGGCAACGAAGTTGCCGGTGAACGGGCACAGCGCCGCGAGATAGAGGGTCGCGATGCCTGCACGTCGCGAGATCATCCGCGCGGCGAAGCTGGCCAATAGCAGGCAGGCGCTGAGGTCCATCGCCGCCTGGAGCCATAAGATTTTCAGGTATTGGTCAATGCCGAACAGAAAAAAGCCGACGCCGAGGAACAAGGGATAGCCGGGCAGGCGGATCAGCGTGGGATGGATTTTGCTGGCGCGGGTAAATCCATAGATGCCATGCCAGAACCAGTTACGGGCGATTTCTCCGTAAATCAGCGAGTCGCCATCGACTACGGGATAATAGTGAATGAACCACAAACGCAGCAGCAAACCGGCTACGAGAGCGGCAAGAACATGTTTTGTGGCATGGCGCAACAGATCGAGCATCGACTATGGATCATAACAAGGCTCGGCGGATTTTTTTGACATAGTTTAGGGAATCGCGCCGAGAAGTTACGAAAGGCCATAGATATACCTGCGAATGACGAAGCAAATCTTTTACGATCCGGGGCGCAAGAGATGGAAGCGGCTGCGGCGCATTTTCGATGTCGTCGCGGTGCTATCGACCATTGTGTTGGTTGCCTTCGGCATCAATGTGCTGCACCGCGAGCAACTTCCCGAGCTGCTGCTGCCGGTGCAGAAGCGCAACTACAAACCGCTGCGCGATTCTGTCGTTGGTCGTAAAGCGAAGGGAGCCCGCACCCCGCGGCGGAGACGGCAGAGGCGCCCTTCGGACATTCCGCTGAACTCCGGCGAAGGCCTGCGGGCCGCGTATTACGTCGAGTACGACGCAGCCAGTTATACCTCTCTGCGGCATCACATCCACGATATCGATCTGTTGTTTACCGATTGGTTGCATGTCATTACTCCCGATGGAAAGTTGACCGCCTTTACGCTGGGAAATCATCCCTATGCGGTGGTCGATTCGGGCGGGGTGCATAACATCGATCAGGAAAACAGAGTAGCGCGCGCAATTGCAAATGCCCACGTCGATACCGAAGTGTTTCCGATGGTGAGCAACTTCAACCAGATGACGGGCGACTTCCGGTCGGATACGGTGGAGAAATTTTTGCTGAGTCCGGCGGCGCGGGCCACGTTTGAAAATCAGGTGATTGCTTTGCTGACCGCCAATCCGCGATATCACGGGATATCGCTGGATTTTGAGGCGATCCCCAGCAACGCACAGCCGGCGTATCGCCTGATGGTATCGGAGCTGAACGCAAAGCTGCACAGCCGGCAGCTGCGCCTGTATATCAACGTTCCCGTTGATGACGACGATTGGAATTTCAAATTTTATGCAGCGCACACGGATGGGATCATCCTGATGAATTACGACCAGCATGAGCCGGCCAGCAAGCCGGGGCCGGTGGCGGGGCAGGATTGGTTCATCCGCAATTTGCGAGAGGCGTTAAAGCTAGTCCCGAGAAGCAAGCTGATCTGCAGCATCGGCAATTACGGCTATGATTGGACGCTGTCGATGCCGAAACGAAAAGGCGGCAAGCTGATTGCAGGCAAGGTGATCGATACCGATGATCTTGCGGTGCAGGATGCGTGGCAGGCGGCATCTGATTCCGAGGCTTCTCCGACGCTTGAGGCCGATTCTCTGAACATGCATTTCGCCTATGACGATGAGGATGCGCACACGCAGCATGAGGTCTGGTATCTCGATGCGGTGACGGCGATGAATGAGATGCGCGCCGCGCGCGAGCTGGGCATCCAGACATTTGCGCTGTGGCGGCTGGGCAGTGAAGACCCGACACTGTGGCAGATATGGGACAAGCCGCTCGACCCCAATGCCGCGCAACTGCTGACCACGATTCCTCCCGGAGCAAACGTAAACACGGAAGGCGACGGCGATGTGCTGAAGGTAATCGGCAGGCCGCAGGACGGCAAGCGGACGGTGCAGATCGACTCCGATTCAAACCTCGCGGTGGCGCAGCAGATCCAGGCATTTCCCCAGTCCTACACGCTGCAGCAATATGGATACCATCCCAACGAACTGGCGCTGACGTTTGACGATGGACCCGATCCGACCTGGACGCCGAAGATTCTGGACATTCTGAAGCGGGAAAATGTTCATGCCACCTTTATGGTGATCGGCGGCGAAGCGATCGATAACGTGGGCCTACTGAAACGCTATTACCGTGAAGGCCATGAGATTGGCAATCACACCTTTACTCATCCGGACATCAGCCAGATATCCACTCGGCAGCTGAAACTGGAACTGAACGGGACCGAGCGGCTGTTTGCGGCGGAACTCGGGATACAGCCACTGTATTTCCGGCCGCCATATTCGATCGATCAGGAGCCGGATACCAACGAACAGGCTGCGCCGGTGGATCACGTCGAGCAGATGGGGTACATCATCGTCGGCGACAAAATCGACACCGACGATTGGAATGAACACCCACGCAAGACGCCGCAGCAGATCGTGCAGACCGTATTGAATCAACTGGAGGCGATGAAGACCAAGCCGCAGTTCCGCGGCAGCGTCATTCTGATGCACGATGGCGGCGGAGATCGTTCTGCAACGGTGGCCGCGCTGCCGCTATTGATCGACACGCTTCGCGACAAGGGATATAAGATCGTCCCCGTATCGGCGCTAATCGGCAAGACGCGGGAACAGGTGATGCCGCCGATCCGCCCCGACCAGCGCTGGCAGGCGCGGGTAGATGCGATCGCCTTCTGGCTGATCTCCTTCTTTCAGCGGACGGTGGTGCTGGTCTTTTTTGTCGGCGACGTGTTGATGACAGCGCGTCTGTTGATCGTTGGATTGTTCGCAGTCATCGACCGTTTACGCAAGCGCAAACCATACCCAGGCGCGGAAAATTACCGGCCCGCGGTAGCGGTTTTAATCCCCGCGTTCAATGAAGAGAAGGTGATTGCGCGCACCATTCGTTCGGTGATGGGATCGGATTACCCCCATCTGCGCGTGATCGTGATCGATGACGGTTCGACCGATGGCACACTCGAAGCCGCCCGGGAGGCAATGCCGGAGGAGATGGCATCCGGCAAACTGGTTGTACTGACGAAGCCGAATGGAGGTAAGGCGGAGGCGCTGAATTTCGGACTGGAATCCGTGAATGAGGAGATCTATGTCGGAATCGATGCCGATACAGTGATCGCGCGCGATGCGATTTCAAAGCTGATCCCACGGATGGCGGACCCAAAGGTGGGCGCTGTCGCCGGGAATGCGAAAGTAGGAAACCGAGTCAACTTGTGGACGCGCTGGCAGGCGCTTGAATACATCACCAGTCAGAATTTCGACCGGCGCGCGCTTGATTTATTTGATGTGGTCACGGTGGTTCCGGGCGCGATCGGCGCATGGCGGACTTCTGCGGTAAAAGCCGCGCAGGGGTATCACGTCAACACGGTGGCTGAAGATGCCGACCTGACCATGAACCTGCTACAGCAGGGCTGCAAGGTGGTCTACGAGGACCGGGCCTTCGCATTTACGGAAGCACCGGCGAATATGCGCGGCCTGATGCGGCAGCGCTTCCGTTGGTCTTTCGGGATACTGCAGGCGGTGGTCAAGCATCGGGGGGCTTTTCTGCGCCACCGGGCCATGAGTCTGTTCGCGCTGCCGAACATGATCATCTTCCAGATCATTCTGCCGATTTTCTCGCCGTTCATCGATCTGATGTTCCTGGCTGGGATTATCCATTACGTGGCCGACAGACATTTCCATCCCGAAGCGGCGAGCACCGCGAGCTTTGAAAAGCTGGTCATCTACTTTCTGGCTTTTTTGGTGGTGGACTTTCTGGCCTCCTCGCTGGCGTTTCTGCTGGAGCCGCGGCACCCCAGCAACAAAGGGGACGGATGGCTGTTGTTTCACATATGGATCCAGCGGTTTACCTATCGGCAGGTGTTCTCGCTGGTGCTGCTGAAGACAATTAAACGCGCCATTGACGGACGACCTTTCGCCTGGGAGCGGCAGGAGCGTACCGCGCGATTGTCGGTCAGCACGGAACGAGCGACGGTTGGAAGGAGTTGAGCCGCTGCGAAGCTGTTCGCAGTGGATTTCTTGACCGAGTGAAAACGAGCCGATACACTGCAGTTTTGCAGTGGCCCTATTCTAGATTTTTTGGAGGCAGGATGAGGAAATTACTTGTATACCCGATTGAATGCGTTCTGGTGCTGGCGCTGGCCTTGATTCTGGCGACGCCGCAGGACATGTTTGCGCAAGACCATGTGGTTTCTCCATCCGACATTCAGAAAGATTTAGCCACCGCTTCGGCTGCTCGCCAACAAAACCAGGAGCAGGTAAATCGCTTCTTATCGTCCGATGAAGCGAAGCGCGCGATGAAATCGGCGCACATCGATCCACAAAAAGTGACAAATGCCGTCAGCCAGTTGAGCGACAGCGATCTGGCGATGCTGGCGGCGCGGTCGGCCAAAGCGCAGAAGGATTTCGCGGCAGGAAACATCAATAACCACGATCTGCTGATTATCATCGTTGCGATCGCTGCTTTGATTCTGATCATCGTCGCCGTTCACTAGCAATGAAGCGGCGCATTCTTGCCGGCGTTTTGCTGATGGCCTCCGCGGTTGCAGGGCTATCGCAAACAAAGCCGGCGACGCCCGCCATTTGGATTGACGTTCCCTTTGTCTCCCAAACAAAAGATGGGTGCGGCCCAGCTTCCATTGCCATGGTGATGCAGTACTGGGAGCAAAAAGAAGGGCGTGCATCTGCATCGAATGCCGATCCGGTGAAGATTCAGTCCGCGCTATTTTCGCCTGCGGCTGGCGGGATTTACGCCAGCAGAATGCAGCAATATTTTCAAAGATCAGGGTATCGGGTGTTTCCATTTTCAGGTCGATGGAGCGACCTGCGGCACCATCTGCAACTGGGTCGACCATTGATCGTCAGTCTGAAAGCGAGCGGGCCGCTCGGTCCCTTGCACTACGTCGTCGTGGTAGGAATCGATTCCGAGCGGGATTATATATTCGTCAACGATCCGGCGCGGCAAAAAATGCTTCGGATTTCGCGGAAGGGATTCGAGTCGGAATGGAGTTCCACGCGCAACTGGACCCTATTGGCCGTTCCGCAAACAGGAAATTGATTTTTCTCGCGGTGCTGTTCTTTTTGCTGGGCAGCGCGCATTCCCAGACCCTGTCCTCAGCAGCGGACAAATCTTCCGAGGTAAAAAATCTCTACGATCAGGGGCGCTGGAGCGATGTGGTTGGCGCCGTGCCGCGCATATCCGGAGAGCCTGCCGATCTGGTGCTGTATCGCGGATTGGCGCTGGCGCAACTGCGGCGTCTGCCGGAAGCCGAGGAGACATTCCGAGCAGGACTTGCACGCTATCCGCGGGACACCCGCTTTCTGACGGAACTGGCGGGTATTGCCTATCGCGAGAAGCGATTTGCCAGGGCAAAGACAGACTTACGCCGGGTTCTCATCCTGACGCCGCAGGACGACTATGCGAACAATTTTCTCGCTTCGATTTACTTCCTTGAGGGAAATTTCGAAGCCGCGCTGAAATATTGGAACCGCGTGAAAAAACCGGTGCTCGACGATCTTATTTATCATCCGCAGCCTGGCCTCGATCCAATTCTTCTCGACCGGGCTTTTGAATTTTCTAAAGGAAATGAGTGGCGCCGCGATCAATTTCTTACCACTCGAACGAAGTTGGAAAGTCTCGATTTGTTTCCACAGATGCGCTTCGATCTCGCAACCCGAAAGGATGGCTCATTCGATCTCGGATTTTATACCGACGAGAGAAGTCGCTGGAGCGGCAGGAATCTCGAAAGTCTGGCATCGATGCTGCGAGGGCTGCCGTATCAGTCGGTCTATCCAGAATTTTACGATCTAAATCACGAAGGATTGAATTGGCTATCGTTCGTCCGTTGGGACGATGAAAAGCGGCGTCTTTCCAGCGAAGTCTCCGCGCCGATGGCTGAAGGCCCTCAAGAACGCTTTCGAATTTATTTCGATGGACGGAACGAGAACTGGAACATTTCGCGGACGCTGGTTCCTGCCGTGCCGTCTCCGGCGGATATGAACATGGAACGGGCCGTGGCTGGCGCGGAGATTAAGTCGATCATGAGTTGGCGCTGGCAGTGGAATGTTGGCGCGGAATATTCGTACCGGAAGTTTCGAAATCTTGCCGGTATCCCGGCCCAGGCTGCGCCATTTTTTATCGATACTTCCGGGATCACGCTTCGAACCGGCGCGCGGCTCTCCCTGATTCGATTTCCGGAGAGGAGGTTTACGCTCGACTCCGGCGCGACCGGAGAATTCGGAAAATTTTATACCGATCCGCTGGGGAGATACGGTCGCATTAAAGGCTCGCTGGCGGCGCATTGGCTTCCGAAGGCACGCGGCGAGGATTACGAAACGCAGACGAAGTTGCGGGCTGCGCATGCCTTTGGACAGATTCCGTTCGATGATTTATTTACATTCGGTTTCGACCGGGACAATGATCTATGGATGCGCGGCCATGACGGACTGGCTGATGGCAAGAAGGGAAATGGACCGTTGGGGAGAAATTTTGTCCTCTCTAATTCTGAGATCGACAAGATAGTCTATAAGGACGCTTTTTTTACGGTGAAGCTGGGCCCATTCTTCGATACCGGGGATATTTACGATCCGTCCGGATTTTTCGGCTCGCCGAAATGGCTTTCCGATACCGGGGTTCAAGCCAAGATTGGACTGCTGGACAGCTTCCAATTCGTGCTCGGCTACGGTAAAGACCTACGCTCCGGCAATAACACGTTTTACACCACCGTCTCTCGATGACTGTCACCCTTGGAAAAGCGGCGGGATGAGGCGTCGAATGTCCTATACCGATTTCACGATGCGAATGTTTCCAGAGTGCCGTTCAGCAGGACGAACCGCGTCTGTTCTACACTGAAACGGTATGGCGACCATAGAATTATCTACCTCGATTGCGCTGCGCGCACCGGCAGGCAATTTTCGCAATCAGCCATTTTTGGATTTCAGCCGCGAGGACACGACCCGCGCGATGCAGGATGCGTTGACGCGCGTTGCCGACCAGCTTGGCCAGGAGTACGACCTGGTGATTGGCGGCCGTCGGATTCGCACGCAGGAGAAGATCGAATCGCGAAGTCCCGCCCGGCCTGCCCAGGTGGTGGGAGTACATCAGAAGGCTGGCGCGGAACATGCGGAGCTGGCCATGCAGGCGGCGTTGACGGCGTTTGAGAGTTGGCGCATCACTCCCGTGGAAGAGCGCGCTTCGCTGCTTTTGAATACGGCGGAGCTGCTTCGCCAACGCCGATTCGATTTTTGCGCGTGGATGGTATATGAAGTCGGCAAAAATTGGGTCGAGGCCGATGTCGATGTGGACGAGACCATCGATTTTCTGGAGTTTTATGCGCGGGAGGCGTTGCGTCTCGGGGGCGCGACTACGGCGATCCAATTTCCCGGCGAACGAAACGAGCTGCACTATATTCCTCTAGGCGTGGGGGCCGTGATCCCGCCGTGGAATTTCCCACTGGCGATTATGGCCGGGATGACGGTTGCTGCTGTGGTGACCGGCAATACGGTGATTCTGAAACCATCGAGCGATTCGCCCACGATTGCCGCGCGATTCTTCAATCTGCTGGAAGAGGCAGGTTTGCCGCCCGGAGTTGTGAATTTTTGCCCGGGAGCCGGCGCGACATTCGGCAATGCGATTGTGGAACATCCAAAGACTCGGTTTATTGCTTTTACCGGTTCGAAAGAGGTGGGGCTGGATATCCATGCCCGCGCAGCGAAGACTCAGCCGGGGCAGATATGGATCAAGCGGACAATTCTGGAGATGGGCGGGAAGGACTCGATTATCGTGGAGTCGGATTGCGAGCTGGATGCGGCTGTGACAGGCGTGTTGCAGTCGGCATTTGGGTTCAACGGGCAGAAATGTTCCGCGTGTTCGCGCGCCATTGTCGACGATCAGATCTACGACATCTTTGTGGATCGGCTGCGGGAGCGGGCGAAGCAATTGCGGATCGGCGATCCAGTATCGAACACGCCCGCTGGCCCGGTGGTAAACAAGTCGGCATATGAATCGATGTTGCGGTACATCGAAATCGGCAAGCAGGAGGGCCGACTGGTGGCCGGAGGGAACGCGGTCGAATCGCCGGAGGGTGGGTACTATATCGCTCCTACGATTTTCTCCGATGTTGCGCCGAATGCGCGGCTGGCGCAGGAAGAGATTTTTGGTCCCATCCTGGCGGTGATACGATCGAGAAATTTTGAGAACGCGCTCGAAATCGCGAATAATACGCAATTTGGACTGACGGGGTCGGTGTACACTTTTGCCGGCGACAAGCAGGCCCGGGCTCGGCAGGACTTCCACGTGGGGAATTTGTACTTCAACCGCAAATGTACAGGGGCGATGGTCGGTGCGCATCCGTTCGGCGGATTCAATATGTCGGGAACAGACTCCAAAGCGGGCGGCGCAGATTACCTGCACTTGTTTACGCAAGCGAAATCTGTCACAGAGAAACTAAGGTAGTTGTATTCAATATTGGCGGATGCTGGAAATTGTTCGACGCCAATTTTGCCAACGTCTCCTCAAGAATAGGAAAAGAAAGAGGACTGGTTGTGGCTAAAATTCTATGTGTCGATGACGAGCCTGCGGCGGTTGCGTTGAAACAGACTATTTTGGAGCGCGCCGGCCATTTCGTGACAGGCTCCAGCAGTGCGAACGATGCAATCGCTTTGCTGGCGAACGAAAGCTACGACGCCGTGGTTACGGATTGGAAGCTGGGCGAGGAGAGCGGCCGGCAGATTCTTTTAGCGGCAAAACTGGGAGCCCAGGTACCCGTGATTGTGGTTTCGGGATATTGCGACGAAGCATTTCGCGCGGTCGAGCCGCAGGCGGACATTTATCTGGAAAAGCCGGTGGACGCGACTGAACTGGTCGCGATATTGGGGGCGCTGTTGCGCGACTCCCCGAAGCAGGGTGAATTGAGGAACAAGCGCCGGGCTTAGCCCGCACACCCGGTAACTTTCGCTGCGAGGCTCAATTTTTCCAGGCGATCAAGCCTGCGCGGATCGAAGATCCATCTGGCCGCCGGCCAGAGCTGCCGCTTCCGCAAGGGTGCGGTGATGGATAGTAAACAACGCCAGTTCCAACCGGTCGGAGACCCCGGTCTTATCGTAGACGTTGCGCAGATAATTTTTAATGACCTGCTCAGTGGTGCCGAGTTGGTTGGCGATCTCTTTGTTCTTGTATCCCTGAACAATCAGGGCCACGATTTTGATTTCCTTCGGAGTCAACCGATCACGGACACGCGCGCCGACAGCATCGGATTCCTCATTGAGGGAGCGTCCCGATTTCTGCTGCAGATGGGTTTGGCCGCCAGCGACGGCATTCACGCACTCGACGAGTTCGTTGCCGGTGACGTCCCGAAAAACGACGCCGTCGAAACCGTGGTTTGCATATGTATGCAGAGATTCTGAATTTTCGGCGATGACAATCAGGCGGCTGCCCGCAGCCTGCGCGGCCTGAATCAACATGGGAAGATCGGGCTGCAACGATGAAGCGAAGATAATGATGGAAGAACGGAAGGTGCGGGTGGCCTGGGATAAACGCTCGGTATCCATACACTGGGCAACAATCCGGATGTCATCCTGTAGCGCGAGCGTTTTCGCTACCCCAGCTCGAAAGATCGATTGATTATCAGCAAGAATAATTTTTTTCATCACGAATGTTTCACACAAGAGATCAGTTTCTTCATCAACAGCTCCACTCAGCAGACTGAGTGGTGAAAAGAAGAATTTATTTCACGTCGTTCTATTCTGTATCGGCAATCCACGCAAGAACTTCGATTGCCAATACCATTCAATCGCCGATCCTGCTACCCTTTTGAGGGATTGCGGAAGGCGTTTTGAACCAGGCATTGTTGCGAGAAATCAATTGTGCAGAGTTCCACTGACAGAGTAACGCCGTTTGGATGCGTTTCCACAGAGTTCTGCAGGAATAACGGGTACTTTGCCCATTTTGGAACATATTTGCAACTTTGGTTTGATTTGAGAAATCAATCCCAGTGCAGCCTGTGAATATCTATGCAAAAACCCATCCTATTGACGGTCGATGACGATACCAGCGTTCTGGAAGCCCTCGTGCAGGACCTGCGTCGCCATTACGGAAGCCGCTACCGCATTCTGCGGGCTGCCTCGGGGCAGGCGGGGCTGGATGCCTCGAACGAACTGAAAAGGCGGGGAGAAACCGTCGCTCTGCTGCTATCGGATCAACGGATGCCGGGCATGTCCGGAGTGGAGTTCCTGGAAAAGAGCATAGAAATATTTCCAGCTGCCCGGCGCGTGCTGCTGACTGCTTACGCGGATACGGATGCCGCGATTCGGGCGATCAACGCAGCGAAGATTCATTACTACCTGACCAAGCCCTGGGACCCGCCGGAAGAGCGCCTGTACGCAGTGCTCGACGATCTGTTGGAGTCCTGGAAGCTGGATTACCGGCCTTCGTTTGAGGGGATCAAGGTGATCGGTTCGCGCTGGCTGCCCGCCGGTCATCAGATCCGAGACTTTTTGTCGCGCAATCATATTCCGTACCGATGGCTTGATCCCAGTCTGGAATCGAACATGGAATCGGGCCCCGGTTCGGTGATTGGCGGCGGCGCCGACGGCGAGAGCACCAAGCTGATGGCGGAATATCACCTGGACCCATCGAAATTGCCAGTGGTTCTGCTGCCGGATGGAGAAGCCCTGGTCCAGCCGCGCCTGAACCTGTTGGCGGAAAAGGCTGGCCTGCGGGTACAGGCGGAGCGGGATTTTTATGACCTGGTGATTGCCGGAGCCGGACCGGCGGGCCTGGCGGCGGCCGTCTATGGAGCTTCAGAAGGCTTGAAAACACTGGTCATTGAGCCTTCGGCTCCTGGCGGCCAGGCAGGCAGCAGCTCTCGAATCGAGAATTATCTGGGATTTCCCGCGGGTGTCAGCGGCGCGGATCTTGCGCGGCGCGCATGGGTACAGGCGACCCGTTTTGGGGCTGAATTTTTATCGCAGCGGGCAACAGGAATTCGCACCGATGGGCAATATCACTTCATCCAATTGGATGGCGGAAACGAGGTTGCCTGCCACACCGTGCTCATTTCCACGGGAGTGGATTACCGCAAGCTGGGTCCGCCGAATCTGGAGCGGCTGAGTGGCGCCGGAGTCTATTATGGCGCGGCGCTCTCGGAGGCGATCTCCTGCAAGGACGAAAGTGTCATGATTGTCGGCGGGGCCAATTCGGCAGGGCAGGCAGCGGTGCATTTCGCCCGCTATTCGGCGAAGGTGACCATGCTGGTGCGGGCGGATTCTCTGGAGAAAAGCATGTCGAGTTACTTGATCCATCAGATCCGGGGTCTGTCGAATATAGAAGTGCGTACGCGGACGGAAGTGGTTGATGGCTGCGGCGACGGGCACCTGGAATCTGTGAGGCTGCGGACAGCGGACGGCGAAATGGACGAACGCACGTCGGCCCTGTTCATCTTCGTCGGAGCGGAGCCGAAGACGGATTGGCTTCCGGCTTCGGTTCTGCGCGACAACAAGGGGTTTGTGCTTTCAGGCGGAGATTTGCGGGCGGCAGGCAACGCATTTCAGTGGACACTGGACCGGTCTCCGTATTTGCTAGAGACGAGCGTTCCGGGAATTTTTGTGGCGGGCGATGTGCGGTTCGGCAGCGTGAAACGAGTGGCGTCCGCGGTCGGCCAGGGTTCGATTGCGGTACAGTTTGTGCACCAGTACCTTGCGAAGTTCTAGCAACAAACGATGAAGAGCCAAGGAAAATTCGCGGATCTTTCAGAAGCCGAGCAGCAGGCGCTGCTTTCTTCAGTACGCCGCATCAATATTTTTTCCGATCTGCAACCAGCCACCGTTGAATGCCTCGAGCAGGCAGAGTTGATTGAAGCCGATGCGGGAGACCGCGTTCTGCAACAGGGCGAAATGGCAGACTCTTTCTGGATTCTGCTCGATGGCGAGATGCGGGTAGAGATTGCCGGACCGGAGGGCGAGCGGAAGACGCTTGCCATTCATCGTGGCGGCGAGACTTTTGGCGAGATGCCGCTGCTGGCCGGTTCGCCCAACCGCGCCGACTGCATCATCAGCAAGCCGAGTCATCTGCTCAGGCTGTTTGAAGATTCCTTCTGGCTGCTGATGATGCGTTGCCCTGAGATTCGCAAAGGAATTCTAGCGAACATGGCGCTGCGGCTGGAGGGCTTACAGGTATTAGTGATGCAGCGCGAGAAGTTGGCATCATTGGGAACCATGGCCGCAGGCCTGATGCACGAACTGAACAATCCTGGCTCCGCGGCGCGCAGAGCCACTGCGCAATTGAGAGGAAACCTGACACGCTTGCAGGAGCTGGATCTGCAGAATTGCCGCAGAGGGCTGAACGGGGACGAGTTGAACTGCATTGCCGATCTGCAGCAACATGTTCTGGAGCCGCGTAAGTTGGCGGCGATGAGCTCACTCGATCAAGCGGACGCCGAAGAGGCCCTGGCGCAATGGATTGAAGAGGCTGGAATCGAAGACGGCTGGAAACTGGCGCCGGCGCTGGCCGGAATCGGTCTGACGGCCGAAAAGCTGGCGTGCATACGTTCCGGCGTTCGCGCGGAAGTGCTTCCTGGAGTGTTGCATTGGGTCGAAGCGCTGGTTTCGAGTATGCAGCAACTGGGGACAATAGAGGAGAGCATTACCCGGGTCACCGAGCTGGTTTCAGCCGTCAAGCGCTACTCCTATGCGGAGAAAAACTGTCATCAGTCGATCGACATCCATGAAAGCCTGCAAAGCACGCTGATCATTCTTGGATACAAGATTCGCCAGAAGGAGATTCAGATCGTTCGGGAGTTCAGCCCCGATCTGCCGGCGCTGGAATTAAAGGCAAGCGGGCTGAGTCAGGTGTGGACAAACCTGATCGACAATGCCATCGACGCCGCGCCGCAACATGGACAGATCGTCATCCGCACCTGGAAAAAGGACAGCGATGCTTTTGTGAGTATTTGCGACAACGGTGCCGGAATTCCCGAAGAGCATCAGGCTCATATCTTCGAGCCGTTCTTCACCAGCAAGCCGGTGGGAGTGGGAACCGGGTTGGGGTTGAGTATTGCATCGAAGATCGTGAGTATGCATTTCGGCGGCGATATTCGCTTTGAGTCAAAGCCGGGTAACACTGAATTTATTATCCGGCTGCCGCAACAATCCATCGGAACCCCGAAGTGCGAATCGTAACTGTAGTGGTTACGATTATCCTTTTCCAAATGCCATCATCCTAAGCTGTGCCCGAAGGATGATGGCATTTTTTGCGAGAAATCTGCTAGAAGTTCACTGCAGTTTGCAGAAAGATGCTGCGGTTTCCGATATCTCCTGAGAAAAACCCTCCGGCAAGAGATTGCGATTTTCCGAAGAACGGGGAAATCATGGTGCCGTTGGGAGTGCTCAGATTTAGATGGTTGAGCACATTGGTACCGTAGGCGGAGACGACCAGGCTATATTTGCGCTGCGTACCGGCATCCATCCTGCCAGGGCCACTTTGATTACCGCTTAGGCCGCGGTGACTGACGCTGCCGCCTCCGTGAAATCCACCTCCGCCCCCGCCTGTTCCGTGGGCGACGCGCGGGCCGAAGCCGATGGTTTTACTCACGCGCAGGTTCATGCTGTATCGGGAAGGACCGGTGCCGAGTCCATAGGGAATGATTTTTTCATTTGTGCCGATGGGATTGGGATTGAGACAATAGTGCCCAAACGGAACCAGCGGTGCGGTGCAGCCGGCGCTGGGGTTAGCAAACGTGGGCCGCGCATTGAACTGGTTGTTCGCCGTGAGATCGCTGCCGATGGTGATGTTATAAGGAGAGCCGGAGTAATAGACAAAGAACGGCGCGATGGAAATTCCATATGGGGCGACATAGTTGCCGAGAATCAGGAAACGGTTGTGAACGTCAAAGCCGGTGCGTCCGTAATCCTGGCCAGGATCGTGCGCATTCATGGAAAAACTGTTGATGCCGTCCGTATTTCCGTGAGCGTTGCTGTAGGCATAAAAGCTGAAGATTGTGAGGCGTTTCATGCTGGCATTTACTGTGGCGATGATTTGGTTTTCCCGGTAGACCGCGCCCGACTGATATTGGTAAATGTTCATGGAGGGAACTGGCAACGGAGCGGTCGGATAGGTGTTTGTCGAGCCGTCGAAATACGGTGCGGAGGTGTTATTGCTGAGGTATTGATGGACTCCGCGGCTGAACAGGTATGTAACATTTCCGGTTACATGTTTGGCGATCTGCCGGTCAACTCCGATGGCGCCTTGCATGTCGAGCGCGGCATGGAAGTTTGGAGCAATCGTAAAGTAGGTCGAAGCTGGATTGGCCGCGGCCAGGCTGGGCGGCGGCAGCGCATTGCCGGGACTAGTCTCGGTATAGGGCGGATTGGTCACGATGTAAATCTGCTGGTTTGAGGGAGTGGATGGATTGGCCGGCAGGTTATGGTGGATGGTCTCGACGATATAGGGGGTTCCCAGCGAGCCGTTGGCCACCGTGAAACGCTGATAAAACCATCCATATCCCGCTCGCAGCACGGTCTTCGGTTTTTTCCCGGGCCCAAGGGCGTAGGCCATGTAAACGCGCGGCGCCCAATCGTTTTTGTCGCGGATGTAATTCTGCGACTCCCAGCGTACGCCATAGCTGAGGGTGAGCTTCGGATTCACAGTCCAATCATCCTGATAGAACAAAGCTGCATCAAATGGAATGGCGCGGGCGGTGTACTGGTTGTTGTTGACCACCGTGACTTGATACTTCTGCGGAGTGCGGTTGAGGTATGAGGAGAGCGATTGAAACGTGTACTGGCCATTGGTGCCGGCATTTGTGAAGTTGGCGTCGCGATACCAACGCAGGCGGGTGCCGAAGTTAAGCGCGTGATGACCTGCCGAACCGGTGAAATAATCCTGTAGTTCGTAGTTGTCCTGGTTATCGCGGACGGTTCCGGAGTTGTTGCCGCCATCGACAAACGCACCATGTACGCTCACGGTGGGTGATGTGTATTGCGCCTGCTGCGTATCGCGAATTCGCCGATAGCGGAAACGGATGTTATCAACCAGCTTCTTATTCAGCACCAGGCCGTCGCTGATTTGCAGGGTGTTTTCTTCGTTATGAAGGTTGTATGCCTGTTCAGGAAGGGAAAGCTGACCGACGCCGTTATTGGTTTCCTGGTTGCGAAAGTACGAATAGCGAACGGTAAGAGTATTGGATTGGCCAAACTGCCAATCGAAACGCGGAGTGATATCGATCCGCGAATTGGGGTTGTCTAGAGTCTCATTCAGCGGTGTCCCATTGGGGTTGGAAGGTGTCACGCTCGCTGGATCGATGGCGTCGATAACGCTTACGTCGTGATTATCTCGATAAAATGTATCGACAAAATAGGAAGACATTTTCCCGATTGGTCCCCCAACATTTCCATCGAGCATGTAGGAATAGTAGCTTGGCTCCTGAATTGGGGGTTGACCCGGCAAACGATTGGAATTGAGAATCGGATTTTGGGAGTTGAATCCAGAATAGTTGCCGCGCGAAAAAAGGTGTCCGTGGAAACTTCCCGTGCCTGGCTTGGTGAGGATCTGGATGCGGCCATAACCAAGGCGATCAAATTCTGCCGAAAATGGATTTTGATTCACGATGATTTGGCGAATCGAAGATTTCGGCGGAATCTGTCCGCCGGAAAACCCGTCGATATAAATCTGCGCACCGTTGGGGCCTGCCGACGGTCCGGCCAGAGCTTGCAGTTCATTCGCCAGTTCATCCGGGTCGTCGGAGAGCGCATCGAGATCTTTTCCCTGAATCACGACAGAGTTCGCATTGGTGTCAGGAGAGGTGTCGATGGAGGCGCTATTTTCCGCGCTGACGTGAACCTGTTGTTGCTCGACGGCCACGGTCAGGGAGATATTCAGCGATTTGTTCTGTCCGCCGGCAAGAGCGAGGTCCTGCAGCTCATAGGGGGTAAAACCGTCAATCGTCGTGGTCACCGTGTAATGTCCGGGTTGCAGACCGTGGAACTCGTAATTTCCGCTTCCCTTGCTGAGTGTCGTCAGAGTTTTTCCATTGCCGGATAGCGTAATGGAAGCGCCGGGAATGATCGCGCCAGAGGGGTCCATAACTTCGCCGTGAACAACGGCGGTGGTTGGATTGGAAGGAGCGTGCCTCGCAGAAACATGACTTCCGGACGGCTTCTGTGCAAACAGAGCCGTGGCAAGAAACAGGGGCAGAATAAGCACAGCAGGGAGTCTTAAAAATCGAGAATGCACAGAAAATCGTTTCCTTGTGGGGCAGGGGTTTTTCGGTCTATAGAATAGACGTAGAACGCGGTGAAAAGGCCTCAGAAATGACACAAATTTCTTATTCAAACACGCGAAAATTTCACCGTGCTTTGCTGCCAGAATACGGAAGAAATCTTAAGGCCACATGAAGATAAGAATCATGAAGATACGAGCGGCGATGCTGAAAAAATACTGGGATCGTTTTCCTCAGTGAGCTCAGGGTGAGAATAACCAACATTATTTTGGAATTGCATCCTTGTGAATCTGCTGTGCTAGGCGCGTTCCACTCGCTGCAGAACTCTGGCGAGAATTTGAATCAAGCGGAATCGGTCCCAGAGATTCGCGTTTTTGCTGTTGGTGGTGACGTGGCCGATCAACGGACTGACAAGGCGCTGCTGAAGAACTCCGGAGGGAAGGTCCTGCGCGAGCCAGTTGGATTCGGCGAAAGGGATCAGGTTGTCTCCGCGCCCATGCAGCAGATATACGGGAGCATGCAGACCGGCAAGATGTGCGTGAGGTGAGAGGGCGGCCATCTCCGCCGCATGCTTTTTGTTGGATAAAGCCAATGACCAGCTGGGGTGGTCGAGGATTTTCGTGTACTCCGCTTTCTGCGATAGAGTGAGTTGCGCAATCAATTTCTTTTCAAGCGCAGAATCGTTGTACAGGCGCGCGCGGAAAGCGGGTCGGATCGCCTCTGTGTCGGAACGAAGTGTGAAGTCCTCCAGGTGCTCGTACTCGAGAATCCACGGGCCGTAGTTATTCGGTGTTTCCCGCACAATATCGCCGTTGGGTAATGGATCGGCGCCGGTGACATAAAACATGGCGACTCGATAAAGGTCGTCGTGCGCGCCGACGGAGAGGATGGCTGAGATTTGATTTGAATACGGCGCTTTCGCCGCGGCCATCAATGCAAGTCCACCAGAAAAGCTTAGCCCAATCAGGCCGACAGGACGATTCGTTGTTCGCTGCAGCCACTGCACGGAATCGCCAATCGCGGGCACATCGCCGGAGTTAATGCGATAGTCGCGGCTGTCGGGTAGTTCCGGAGTGAGCACACGCAGGCCGCAAGCGGCAAGCGAACGGGCGAAGGCGACCAGGCGGGGTTCATTCACGCCCAGATAATGGATGCCGGGAACGAGCACCAGGCCGGGGGCGTCGGATCGATTCACCGGCGTATACAACCGTGCGGAGACAGTGCCCGTCGCAGAGGAGATGGTGACTTGCTGAACTGTGATCGGCTCGGCAGCGATGGGGCGCAGCAACTTTGGTACTGGCTGACCGTTCAGTTGGGAAAGGACTGCGGCGGCCTGCAGATAGGCGCGGGTGGCGGGCCAGAAGATGGCAAGCAGAAGTGCGATGGAAAGAAAAATTGCCGAGAGCCAGAAAATGATTTTTGGAAAAAGATTCGTTGGCTCGCCGGAGTGCAGTAGCGAGATCGCTCGTTCATGATCTTTTTCCGTCATATCTCCAGAATGACAGGCATGATCATCGGGCGGCGACTAGTGTTTTTCTGGATATATCGTTTCAGGTCCTGCCGGATCTTTTCCTTGATGACGCCGTAATCGGCTTTTTCCTCCGCGCTGGAGGCCTCAAGCGTAGCGCCCACAACCTGACGGGCTTGCTCGATCAGAGCTTCTTCTCCGGCGGCAAATCCGCGAGTGACGATCTCCGGCATACTTTCAACGCGTCCCGTCGTTTGGTTGATGGCGAGGATCGGTAGCACGATTCCGCCTTCGCTCAGGTGACGGCGGTCGCGCATGATCACATCCTCGACGACGCCGGCAGTGGAACCAGCATCGATGCAGACGCGCCCAACCGTAACTTTACTGTTCCTGCGGGCGGAGTCAGAGGTAAGCTCCAGCACATCTCCATTTTCGAGCAGATGGATTTTTCCCACGACGCCCAGTTCGGCCGCCAGCTCTGCGTGCAGCTTGAGGTGGCGGTAATCTCCGTGAAGGGGCACAAAATTTTTCGGTTTTAAGAGATGCAGAATCAGCCGCAACTCGTCCTGACTGGCGTGTCCACTGACGTGAATCAATCCGGCGGAACCGTCGTCATAGATGACATGGGCATCGCGCCGGTAGAGGTGGTCAATCATGCGGAAGATGCTTTTTTCGTTGCCGGGAATGACACGGGAACTGAGCACGACGGTGTCGCCGGGATCGATTTTGACCTGACGGTGATTGTCAACCGCGGCCCGAGTGAGGGCCGACATGGGTTCGCCCTGGGTGCCGCTGATAAAAATGCAGACCTTTTCCGGCGGATAGTCCTTGATTTGACCGGAGGCGATCAGCTGATTGTCGGAGACATCCAGATAGCCAAAGTCCTGCGCAATCTCAAAGGAGTTCTGCATGGAACGGCCGAGGACGGCGATCTTGCGGCCGTGGGCAGCGGCCAGTTCGCTGGCAATGCGCAATCGGTGGATCGACGACGAGAAGCAGCTGAAGAAGAGATGTTGCTTGGTTCGCGCGAAGACTTCATCGAGCGCAGGCTTCACGGCTCGTTCGCTGGGAGTATGACCGCGGCGATCGACGTTGGTCGAGTCCTGCAGCAGGGCCAGCACTCCGCGCTTGCCGTATTCGGCAAAGGCATGCAGGTCGAAGGGGCGCCCATCGGGCGGGGTAAGGTCGATTTTGAAATCGCCGGAATGGATGACCAATCCGGCCGGGGTGTCGATGGCGAGCGCGACGCAATCCACCAGGCTGTGGGTGACGCGAACCGGGGTAATGTTGAAGATACCAAGCGGAAAGGTTTCGCCGGGAATCATCTCGATCATCTCGACGTCGTCGAGCAGACCGTGTTCTTCAAGCTTGCCTTCGACGTAGGCCAAAGTGAACTCAGTACCGTAAACGGGTACTTGCAGCTCGGAGAGAATCCAGGGCAACCCGCCGATGTGGTCCTCATGCCCATGGGTCAACACAATGCCGCGCACCATGTTGCGATGCTCGATCAAGTAAGTGATGTCGGGCACGACGACATCGACGCCGAGCAGCTCCTCGTCGGGGAACATGAGGCCGGCGTCGATGACAAAAATATCGTCCTGCCAGCGAATCGCCAGGCAGTTCTTGCCGAATTCGCCGAGACCGCCCAGGGGAATGATCTGTAACTTGCCTTCAATCATAGGAAAGACGATGCTAGCACGGTTTGGAAGCGAATTTCAGGTCCGGGCTTCGGCAGTGTCAAAACGCCGAAAAAGTGAATCCGAAAAAACCGGTGGAGAATCCTAAGATGAGAAAAAGGAGAATACAGATGGAAGCTCGGATCGACTACGCGAACGTCTCACCGGGAGCGTTAAAAGGAATGCTGGAGGCTTTCGTCCGCAGAAGCGGCCTAGAAACGAAGCTGCTGGAGCTGGTGAAGATTCGCGCATCACAGATGAATGGATGCGCCTATTGTATCGACATGCATACGAAGGATGCCCGCGCGCAGGGGGAAACCGAGCAGCGGATTTATGCGCTGGACGCCTGGCGGGAGACGCCATTTTTTACCGAAAAGGAACGTGCCGCGCTGGGATGGACCGAGGCGCTTACGAACATCCAGCAGGGTCATGCGCCCGAGGCTATCTACCAGGAACTGGCGAGACATTTCAGCGAAGAAGAGAGAGTGAGTCTGACGCTGGCCATTACTACGATCAACGCGTGGAACCGCATTGCGATCGGATTTCGGGCGGTGCCGGGCAGCTATCAGCCTGGCTCTTTGCAGCGGTCAGCGTAATAAATCTTCCAGCTCCAGCGAAAGCTCAGTCTTGTCATCGCGGTATTTCACGATGACCGGCGTGTAGAGCGATAGTCCCCACTCCGCGGCCTTTCCGCGAGAGATGGCTCGCGCACCGGCTACGACGACGGCATCTTCGGGAATGATGAGTGGAGTTTCTCTTGTTGTTCGAAGAACTTCGCCGCGCACAATATCGTAGACAGGCGTGGCCCGGGTTAGAATGACGCCTGCGCCAATCACGGCGCGTTGGCGCACCACAGTACCTTCATAGACACCGCAGTTGCCGCCGACGAGGACGCCGTCTTCGAGGATGACCGGACTGGCGTTTATCGGTTCCAGCACGCCGCCGATCTGCGCGGCGGCGCTGAGATGGACATTGCGGCCAACCTGCGCGCAGGAGCCGACCAGCGCGTGCGAATCGACCATTGTGCCCTGGTCCACATACGCGCCGACGTTGATATACATGGGCGGCATGCAGACGACGCCGGAGGCGATATAAGCGCCGCTGCGAATCGAAGATCCACCGGGCACAATGCGGATTTTTTCGGCAGCGGTGAAATGCCGGGCTGGATAGGTGTGCTTGTCGACAAAGGACAGGCTGGTGCCAGTCTCCTCCAACTGTCCGATGCGGAAGCCGAGCAGGATGCCGCGCTTGACCCAGGCATTCACCCGCCAGCCAAAGGGTTGGGCGGTATCGGGTTCGGCGGCGCGGATCTGGCCGGTTTCCAAAGCGGCGCGCAATTCCAGAAAAGCGGCGAGAGCTTCGGCGGAATGGACGGCATCGGGGCCAGACTGAAATGCGGACTCAATACGAGAGGCGAGCGAGGATTCGGGCACTTGTTTACATCCTTAAAGTTTTGTGTGCGGAGAATTACAGGACAGCTCGCGAAGGACCTTAGCGATTTGAGTAAGAAGCACAATATCCTTCGCTGCACTCAGGATGACAAATTTAATATCTGGAGGAACGCACTTCGCGAACTAAACAACGCGGAGATTGGCGGTTGCCGGCGCGGGCGCAAGCAGGCCGGCTTCGCTGGCCAGATGCTCCAGATGGGCCTGCGTAGAGGCCTCGACCGGCATCAGCGGCAGGCGATAGACCTCCTCAATGCGGCCCATCATGGCCAGGACGCATTTGATCGGCTGCGGGTTCGGTTCAGAGAAGTTCGCAAGAATCAGCTTGTAGTATTTGCGATATAGCTGACGGGCGCGCGCCCAGTCATTCTCCAGAGCAGCCGCGACCATGCGGGCCATCTCCGAGGGAATGGCATTGGCGGCGACGGAGACCAGACCTGCGCCTCCCACGGAAAGAATGGGGAGGGCAAGATTATCGTCTCCGGCAAAGACGCGGAAACGGCGGGGCACGGCGTTGATCAGCTCTGTAATCTGCTGCAGGTTGCCGCAGGATTCCTTCATGCCGACGATGTTAGGAATCTCCGCCAGTCGGGCTGCAGTTTCGGGGAGCAGATTGATTCCGGTGCGGCTGGGAATGTTGTAGAGCAGCACCTGCAGATGCGTGCCTTCGGCGATGGCGCGAAAGTGCCGGTATTGGCCTTCCTGGGTGGGTTTGGTGTAGTAGGGGTTGGCGGTCAGTACGCCGGTGACGCCAGGAATGGTTTGCAGTTTTTGAACTCGCTCAACCGCTTGCCGGGTGGTGTTATGGCTGCAACCGACAAAAACAGGCACACTTCCGTCGGCGGCCTCGATAACGATGCGCACCACGCGGAGCCATTCTTCTTCCGTGAGGGCACAGGCTTCCCCGGTCGAGCCGGTGGGAACGAGAAAACGAATGCCGTTTTCAACCTGCCAGTGGACCAGGCTTCGAAGCGCCTGCTCGTCCAGGCTGCCATCTTTTTGAAACGGCGTTACGAGCGCGGTACCGCATCCAGAAAGCTCCATATCAGTGCAGTTTACAACGAACTGAATTGGAGATAAATCGTTATCTCGAAATGATTGTGCATAAAGGGGCAGGAAGCGAAGCCGCGGTCGAGCCAAAAATCTGGATCACGCGAGAATCTGGGGAAAGACATCCTGGAAGTCGTAGGTGCCGGTGTGATTCACGAGCCATTCCGCACCGCGAACGGCCCCGTAAGCAAAGCTGCGACGGGAGAGCGCCTGATGTTCGACGATGAGCCGGTCCTCCGGGGTGCTGACCTCTAAGCGATGCGTGCCGATGGCTTCGGGGATTCGATGGGCTTCAATCGTAGCCGAAGCGCCGTGCAGGGTAGAGGCGAGAACGCTTTGCAGAGTCAAGGCCGTGCCGGAAGGGGAATCCAGCTTGGAGGTGTGGTGGGTCTCTTCGATCTTGAACTGATAGCCACCCGCTTCGTTGCCCAGCAGCCTCGCCAGTTTGTACAGCAATTGCACGCCGAAAGAGAAGTTTGCGGAGTAGAGCAGGGCGGCATTCTTGCGCGCGGCCAGAGCGCGCATGTCGTCAAGGTGCTGATACCAGCCGGTGGTGCCGACGACGACCTTTGCTCCCGTCGCCAGACAAGCGCGCAAATTGGGGACTACGGCTTCCGGTGTGGTGAAGTCGATGACCGCGTCGAACGATGCCAGACTGGGCGGAGTGAGAGAGGCGGCGTTCCGGTTTTCGTGTTCGTCGAGCACCTGAACGCTGTGGCCGCGTTCGTTGGCAATCTCCGCCACGACGCGACCGGTCTTTCCCCGGCCTAAGATCAGTAAGCGCATGGCTCAGCCCTCCTTGACGAAGGTCCCTGCGGCGGTGACGCCAGCCAGGGATTCCCGCGCAACAACATCGAAGATCTCCGGATCGGGATCCTGAAAAAAATGCTGATGGAGTGCCCGCACGGCCTCTTCCACATCTTCTTCCTCAATCATGAAGCTCATATTGATTTCGGATGCGCCTTGGGAAATCATACGCACGTTAACGTGCCGGATCGCTGAAAAAACCTGCGCCGCGATGCCGTGCTGGCCACGGATATTTTCGCCGACCATGCAAATTAACGCTTTTTGCCCTTCATATTTCACATCGGCCAACTGACTCAGGTCAGCCGCAAGCTCCGGAAGGCGCTGGTTCGAATCAACGGTCACTGAAATGCTGACTTCGGAAGTCGAAACCATATCGATGACACATTTATGTTTGTCGAAGATGTCGAAGATCGCTTTTAGATATCCGTGCGCCATCAACATGCGGCTGGCAACGATGTCGATGATGGTGAGCTTACGTTTGATGGCTATAGATTTGAACGGGGTGTGAGAGTGCCGAGCCGAAGCAGTAATCTCAGTTCCGTGGTTTGATGGGTCTTTCGAGTTGAGCACCCACACGGGGATGTTTTTCTGCACCGCCGGAAGAATGGTGGCGGGATGAAGGACTTTCGCGCCGAAGTAGGCGAGCTCCGCGGCTTCCTCAAAGCTGATGCTTTTGACCCGCAGCGCCTCGGGACAGACGCGCGGATCGGTGGTCATGATGCCGTTGACGTCGGTCCAGATCTCGATGGCCTCTGCATTCAACCCGCGACCGACGAGCGCGCCGGTATAGTCGGAGCCGCCGCGTCCCAGGGTGGTAGTGACGCCGCTTTCCGTCGCACCGATGAAGCCGCCCAGTACGGGAACGTGGCCCTTTTCAAGCAGAGGCAGAACCAACTGGCGGAGCTGGTGTTCAATTTTTTCTTCCAGCGGGGTTGCTTTGCCATGCTGGTCGTCAGTGACGATGCAGCTGCGGGCGTCGATGTGAATTCCATTGAGTCCGCATTGCGCGTAGTAGTCGCCGATCATGCGGCTGGAGAGGCGCTCGCCATACGAGGCCACCAGGTCGATGGTGCGCGGCGTCAACTCCTGAACGGCAGCCAATCCGCGCAGCAGATCGTCGAGCGCCTGAAACTGTTCATCCAACCATGCGTGGAGGGGCGCGACAGCGGTACCATTTGCCGTTCCATTCAGGAGCGAGCAAGCGACGTCGAGATGGCGGTTCCGCAGGCGGGAGCTAATGGCAAGCGCGCCGGTACGATCCCCGCGTTCGGCAGCGGCAGCGGCGACCAACAACTGATCCGTTACCTTGGCCAGCGCGCTGACGACGACCACCGGTGTCTGTCCACGATCACGGCGGCCAGCGACAATCTCCGCAGTGCGGGCAATTGCGGCAGGGCCTTCGACCGAAGTGCCGCCGAATTTCATGACGACGATCTTCATCGCACGGCTCCTGCGAGTAGCTCCGACGGAAGCAGTTTATTTTCGGAAGCGAGAAGCTCGGCGTTCAGCAGCGCGGCTCCGGCGGCTCCGCGAATGGTATTGTGCGAGAGCACGGTGAATTTCCAGTCGAGCAGCGTGCAGGGGCGCAGGCGGCCTACGGTGGCTGTCATGCCACGTCCGCGCATCCGGTCCAGACGCGGCTGGGGGCGGTCTTCCGCAGGGTCGAATTCAACCGGCTGCTCAGGTGCAGTGGGGAGATTCTGGCCGCGCAAGGGCTGAAATTCGCGCCATGCGGCGAGAATTTCCTCGCGGCTGGGCTTGCGGTCCAACTCAATGCTGACGCTTTCAGTGTGTCCGTCTTCTACCGCCACGCGGTTGCAATGGGCGGCGATGCGGGCGTCGAGCGGCGCGACTCGATTGTTTTTTAGCTGGCCCAGCAGTCGGGTCGTCTCTTCGACGAGCTTTTCTTCCTCATTGCGAATAAAGGGAACGACGTTGCCCAGAATGTCGAGCGAGGGAACGCCGGGGTATCCAGCGCCGCTGATTGCCTGCATGGTGCTGACAAAAACCTTGCGAAGGCCGAAGCGCTCCGCCAGCGGCTTCAGGGCAAGCACCAGCCCGATGGCAGAGCAGTTTGGATTGGTGACGATATAGCCGCCGTTATTTTTTCCGGCGGAGTTCCAGTTCTGCTGCGGCACCAGCGCGAGATGGTCCGCATTCACCTCGGGGATGACCAGGGGTACATCCGCCTGCATACGGAAAGCGCTGGAGTTGGAGATGACCGCGCAGCCTGCCGCGGCAAATCGCGGTTCCAGGTCGCGCGCAATATCGGAGTCGAGCGCGGCAAAGATGATCCGTGGAATAGTGTTCGCGGGCGCATTCTCTGGCGTGGCTGGAGACACAGGCATGGCGGCGACGTTGGCCGGAATCGGGGTGTCGAGCTTCCACCGGACGGCTTCGCCATACGATTTGCCGCTGGAGCGGTCGCTGGCGGCAAGCCAGGTTACCTGGAACCACGGATGGTTTTCCAGTAGCTGGATGAAACGCTGGCCGACCATTCCGGTCGCGCCCAGAATACCTACATTGTGTTTGGTGTGCATGGTGTGTCCAGGTGCAATTTACTTGATTATTTCAGTTATACCAGTACCTTTTGCCGTGCTGCATTATTGCCTGGCGGCCAGCGCCTCGATGACGGCGTCACCGAATTCCTTGGTTCCGGCGTTGCCACCCACGTCGCGGGTCAGCGAGCGTTTGGATTCATACACATGTTCAACCGCTCGGTGCAGACGGTTGGCCGCATCGTTCTCGCCGAGATGCCGCAGCATCAAAACGCCGGACTGTAACAGGGCGGTTGGATTGGCCATATTTTTTCCGGCGATATCGGGCGCCGAACCGTGTACCGCTTCAAAGATGGCGCAATCCTTGCCGAGATTGGCGCCTGGAACCAGTCCCAGTCCGCCGACGAAGGCGGCGCACAGATCGCTGATGATGTCGCCGTACAGATTTTCAAGAAGCAGCACATCATATTGATAGGGATTGGTCACCAGTTGCATGCAGGTGTTATCGACCAGGTGCTCGCCGTAGATGATGTCAGGATATTTTTTGGCGACATCCCGCGCACAGCGCAGGAACAGGCCATCGGACATCTTCATGATGTTGGCTTTGTGGATAGCGTGAATCTTCTTGCGACCTTCCTGGCGGGCGTGGGCGAACGCAAACTCCGCGATGCGGGTGGAGGCTTTCTCGGTGATGATCTTGATGGATTCGACGACGCCGGGAACGATTTCATGCTCAATGCCAACGTATTCGCCCTCAGTATTTTCGCGGATGATGATGAGGTCCACGCCGGGGTAATGGGTGAGCAGGCCGGGCAGGTTGCGGATAGGTCGATAATTGGCGAACAGCTCAAAGTGCTTCCGCAGGATGACATTAATGGAAGAGAAACCGCCGCCGATCGGGGTTGTCACCGGACCTTTTAGGGCGACGCGGGTGCGGTCGATCGAGAGATACAGCTCTTTCGGGATGTATTCCTTGTATCTTTCGAACGCCTCCGCGCCTGCGAGATGTTCTTCCCAGCGAAATTTCACTCCGGTCGCTTCCAGGATGCGCACCACAACGCGAGTAATCTCCGGTCCGATTCCGTCGCCGGGAATCAGGGTAATGGTGTGTTCGCGGGATGCCGGGTGTGCATTCATCTGGGGAGGTTCTCAGCTTTCTTTTCTGGATTGCAGGTTCTGGGTGTCAGAGCGATTCCAGTTCCGACTTGAATTCGTCGACATCTTTAAAATCCCGATGAACAGACGCGAAACGGATATAGGCGACGGTATCGAGCGACTTCAGTTCGCGCATGATCAGCTCCCCCACTTCGACGGAGGTGCGTTCGCGCTCGCTTGAGTCCATCACAAAACTCTCCACCTGGTTCACAATGGATTCCAAACGTGCCGCCGGAACGGGACGCTTTTCGCAGGCGCGCAGCAGGCCGCTTAAAACCTTTTGCCGGTCGAACTTTTCGCGGCGGCCGTCTTTCTTGACGACCATATAGGGGATTTCATCCAGGCGCTCATAGGTAGTGAAGCGCTTTTCGCAGCGCTCACATTCGCGACGGCGGCGGATGGAGTCCGCTTCCTTGCTTTCGCGCGAATCGACAACTCGGTCTTGCGTAAATCCACAATAGGGGCACTTCATCGGTATGCATTGATTTTAACAACTGAATGGGATGCGACCCACGTTTCAAAATCGACATGGGCACCCGCCAAACCGCAGGTTCCTCGATTCCGCTCGAAAATGACAATTCACTTAGAGGCGAACGTGGCGCAGGCGCAGGGCATTGCCGATGACAGAAACCGAGCTCAACATCATAGCGGCGCTGGCGATGACCGGACTGAGCAGCAGTCCGAACAGCGGATATAAAACGCCGGCGGCGATGGGAATGCCGAGCGTGTTGTAAAGAAAGGCGAACCACAAATTTTGCTTGATGTTGCGCGTGGTCGCGCGGCTGAGGTTGCGGGCGCGGAGCAGGCCTTCGAGATCATTGCGCACCAACACAATGCCTGCTGTCTGAATGGCGACATCGGTGCCGCTGCCCATGGCAATGCCGACGTCGGCCTGGGCTAGCGCGGGGGCGTCGTTGACGCCATCCCCGGCCATGGCGATGCGCCCGTGTTGGCGCAGGCGCTGGATGGCCTCTGCTTTCTGACCGGGCAGCACGTTGGCTTCGACGCGATCGATGCCGAGTTGCCGGGCAACGGCGTCGGCGGTTTGTTGGGTATCTCCCGTCAGCATGACGATGCGCAGGCCTTCGCGATGTAACTGCTGGATGGTGTCGCGGGCAGATTTCTTAATGGGGTCGGTGACTGCCAATAACGCCGCCAGGCTGCCGTCGATGGCGACATACAGCAACGTAGCTGCCTGCTGAGCAAGTTCCCAGGCTCGTGGTTCGGAGCCAGCGGTTGGAATGCTGCGTTCCTGCATAAAGGCGAGATTGCCAATGATGAGCTGGCGCCCGTCCACGGTGCCGGCAGCGCCGCGGCCTGGGATTGCTTGAAAGTTCTGCGCCGCGGTTAGCGGCAGATGACGCTCCTCCGCAGCCCGCACGACGGATTCGGCCAGAGGATGCTCGCTGGCTCGTTCCAGACTGGCGGCGAGGCGGAGAATTTCGTTTTCATCCTGCGGTGTTTCGCCGCCGGGGCGGAGTCGCACGATCTGCGTTACTCGCGGCTTGCCTTCGGTTAGCGTGCCGGTTTTATCGAGGACGAGAGTCTTAACCTCCGCCAGGGCTTGCAGCGCGGCGGCATTGCGGATCAGCACGCCAGCCTGAGCGCCCCGACCCATGCCGACCATGATGGACATCGGCGTGGCTAATCCGAGGGCGCAGGGGCAGGCGATGATCAGCACCGCAACCCCGTTTACCAGCGCGTGGGTCAGGTGCGGTTCGGGTCCCCAGTGGTACCAGGCAATGAATGTGACGATGGAGACGAAGACCACCGCCGGGACAAACCAACTGGCCACGGTATCGGCGAGTTGCTGGATGGGGGCGCGGGTGCGTTGCGCTTCGCTGACCATGCGGACAATCTGGCTGAGAAAGGTTTCGCTGCCGACGCGTTCAGCGCGCATCAGCAGTCCGCCATTGCCGTTGACCGTACCGCCGGTGAGCGGACTGTCGCGATTTTTTTCGACGGAAATCGGCTCGCCGGAAACCATCGATTCATCCACATTGCTCGTGCCTTCAAGCACGACGCCATCGACCGGCACCCGTTCGCCGGGACGTACCCGAAGAGTGTCGCCGACTTTGACGAGCGCCAACGGGATGTTTTTTTCCTGCCCCCCGGGTTCGACCAAACGAGCGGTTTTCGGAGCGAGATTCAGCAGTGCTTTCAGCGCGGAACTGGTCTGGCTGCGCGCGCGCAGTTCCAGCACCTGGCCTAACAGGACGAGTGTTGTGATGACGGCAGCGGGTTCAAAGTAGAGCTGGAGATGGCCTTCCTCATCCCGAAGGCCGGGCATGAGCCGGTGCGACAGCAACAGCAGCCCAACGCTATAAAAATAGCTGACGCCGACGCCGAGTCCGATCAGCGTGAACATGTTCAGGCGCAGGGTGCGGACCGATCTCCAGCCGCGCTCAAGGAAAGGCCAGCCGCACCATAGCACCACCATCGACGCCAGGATCAACTGCATCCACTCGACGAACGGGCTGGTCAGGATGGCGTCAAAGCGCTCGCCGGAGAGCATGCCGACCACCATGCGTACGATTAGGGGAATCGTCAGCACGACTGCGACGGTGAAGCGGCGAGTCATGTCTTCCAGTTCCGGGTTGGCGTCCTTCACGGAGACAACGCGAGGCTCGAGGGCCATGCCGCAGATAGGGCAATTTTGCGGTTCGGGAAGAACGATCTGTGGGTGCATGGGGCAGGTGTATTCCACCACTTCCGTAGTCAGCGATACCTGTGCAGGCTCCAAAGCCATGCCGCAGATGGGACACGGGCCGGGTGCGTGTTCGTGGACCTCGGGGTCCATGGGGCAAATGTATTCGACCCGTCCGGCAGACAACGGCACATCGACGGGAGCGGATTTAGCTTCGTTTGCCGGAGGAGTTTGGAATTTCTCGGCGCAGGATTTCGCGCAGAAGTAATATGTTTTTTCGTTTTTCTGTAATAGGGAGGCGGCGCGCGCAGGGATAACTTTCATACCGCAGATGGGATCAATTTCCGTCGGCGTATAAAACTCGGGCCGCATATGAAATTTTTCCGCGCAGGATTGGCTGCAGAAGAAATAAGGTGTGCCATCGTGCTCGAGAGATGGAGCGGTTTCACCCGGCGAAACTTGCATTCCGCAGACCGGATCTTTCACGGTGAAGGCTTTACTTGCTTCCGGCATGGCACTTCTCCTGAAATTTCCGGTTTGTGGGAGGAGTCGAAATTTCCTCCTCAAATTGCAGGCTTTTCACAATGGGGCAGCCGCTGAGAGGGCCTCTGCCGGGGCAGGCCTCTTCGAGCTGCTTCAAGGTGGAACGCATACTGGTCAGCGCCTGAATCTTGCGGTCGATTTCCGCGATCTTTGCCGCTGCCAGCCTTTTGACCGCCGCGACCTCACGCCCGGTGCGTTTTTGGCGCATCGATAGCAACTCTTTGATTTCATCGAGCGAAAAACCCAGCTTCTGGGTGCGCTTGATAAAGCGGACACGCTGTACTGAATCCTCAGAAAATAGCCGATAGCCGGAGGAAAGGCGCGCTTCCGCTTCGATCAGGCCTTCCCGCTCGTAGTAGCGAATGGTTTGTGGGTTCACTTCGGCGCGTTTTGCCATGCGGCCCATCGTGAGGGGTTCCATGCGGTCCTCCGCATCTCTCTAAGATGCTTCCAGACTAAACCCTGTACGAGAGTACAAGGTCAAGCGCAGTCTTTTGATGGCGAGGATTTACTGGTTCTGCGGCGGCTGCGTATTGTCCGGTTGACTTTGATTGTTGTCATCGCCTTTGAACACGCCGAAGACCTTGCCAAAGAAGCCCTTCTTCTTTTTCTTTGGCGCGGCTTCATTCGGATTCTGCTCGGGATTATTTCCCCGGGAGGGATTCTGACCGCCCGGCGGTTGCGGCTGCACTACGTTCGCCGGGGGCGGTGCAATCGTGGGTGGAGCGGCTTTGTTCCCTCCCAGGCCGAACATCTTCTGAAAGATGTTTCGCTGGTCGCCGTTGGGGTGGTCACAGGTTCCGGTCGGCTGCGTGCCGTCGAGAAATGCGGCGGTGTAATCTTCGGGGCAGGAGGCATCGGCGATCAGGTTGGTGGCTTTATCGAGCGAAACTTCGGTGATGCCGGCGGGCGGGTCGAAATATTGCGTGTCGGAATACTGCGGCAGCTTGATCGCGTTCTTCATAAAGTCCGCCCACATGGGAGCGGCGGCCTGGGCGCCCTCGAGCTTAATGTCGCTGTAGTCGTCGTTGCCCACCCAAATGACGCAGAGGAGGTTGCTGGTGAATCCGGCAAACCATGCGTCATGCGAGGT
>Ga0134128_10000429_pt1 | contig 58506 bp, 47 predicted proteins | sample KB31754_FD_96462 | JGI IMG/M metagenome (GOLD analysis project Ga0134128, IMG submission 96462) | Terrestrial soil microbial communities with excess Nitrogen fertilizer from Kellogg Biological Station, Michigan, USA - KB3-175-4 | ecosystem: Environmental > Terrestrial > Soil > Unclassified ... | reverse complement strand
CGTTCATTGTCATGTTGCCTGACGGCCGGGTGATGATGGACTTGACCGGCTGGATGAAATTGAACTGGCGCGCTTTGCCGTCCTTCAGCGACTGGCTGTATTTGGAGGTCTCATCCTTGGTCATGGTGGGACCTTCGGTGACCTTGATCCGGTGCAGCCACTTGATGTTGAGGTTGCCCTCCCAGCCCGGCATCAACAACCGCACGGGATAACCCTGCTCGGGACGGATGCGCTCGCCATTCTGGAACAGGGCCAGGACGCCCTGCTCATGCGCTTCAGCGAGCGGAATGGAGCGCGACAGGCTGGCGGCGTCGCCGCTTTCAGCAAGGATCCATTTGCCTTGGGGCTGGACACCCGCTTCATCTAATAGTGCGCCCAGCTTCACGCCGGTCCATTCGGCACAAGAAAGAAGGCCATGGATGGTGCCGACGCTCGCCTGTACGGGCTCGGGCCCCGCAAGGGCGCCGCTGTTGCCGCCGCATTCCAGGAAATGGATGGCGCTGTAACGCGGATACCGGAGCAGGGCATCCACCGAGAATTCCAGGGGCTTGTTCACCAGGCCGTGGATCAGAAGCTTATGGGTGGCGGGATCGATATCGGGCACGCCGTTATGGTGGCGCTCATAATGCAGCCCGTTGGGCGTGATGATGCCTTCCAGATGTTCCAGAGGCGAATCCGACGCGCCGGTGCCCGGCGAAATCCCCGGCGGCCTGGTGATGCGCTTGACGTCGGCCTCATGCGGCGACGGCATGCCATAGCCGGAGAAGGGCTTGCCCGGCGTGGTCATGGCGGGCGTGATGTAGTCGTCGGCGCGGGCGGGAACAGCGGCGGCGGCGACGCCGGCGCTTCCGGCCAGGGCGGTTTTGAGGAATTTGCGGCGCGTTGTCTTGGTCATGTGCGGGACTTTGGGATTGCCGCCCGGCTTTTTCAAGCCGCGTTCACTTTACACCGAGGCATGTTCCATTTCATGACGCAATGATAAGGGAAAGCTGCCTTGCCGTGATATTCTGCGATACATAGCGCCGGGGGTTCCTTTTAGCGCTTGATCGCAGAATCGAGACATATCAAAAGGCCCCGATGGCGCCCCTGCTTTTCCTCAAAGACATCCATATCCGCTTCGGTAACACGCTGCTTCTGGACGGGGCCGAGCTGAGCGTGGGCGAAGGCGCGCGGCTTTGCCTGGTGGGGCGCAATGGCTCGGGCAAATCCACCTTGCTCAAGATCGCCGCGGGTTTGATCGAAGCGGATTCCGGCGAACGCTTTGCCCAGCCCGGCGCCACCATCCGCTATCTGCCGCAGGAGCCCAACCTTTCCGGTTATGCCACCACCCGCGATTATGTCGAGGCCGGGCTTCAGCCGGGCGACGATCCCAATCGCGCTTTCTATCTGTTGGGGAATCTGGGATTGGCGGGGACGGAATCGCCCACCACCCTGTCCGGGGGAGAAGCGCGCCGTGCGGCGCTGGCACGGGTGCTGGCGCCGCGTCCCGATATTCTTCTACTGGATGAGCCCACCAATCATCTGGATCTACCTGCGATCGAGTGGCTGGAAAGCGAACTAAAAGCCATGCGGGCGGCGCTGGTCCTGATCAGCCATGACCGGCGTTTCCTGGAAAATCTTTCCCGCGCCGTGGTGTGGCTGGACCGCGGCCAGACCAAAAGGCTGGACCGTGGTTTTGCCGCCTTCGAGGACTGGCGCGACGCCGTGCTGGAGCAGGAGGAGATCGAACGCCACAAGCGCGATCGCAAAATCGCCAATGAACTGGATTGGCTCACCCACGGCCGCAGCGGCCGGCGCAAGCGCAATCAAGGACGATTGGCGCGCCTTAACGCCTTGCGGGAAGGGCGGCGCCAGGAATTGACGCAGATGGGCAGCGTGAAGATGGAAGCGATCGAAGGCGCGCAATCGGGCACCAAGATCATTGACGCCAAATGCGTGGCGAAAAGCTTTGGCGACAAACAGGTGATCCGCGATTTCACCTTGCGCATTCATCGCGGCGACCGGGTGGGCATCGTGGGCCCCAATGGCGCGGGCAAGACCACCTTGCTCAATCTTTTGACGGGAGTGGTGACGGCGGACGCCGGCAATGTGAAAATGGGCGTTGGCTTGGAACTGGCCCGGCTGGACCAGAACCGGACCGAGCTTCATCCCGAGGACAATCTGGCCAATGCGCTCACCGGCGGCGGCAGCGATACCGTCTTTGTCGGCGGCAAGCCGCGCCATGTGGTGAGCTACATGCAGGATTTCCTCTTCACGCCCGCCCAGGCGCGTACGCCCGTCAAAGTTCTCTCGGGGGGCGAGCGGGCGCGGCTGCTGCTGGCCCGTTTGTTCGCGCTGCCGTCAAACCTTCTGGTGTTGGACGAGCCCACCAACGATCTGGATCTGGAGACGCTGGACCTCTTGGAAGAAACCGTGGGCGAATATCCAGGCACGGTGCTGGTGGTGAGCCATGATCGCGATTTCCTGGATCGGGTCGCCACCATGACGGTGATGGCGGAAGGCGGTGGGCGCTTCGCCGCCTATGCCGGCGGTTATTCCGACATGTTGGCACAGCGGGGTGAAGGCGTGGTCAAGACCGCGCCCAAGACCGAGCCCAGGCCTAAGCCCGAGCGAAGGACAACCACACCGAAATCCAGGTCCGTTCGCGACAGCGCCCTGAAACTGTCATTTTCCGACCAGCATGCCCTCGATACCTTGCCGGCCCGGATCGAAAGCCTGAACCGTGAAATCGCCGCCTTGCAAAAGGCGCTTTCCGATCCCGCCCTTTACGGCAGTGACCCCAAGAAATTCGCCCATCTGTCGGAGGAGTTGGCGGAGCGCACCGCCGTTCGCGATGCCGACGAGGAACTCTGGCTGGTCCTGGAAATGAAGCGCGAGGCGCTGGAGCAACAGGCCGGCAAATCGTAACAGAAGTTGGAACCGGCCTCCCAGCCGCCCGTTTCCGGATCAGGCAGGGATCGGGTGTTCCATGAGCTATTTCTCCATTGCCGGATATGCCGCCGCCGCCGCGATGACCGTGGGCGGCGCGCTGGGCGTGGCGTCCAACGGCACCACTCCGGATCAACCCAAGCCGATCGTGGATCAGGCGGGCGGGGTGATGAATCCCATGATCGCCGGTCAGGCGATGCTGCCCAACCACTCGCTGATGGAAAATATTGCCGCTTCGCCGGAACACACAATGCTCGCCGCCGAGATGAAAGCATCGGGGATTGCCGGTGCGCTGGCGGGCGATGGCGAGTTCACCGTTTTCGCGCCTACCAATGCGGCCCTGGCCAATACAGCCCTGGCCAACACCGCCCCAGCAGGCGCGCCCGCCGGGCAAGCGAGCAAGGCCGAGCTCGCCCGCGTGATGGGCTATCTGGTGGTGCCGGGCCGCTATGATTCCCAGACGTTGCTCAAAGTGATTGGCGAAGGCGGCGGCCACGCCAAATTGCGAACCATCGAAGGCGGTGTGCTGGTGGCACGGCTGAACGGACCCACCAATGTCGTCTTGATGGACGAGAAGGGCGAAACCGCCGACATCTCCATCTATGACGTCTATGAGCGCAACGGCGTGATCCAGGTGGTGGATCACGCGCTGGCGCCGGGCGCGGCTTCGGGCCAAATGGCCTCGCGCTGAAGCCGGCTTGAATCAAAAAAAGCCGCGAAAATTTCTTTCCGCGGCTTTTGTTCAGTGTCACCGAATTTCAGTTCTGGGAAAGCTGCGACTGCTGTGGGTCGGTCCAGCGCGCCAGGTAATCGGCCAGGTCCTGCGGCGTCTGATGGCCGGCGTTGGACAGAGCGAACACCTCTTCGCTGTTGATCACCTTGTTGGTCGCGGGGTTCACCACCAGGATGGTGGGGACCCCCTTGAGCCTTTCGTTGTAGCCATAGCGGGCGGCGATCTGCGGATTGCGGTCGAATTTGCCCACATCCACCATCGCGACGACGTAGTGCGCTTCCATGAATTTCTTCATCGCCGGCACCAGCATCAGATTGTGCAGCACCACGCAGTCGGGACACCAATTGCCGCCTTCGTCGATCAAGAGCAGCTTGTGGGCCTTCCTGGCCTTGGCCATGGCGTCGTCCACCACCTGGTCGGCGTTGGCCTTCTCGTCATAGACCTGCATGCTTACGATTGGGAGGTCGGCCATCTTGGTATAAGGCAGTTTGGGCGCCGGGTCGGCGAAGGCGGCCCCAGCCATTGCGATCGCACCGGCGGCGATCAAGAGCGGCAGTTTGCGCATCATTCACTCTCCAATCCGCGGCCCTTCAACAGGGCCGTTATCTCAGGGTCACGACCGCGGAAATCACGATACGCGGTCGCGAAGTCCCGGGTTCCGCCACTGGAATAAATATGTTCGTAAAGCCGTTTTGCAACCTCTGGAGCGAAAGGGTCTTTGGCCTCCTTGAAAGCGCCAAAGCCGTCCGCGTCCAGCACTTCGGACCATAAATAAGAATAATAGCCCGCGCTATAGCCTTCCCCGGCGAAGACATGCCCGAAATGGGTGACAGCGTGGCGCGGAACGATCTCATCCGGCATGCCGATGCCCGCCAAAGAGGCCTTTTGCATGGTTACCGGGTCGGAATTCTCCAAAGCTTGAGTGTGGAAATCCATGTCGATGATCGCCGAGGCCAGGAATTCCACGGTGGCGAAGCCCTGGTTGAAGTGGCGCGCGGCGGAAAGCTTGTCGCGCAGCGATTGCGGCATCGGTTCGCCGCTTTTGTAGTGACGCGCGAACCGCGCCAGCACGTCGGATTCTTCCAGCCAATGTTCGAAGAGTTGCGATGGCAGTTCAACGAAATCCTGTGCCACATTGGTGCCGGAGAGACGGGGGTAACGCGCATTCGATAGCAGACCGTGCAGCGCGTGGCCGAACTCGTGAAAGACGGTCTTGGCATCGTCGAACGAGATCAGCGCCGGCTCGGCCTTTGCGAAATTGCAGGTGTTGACGATCAGGGGCAGCACGTCGCCGTCGAGCTTCTCCTGATCGCGCAAGGACGACATCCAAGCGCCTTCCTGCTTGCCGGGCCTGGCGAAATAATCGCCATAGAACAGCCCGACCGGCTTTCCCTGGCGTGTGACCTCCCAGACCCGCACATCGGGATGATAGACGGGAACGTCGCGGCGCGCGCGGAAGGTCAGATCGAACAGGCGCGAAGCCGTGTCGAAGGCGGCGGCAATCATGCCGTCAAGGCTGAGATAGGGCTTGAGCGCCTCCTCATCGAAATCGTAGCGACGCTGGCGGAGCTTTTCCACGTAATAGCGCCAGTCCCAGGGCGCGAGCTTGAAATTGCCGCCTTCCTCGGCCACCAGGGCCTGGAGCGCGTCGCGCTCTTCGCCGGCCCGCCTGAGCGCCGGCGCCCACACCTTGTCCAGCAGCGCGCGGGCCCGCTCGGGCGTTTTCGCCATCGTGTCGGCCAGCTTGTAGGCGGCATAGCTGTCATAGCCCAGAAGCCGCGCTTTCTCGGCCCGCAGGGTTAGAATTTCACCGATGATGGCGCGGTTGTTGTGGGGATTGGAATTATCGCCCCGGGCCACCCAGGCCTTGAACAGTTTCTCGCGCAAATCCCGATCGGAGGACGATTGCAGAAATGGCTCGATGGTCGAGCGCGCCAAGGTCACCGCATAAGGCGCGTCCACGTTCTTCTCTCTGGCCGTGGCGGCCAGCGCCTCGCGCAGGGACGGCGAAAGGCCGCCGAGATGCGCTTCGTTCAGCGGTTCGACATAGGCCTCTTCGTCGGCCAGTACATTCTGGGAAAAATCCGTGGTCAGGATGGCCAGGCGCTGGTTGATCTCGTCCATGCGGACGCGCGCCTGCTGTGACAGGCCGGCGCCGGCGCGTACGAAATCCAGATGGATGCGTTCCAGGACCTTGAAAGATTCAGAATCAAGGCCCAGGGCCACGCGATCCCGCCAAACGGCGTCGATGCGCGCGAACAATGCGGCATTCAGATGAATGGCATTGTGATGCGCGGAAACCTGCGGCGCCAATTCGCGCTCGATCTTCTGCAGCTTTTCGTCGGTGGCGGCGCCCGAGAGCACAAAGAAAACCGCGTCTATTCTGGCCAAGAGCTTGCCGCTTTTCTCGTAGGCGACGATGGTGTTGGCGAAACCGGGCGGGGCGGGATCTTGAGCGATGCGGGCGATCTCGGCGTCATGCCGCGCGAAGGCCTGCGTATAGGCATGCGGGAAATGCTCGGGGTGGATTTGATCCAGCGGCGGCGCTCCGTATGGCGCGGTCCATTCTTCCAGAAGTGGATTCACTTGATCTCCCAGGTGATGGTGACGTCGGCGCTGATGGTTTCTTCGCCCAGCGCGACCGGCACGGACGCGGTGGTCGCCTTGGCCGCGGCGAAGAATACCGGGCGTGGGCCGCTATTGCCATTTTCAATGATCGAAAGAATCGGGCCCAGTGTCACGCCCGCAGCGGTAGCGAAAGTTTGAGCCTTGGCGCGCGCTTCCGCAACGGCGGCTGTGCGGGCCCGAAACAAGAGGTCAGTGTCATTGCGGATCAAGAAGCTCACGCCGTGCATTTGGTTGGCGCCCGCTGTGACCAGCCCATCCAAGACAATGCCAAGTTTGTTTACATCCTCCAGCCGGACTTCGACCTGATTGCCGGCCTGATAGCCTGTAACGCGCGGTGGCTCGTTGTTGGAATTCGCATATTGGGGCGAAACTGAAAAATTGGACGTGCGAATGTCTTTGTCGGGGACGCCAAGCTTCCGGATCGCCGCTATCACCGCCTCCATGCGCTTGTTGTTGGTGGACAAAGCTGCGGCGGCGGTGGGGGCATCCACGCTCACGCCAGCCGACAATGTTGCCGTGTCGGGTTGACCCTGCGCTTCGCCATGGCCGCTCATGGTTATAACATGTTGCTGCATCTGAGCGGACGCGACGCCGGGCGCGCAAAGAGCAAGCGCAACCGCGGTGACAAGCCAGATCTTCATGATATCCTCTTTTTATCGGGCCCATATGGTCTGGCCTCAAGGCGGCGGAACTGGGGCATTTTAACCCGCTGGCAGGGGTGAAAAAGCCGCCCTGCCAAGCCAGGTGGCTCGCCAACTCGCCGATTGATGATTTCATCCGGCTGCTATATCCGGGGGGCAAGGGCCTGTAGCTCAGTTGGTTAGAGCTGACCGCTCATAACGGTTAGGTCCCAGGTTCGAGTCCTGGCGGGCCCACCATCCAGCTATCGAGGCGAAAACGCGTCGCCCTATTTCGGCAGAGCGAAAACAGTGAGTTCGTCTGCCGTCACCGGTGCGGCGGCGTCGCCGCCGCCCGCTGCGACCATCGCTACGTACTGGCGGCCGTCTTTGCCCAGGTAGGTGCTCGGAACAGATTCAGCGGACGCGCTCAATTTGACGGTCCACAATTCCTTGCCCGTTTTGGCATCGAAGGCGCGGAAGCGAGAATCATCGGAAGCGCCAATGAATACCAATCCTGAAGCCGTGGCGATTGAGCCGCCTTCCCCGGGACGGCCCGTATTCTGCTTATCGGCCGGCAGGCTGTCGGTTACACCAAGCGGCACGCGCCACCCAATATCCCCAGTATTGACGTTCACCGCTATCAACTCGCCCCATGGCGGCTGGTTGCAGAACATGTGTGTGGCGGGATCGCGGAAGCGGCCGCTGGGTGTCATGTCTATATAGGGACCGGTGCGGCCACCGCGAAGATTCGTGCCGGCGATCTTGGCGGGATCGACTGGGCCTGCCTCCGGATCCTTGACGCCGTTGAACTGACCCAAATCATTCACATTAATGAAGAGATAGCCCAACGTCGGATTGAATGACGCCCCGCCCCAATCGGCACCCCCGATCTCACTGGGAAAGATCACCCGCACGCGATTGTAGGTGGGCGGTGCGAACGGGCCGGTGTTGGTCAAGACATTGTTGTCGTCAATGATCTTGCGGCAATTGGCTTCCAGTTCCGGTGTTACGGTGGCGATATCGGCCATGTTGAAGCCCACCCGCGCCAATGGTCCCGGTTTGGCGGGGAAGGGCTGCGTGGGTGAGAGCTTTTCGCCAGGCACGTCGCTTTGCGCTACCGGCTTTTCAGTCACGTCATAGATCGGCTTGCCGCTTACGCGGTCGAGCAGAAACAGAAAAGAACTTTTGCCGAACACAGCCACAGCGGGAATGGTGCGGCCACCCTTTTTCACATCGATCAACGTCGGCGGTGTTTCCAGGTCAAAATCCCAGATATCGTGATGCACGGCCTGGAAATGCCAGAGATATTTTCCGGTTTTTGCATCCACTGCGACCAGGCTGCTGTCGTAAAGGTCGTTGCCTTCACGATCTCCCCCGAACAGGTCGCCCGAGGGCGCACCGAATGGCATGTAGACAATGCCGCGTTTGGCATCCACTGTCATGAAGCCCCAAACATTCACTCCGGTACGCTGGAACGCGCTGTTGCCTGCCCAAGTGCCGTAATTGGGTTCGCCCTGTTGCGGTATCGAATGGAAGGTCCAAGCCAACTTGCCAGTATCGATATCGAAAGCCTGCACGTCGCCCGCGGGCCCCGGTCCACTGCGTTCGGGAAGACTGCTGCCGACGATGACGAGGTTTTTGTAAACGATCGGCGGCGTCGTGACCCGAATACCCACACCTCCATGGGTGATCTCCGCTGTGTCTAAGTCCACTATTCCATTGACGCCGAATTTCGTGTTCAGGGCGCCAGTCTTGGCATCCAGCGTGAACATCTTGCCTTCGGAGGTAGGCACGACGATCTGGGGCGGCGTTTGCGTGTCGCCTGGGAAATATTCCACCCCGCGGAAGGCAGGCTCGCCGGAAGGAAGCTTGTAAACCCAGATTTCTTTACCGGTGGTCGCATCGAGCGCCACGACCCGGCCATAAGGCGAGGGGACATACATGATCCCATCGATCACCAATGGAGTAGCTTCCGTCTGTCTAAACCCGCCCGTGTCGTCTTGCGGCTTCAGGTGATAGGTCCAGGCTGGCTGAAGGCTGGCTACATTCGCCGGCGTGATCTGGGTAAGGGGCGAGAAGCGCATGCCGCCGGCATCGTGGCCATAGGTGGGCCATTCCTTGGCATCGCCAATTGTCTGGGCTCCCGCGTCCCCCGCTGCGAGTACGGCACTTGCCATGAGCGCGAGCATAAGCTGTTTCATATCGTCTCAATCCCTCCGAATAGCAATATTTGCCAACCTATATTGTACGAACTAGTTCGTGAAGAGTGCTTGCAGCAAGCCGGCATGGTTCTTTGTGTGTCGAAGTTTCAGGGGCTGGCCTGGGCCGGACCGGTGGTGACAGTGAACCGGGCAAGCTGTTCCGCGGCCGGTGCGAATTTCGGATTAATCTCCGCCGCTTTTTTGTAATCGAAATAAGCACCCTTGATGTCGCCCAGATGTTCACGAGCGATGCCGCGATTGTAATAGGCCAGTTCCAGTTTATCGCCCCTGCTCAAGGTCACCGCCCTTTCAAGTGACGGTAGAGCTTCGCGATACCTGCCCAAGCCTATCAGGCCTGCCCCCCGGTTGAGATTCGCGGCCGCCAGGTCGGGGGCAAGTGAAAGGCTGGCATCGGCATCCGCAACTGTCCCCGCATAATCCGCCATACGCAGGTGGATAAAGGCGCGATTGGCGAATAGCCCGGCCTTCGTGCCGTTATCGGCGGCATTTTCCAATGCCGCGGTGCATGCCTGAAGACCGAGTTGGCTGCTCAAGGATTGATTTAGTGTCGCGAGATAACATTCTTGCGCACTGTCACGGTCCATCACCGCCGCTGAAAGTTGGCTGGAGATCGCGACGGTGCACAGACCGGTCAGAAGCGGCGCCCATGTTTTCATGAGATAGCTCCTAATGCGATAGACTGGCGAACTAAACTCGCATTCACCCATTCACCTCAAGCATGCCGCCGCTGGTGGACCGCATAAACCTCAGCCCGCGGCGGTACGTACGGCCGGGGGCACAGATTGCAGCTTCGGCAGCGGCAACCAAAGCAAGATTACCGCAATTACCAACGACACCCCCATCAGCAAAAAGGACGATGATGGGGAGCCGGAAATTCCTGTGACCAGTCCGACCAAATAAGAACCAACGAAGCCGCCCAACGCACCTATCGCATTGATGACGGCACTGGCACCCCCCGCGACGTTCTTGGGAAGGATGTCCGCGGGAATGGCGAAAAATGGCGCGATCGCCGAGATCAGTCCTATGCCGGCGATCGAAAGGAGTGCGTATGCGGGCCAGAACCCCATGGTAGGAGCGAAATAGAGCGCCAGGAATGATGCCCCTGCGGCGGCCAGACAAAGCCACACGACTAACTTGCGCTCCTGTGTACGGTCAGCTACCGCCGATATGAGCGGCATCAGCAAGGTTGTGGCAAGATAGGGGCCGGCCGACAGCCAACCGATGTTCACGATATTGGCGGAGCCGCTCTGCCTGATGATGGTCGGCAGCCAGAGGATAAAGCCGAACAGGCTGAGGCCCCAGAAGAAATACAGAACGGACAGGCGAATAACTACTAAAGAACGGAACGCCTCGGCGTAACCGCGCGCCGGTCTCATCCCACCCTGCTCGGCGTCAATTTTGATTTCGATCGCGTCCTGTTCTGCCGGCGTGAGCCAGGGCACTTGGGTCGGCCGGTCTTCCACCAGAAACCACCATGCGATGGCCCAAAGGCTGGCCGGCAAACCCTCGGCAATGAACATGGCGCGCCAGCCCCAAAGGTGGACCAGATAGCCCGAAAGGACAGACATCCAAAGCACCGTGACCGGCGTCGCGAGAACAGTCGTGGCGTTGGCAACCGAGCGTTCGCTTTTGGAGAACCAGTGATTGATGAAAATAAGCAGCGACGGGAAAACCGCCGCTTCGACCACGCCCAACAGAAAGCGCACGATCATTAGTGCCGTGACATTAGAAACAAGGCCGGTCAGCGTGGAGAAAAAGCCCCACAATATCAGGCAGGCGAATATCAGCCTTTTTGGGCTGTTACGCTCGGCATAAATGGCGCCAGGAATCTGGCCCGCGAAGTAGCCGAAGAAGAAGAGTGCGCCGATCAAGGCCTCGGTGCTGGCTGAAATATGGAGATCGCGCCCAATTCCTCCCACTGCAGCGAAGGAATAATTCACCCGGTCCAAATAGGCGAAACTGTAAGTGACGAAGAGCACCGGCGTGATGCGCCACCATCTTGCACGCGAAAGGGCCATGTGCTCTCCGAACTAAGCTACTTTGCGTAATGCACTCATCTGATACGCGTTACTTTGAAGACGTTATTGGCCGTGTTCAGCTTCAGATCGTAGCTTCCCCAGAAGCCTTTCGAGATTTGCACGACGTTACCGCCCGAGTGTTTGAAGCGGGCAATGCCATCATCGGAATCGAGCTGTCGCCAGATTTCTCCATTCTCCAGCACAACGGTGAACTGACCGTGTGGTGAAAAGGAAAATTGGGCCACACTGGAGATAAGTTTGCCCGCCAGGGGAGATGGTTCAGGGGTTCGCGTCGCGACAGATGGTGTTGAATGAGACGGCGCGGTACTAAATTCGGGCCAATGCGTTGCCTTACTCTGCTCGCGCGCTGCGTCGTAGCAGGCAAGGCGCGCGCGGGCATCGGCAATTGTGCCGCATTGTCCAAAAGCCCGATCGGCGGCGGTCTGAGCCTCGGCCGGGGCCGCTAGAGCCACTAAGCAGAGAAGGGTCCAGATGGCCCGATTCATGGCGTTGTGTCCTCCTCAAATTCTTCTTGTTTAGTTCGCGAACTAGCCAACTAGATAGTTCAACAGCGCTCCGTGGCTGGACAAGTGGCATCAGCTAACCCTTTAGCATCATGGACTTTTCTGAAATACGCCCCTTGAGTGAAAAACTTCCTTATCCGGCAGCACCATCCCAGTTCCGCATTTCAGTTGACGGCCCTCCAAACTCTGTGTCAAATTTCGACTGTACCATCTAGTTAGTTATAAGTCGGTTCGCGACAATACAAATGGTACGGGGAGGCAATTCTGGTCATTCGGCTCAGTGAAAAATCGCGCGCGCGGATACGTTCGCGCTGCCCGCTGGTTGTTTGACCCGCCGCAAATTCTGCTCAGAGGGGAAGTTCATGGCGAATTTCAATCACTCCAAAACCTTGGCAAGCCGGCTGCTCCAAGGATCCGCCATTATCGGTCTTGCTGCCATTTGGGCGACCGGTGCCACAGCGCAGACCACTCCCAACGGCAATACGCAGGTCGCCGAAACGGTCGAGACGGTGACAGTCACCGGCACATCGATTCGCGGCATCGTCGCTCCAGTGGGCGATAACGTGATCACCGTGGACCGCGACACGATCGAGGCCACGGGCGCCAATAACGTCCAGCAATTGCTCACCACCGTCCCGGCCGTCACCGGCTTCGGCAATCCTGGTCAAGGCGGTTTCGGCAGCGCCGACGGTTCCGGTACCAACGCCCCCACCATCCACAGCCTGGGTGCCAGCGCCTCCAACAGCACCTTGATTCTGGTGGACAGTCACCGCATCCCGCTAAGCGGCCTGGCCCATTCATTGGCCGATCCTTCGACGATTCCTGCCATCGCGCTTCAGCGTGTGGAGGTACTGGCCGACGGTGCATCGTCGATTTACGGCAGCGATGCGGTCGCTGGTGTGATCAACTTCATTACGCGCCGTACCTACGAAGGCGCGGAGACCGACCTCGAATATGGCTCCGGGCTGGAATATAACCAGTTCACGGCCAGCCAGATCATCGGCACACGTTGGGAGCACGGCTCCTTCATGGCGGCATACCAATACGCTTCCAACAGCCAATTGCTGGGCAGCGACCGCTATTTCGTAAGAGACAATCAAACCTTCCGCGGCCTCTCGGACCTCGGCAATTTTGCCAGCGATCCCGCCACCATCGCTTCAACCAGTTCCAGCGCCGTCTATCCCTATCCCTATACGGCAGGGACCGGGATTACCAACACACAGACGAATGCTCCCTATGGGCAACAGCGCTATGCCGGGCTGCTACCGTCGGAAAACCGCAATGCGGCACTCGCCTACATCACCGAAGATCTCAATGATTGGCTGACAGTCTCGGCCCAGCTCAACTACTCCAATCGCATCGATAACACGGCGGTGTCGCGCAATTCGGGGGGCGGTGGGGGCACCGGCGTGACGGCCACCGTGTTCGGGCCGGGCAGCGGCAAAGCCGCCAACCAGATCAATCCGTTTTATGTCCCGGTCCCCGGTTCAGCCAGCGGCGTCGAGACGGTGCGCATCGACTTCAATCCCATTCTTGGTCCGGGCGCCTACACAAAGTCAGGCACCCAGGTCGCCTACGCCGCGCCGGAAGCCGATATCAAGTTGGGTGGGGACTGGCTGCTCCAGATCCAGGGCATGTCTGGAGCCACCTCCGCCTGGTCTCACACGGTTGGGCAGGTTTGCGTCTCATGCGCTTATCTCGCGCTGAACGGCACCACCAATTCCGGCGGCAATGCGGCGACCCCGTCGATGCCTGTCGTCCTGGGTACCACCGATCTCACCACGCGGGCGCTTTCCACCTCCACCGCGCTCAATGTGTGGGGAGCCTTGGGATCTGCCGCGGCGGGAGGGGCCGACACGAGCGCCGCGGTTCTGAAGCAGCTCACCGACAACAACAGCATCTCTCAAACCAACCAGAATATGAACGATGTCAATGTCCAGGCCGGTGGAACATTGTTGAGCGATTGGGCAGGCGATATCAAAACTTCGTTCGGTACCGAGTATCGCAATTACGGTATCTATCAATATGCGATCGCCAACAACTCGGCGGGGCCTTCCTCCACGACGTCCAGCAATTTCTCCGCCAAGTTCGGCCGCTATGTCTATGCGGTCTATGCCGAATTCTTTGTGCCCCTGGTCAGTCCGCAAATGGACATTCCGCTGGTTGAATCCATGGATGTGGACGTCTCAGGCCGTTACGATCACTACAACGATGTTGGGGATACCAAGAATCCCAAGATCGGCATCGACTGGGACGTCATTGACGGCCTTAAAGCGCGAGCTTCGTATAGCACTTCGTTCGTGGCGCCGGCGCTGACCAGCACCGGGGGTATTGCCGGTCTCACGACCGAATCATCGGTGACTTATGGCAACGGCACAGGTGGCCCCGCCACGGTGCCCGCCGGTTTTGCCAACAATGGCGGCGGCAATTCCACCGGCGTGCCGGCGACCTTTTGCGCCAATGGCTGCACCATCGGCAATTCGACCACGCAGGGCGTGACCATTGCTGGGCCGGGCGGTGCGACCGTGAAGCCGGAACAGGGGACCACCTATTCGGCGGGCGTTGATTTCGACGCGGGTAAATTCTGGCATGCAATGCACGGGCTAACCGGCAACGTCACCTATTGGCAGGACAAACTGGTGGGCGCCATCACCTCGCCGGTGATGACCCTGGACACCCAGATTGCGGCGCTCAACAAGAACATCATCATCGCGCCGTCGGACGCGCAAATCGCGGCCGCATACAACTCCGGCGTGCGCGTCAGCGCGGTTCCATCGGGCCCTGTCTACTTCCTGCAACACTATGTTCAGCAGAACGCCTTCAATCTGTGGGCCAACGGCATCGATTTTTCCATCAATTATGCCTTCCAGCCGGCCGATAATTGGGGCCTGTTCAATATCGGCTTCGACGGAAGCGAGAAGCTGAGATTCGATCAACAAGGCGGCGGGTTCGGCGGCGCCATCGTCAGCAATCTTAACAAGAATGCCAACACCACCTTCAGCTCGCTGGCCTTCCTGGGGCGCGGCTCCTTGGGCTGGCAAATGGATTCCTTTAGCGCGAATGTTTTCGTGAACTGGACGCAGTCCTATTATCAACCCACCACGTCAGTCCCGTTCACCGGTTACTATCGGGTCCCAGCCTACGTCACGATGGATATGACGCTGTCTTATGGTCTTCCGGATGGCCTCTTTCCGTTCTCGGGCGGTACCCAACTATATGTAACCGCGCACGATCTCTTTAATCAGGCGCCGCCTCCCTACAATACCGCGGTTGGCTACGATGCCTCCGACGCCAGTCCGCTGGGGCGGTTGGTGCTGTTCGGTCTGCGGAAGAAGTGGTGAGATCATGAATAAGGCGGCCAAAAGGAACGTGTTGGGATTTGCAACCGGCGCATCCGTTCTCGCAGTCGCCTTGTTCTCAACGCCATTGTGGGGCCAGGCGGTCGAAACGCCCGTGGCGCCCATCCAGACCACGGGCGGCATGCTTGCGGGCAAGGTGCTGGATTCCGGCGTGAAGGCATGGTTTGGCGTACCTTTTGCCAAGCCGCCGGTTCAGGAACTGCGTTGGCAGCCCCCCCAGCCGATGACCTGGAAAGGTGTGTGGAACGCAGACCGCAAGATGCCGGAATGCATGCAGGTGCTGAGGCCGCACAACATCAATCACTATTTCGGCGAAGAGGCGACCAGCGAAAATTGCCTTTACATGAATATATGGTCGCCGGGCGATTCCCACGCCGGCTCCAATCTGCCCGTGATCGTCTTTATCTATGGCGGTGGCGGTACCATCGGTTCCAGCGGCATCGCGCTTTACGGTGGCGAACCGATCGCCAAGTCGGGCAAGGCTGTATTTGTGAATTTCAACTATCGAGTGGGCATTCTGGGTTTCATGGCGCATCCCGCGCTGACGCGCGAACAGGGGGGGCATTCAGGCAATTATGCCTATCTCGACCAGAACGCGGCGCTGCGCTGGATACACGACAATATCGCCAAATTCGGCGGCGATCCGCACAAAGTCTTGATCATGGGCCAGTCGGCGGGTGCTGGCTCTGTAACCGCGCAGATCTTCAGCCCTCTCTCCAAGGGTCTGTTCTCCAGCGCGGTCATGTCCAGCGGCTGCAACTGGGATAACAATCCCGCACCCCTGACGGACGGCGAGAAAACCGGACTGGAAATACAACAGCGCCTGGGCGCGACCGATCTGGAAGCCATGCGCCAAGTGCCCGCCGACAAGATCCTGGCCCTCCAAGCCGAGTCTCAGGTGGGAAATCACAATCCCGGCATTCGCACTGGCGCAGTGATGGACGGCTACTTCACCACCGAGCCGAAGGCTCAGATGCTTGCGTCACATGCCGCAAGTGACGTGCCGATCATTGCCAGCTTCAATCACGAGGATTTGGATGCGGGTAGTCCGTTGGTCCGCGCCAAGACGGTGGCGGAGTATAAGCAGGTAGCCCAAGAACTCTATGGCGAGAACGCGCCGGAGTTCTTGAAACTGTTCCCCGTTTCCACGGATTCTGACATTCGCACAGTGGGAATCGATGCGGCCCGTGACGCCGATTTGGAGGCGCACGCACGATCCTGTGCTCGTCAGCAGAGCGGATTCAACAAATCCTCGGCCTATATTGACACATTCACCCGCAAGCCATCCTTCGAACCGGGTGTGAAGATCGCTGACATGGATCCTGCGACCGCCGGCGCCTATCATACCGCTGACATCCCTTTCTGGTTCGGCACCATGGACGTGTTCAACATGTTCCGGAAAACACGGGCCTGGAATAGCTGGGACCGCACGCTCTCGGCCGATATGATGGCCTCGTTGATCGCGTTTGCCGATACGGGCAATCCCAATACCGCAGAAGTGAAATGGCCCGCCTGGTCACCGAAAAATGAGCAGAAGATCATCTTTGGCGACACCATCCATGCCGTGAAGCTCGACACGGCCCGGATGGATTGGCTCAAGGCCCATCCCGCAAAGATTGTCGCGCGTTTTCCTGACAATAGGCCTGGTCCAAGAGACTGAGCTTTCCCAACCCCCTTGAACTAAGGCGTCGTCGCGGCGCCTTTTTTTTATTCTATCCGATCCCAGTCGTTCTTTCCTGCAATGTCTTTGCCGCCGATCAGAGGCTGAGGCAACCGTTCATAGCGCGGCCGCGCGCGGAAATTGCGATGAAGGAAAAGCGATGTGGCGCAGCGGTACCAACGCAGCGGTCTGAAATCCGGGAAGTCCACCTGGATCAGATCGGCCGCGCGCAGCATCGCTGTCGTGTTGGGATACCAGTCAGCGTTGTCCAGTAGGATGAAGCCGCCGCTCTTCAAGATTGTCAAAGCCGTTTTGGCACAGCGGTACCGGCTGGCGCTGGCATCTACGATGATAGCATCGAATTGACGGTCCAGTGCTGTCATGTCTAGAACGACGCGGTCGGCACCAGTGGTGCGCACCTCCACGTTGGGAAGGGCTTGCGCGCCTAATGTCCGCGCCCATTCCGGATCGGTTTCCAGTGTGGTGACGGATTTGACGCGCTGGCTCCAGAATTCGGTTGAGTGGCCCCCGCCCAGTTCCAACAGATCGAACTCCGTCAGATCAAGTCCCATCAGATATTCGATAAGCGCATAGGACATCATGGGGATGATACGACCATCGCCCAAGGCGCAAACGCCACTTTCGATGCCTTTGCGATAGCCCAGCCCGTTGTTCAGGATGTTGCGCACCGACGCCTCGAAAACATCGGCCTCAGCCATTTCGATGCTTTCCAGCCGGTTGCGAGTCTGCGCTTCGGATAATTCCGGGGGGACCGATTTCCAGAACATGGGCGGCTCCTGGCGATTACGATTTCTGGGATGGCACAGCGTCAAAGGCGATGGTCATGCGAGTTTCGTCGGAATGGAAGGGTACCGTGCCATGCCACAAGTAGGAGGGAAACAATACCAACCGTCCCGGCTTCGGCTGCACCAGGCGTCGAATCGCGCCGGGAAAGCTCAGGTCGGCTGAAGGTTCTCCGAATTTGAGCCAGCCCTGATGTTCCTTGGTGTCTGTGGCAATCTCGGGGACGTCGACATAATAGACGGAGCTGATCCAGCCATTGTGGATGTGATTCACATGATGGCCGCCACCGCACATCCGCGAGGACCAGCAGCCTGCAAAGCGGAAGGCCTCCCCTTGCCGCCGGGACAGGAAGGGATGATCCGAGCTTTCCGCCATCGCGCCGATATAGCGCGAAACCGTATCCGCTACGCGCTGCTTAAGTGCATCCCGCAAGGGGTGATGTAGTTCGAATATGTCCTCGACGGTGCGCGTACCCCCGCGCAGAGTCTGGCTGAAGAATTCCCTGCTATGCTCGTGTAGCGCCTCCAAATGGGCGCGCAGGGCGTCATGAAAAATCGCGATGCTGCTGTATCCGGCAGGTGGATCCAGATCGAAAATCTGTACAAAACGCTCATAGCCATTCAGCACGTCTTCGCGCGCATCATTCTTCGCCCGGTAGCAGAGGCCAAGCACGGCCAGGGCCGCCTGATGAGAGGGTGCCAAGACGATAGCGCGCTCGGCAAATTTAAGCGCGTTGCCGACATCACCCGCGCGCAACAGGGCGTAGGCGTAGGCAGTATCGAAGTCCGGATCGTTTGCAAAAAGTTCTTGTGCGGCCGCGAATTCCTTGAGTGCGCTTTCGCTCTCTCCCAAAGCGCTCAAGGCCCGCCCCAACCCGATATGCGCCGGCATGTGGCCTGGCTTCAGTCGCAAGGCGTGACGGTAAGCCTCGACCGCTTCCGCCGCTCGTTCCAGCAATAGAAGTTGATCGCCCTTGGCCGTATGGGGCACTGGCGATGAAGGAAGCGAGCGCGATGCTTCATCGTAAGAGCGCAGCATTTCGACGTCTCGACCGGAACGATGCAGCAATTCGTCGAGCAATAGATGGGTCTTGAGATCCAGCGGATCGGTAACCAGCACGCGACGATAGGCATCAGCAGCACGCGCGGGCTGATTGAGGTAATCCAGCACCCTCGCACGATTTCTCGCCGCGCCAGAATGAAAAGGAACAAGCGCGATGGCGCGCTCGAAATGCGGCAACGCCTCGGCGAAACGACGCTCGGCCAGTTTTGCCATGCCCAGATTGTTCTCAATCTCGCCGATCAAATCGGCCGGGGCGGGCAACTTGAGGGCGGCGGTTAGGATATTTTCCGCCTCTGCATGATCGCCCAATTCATTCAGCACCGCGCCCAACCCGGCTGCTGCGTCCGCCGATCGTGGCCCGCGCGCGATAATAGTTTGGTACATCGCTTTGGCTTGATCGAGCTGGCCGAGGGCGCGCAGGGACGCGCCAAGGGCCAGTTCCGCGTCCTGAAAGGCAGGACGCGCCCGCAGCGCTTTTCGATAGGATGCGATCGCGTCTGCGAAATGGCCCTGGTCGTGCTGGGCGTTGCCCAGATGATAGAGTGTTGCGGGCTGATCCGGCTGTCGTGTCAGAACCTGGCGAAATAATGCTTCCGCATCTTGGGGCCGTTTCTGGCGCAGTCGCACCACGCCCATCAACGTTTGAGCTTGTGGCACATCAAGTCCGCTATCCAGCACCATCTGCAGCGGCGCTTCGGCCGCACCGATCTCATCGTCGTTGAGCCGCACCACCGCCTCAGCCAATAAATTCGCGATATCGAGGCTCGGCATAGCTTAAGAATAGCCCCTCGAAAGGCCTACCGACAGGTGCTACGCAAAGGTGTAGACGGCGCCGCTCCACGCAGGTGGCTCGTCATCAGACTGTTTCGAATCGCTGGCGCCGTCCTTGCGCGGCGCAATGTTGAGGTCGCGCCGCCGCCGAACTCCGAAACGCAGCAGCAGTTTTGAGCGGCTTTGCAGAGATTGCCATATTTTCCGCGTTGCTGCCTGTAGCATCTGCCGCATGTGGCCCCGCGCGAGAAGAAGGAAAACCCCCACGAAAAGGTCCAGATAAACGTTGGCGTCGACGGCAAACAGAGAGGCTAGATGGAGCGCGGCAATTTGTTCGAAGTAAACCAAGAGCGCGACGAGGAGGGTTATTTGCAGGACGATCCGCGCGGCACGCCGAACGGTCAACCAATTCAGGAACGCTGCTGGAGCTACGACGAAACTTGCCCAAAGCCAATCACCAAGGGCGCATGGCCAATCAACTGTCAGCTTCCGCCATAACTTCATTCTGCTGCTTCGCGTCGCAATAAACTCTCAACCAGCTGATCAGCCGCCAAAAGATCGGCCACAAGGGCCGGGAACCTCGGACGTTACGGCCGGTATAGTTCTATTGGCAAAATGGTTCTGCGCCCATTACGCTTTTGATACCGCCAACGATCAGCTTCTGGAATTCTTGCGATCCCGGAAATTCCTGGTCACTGGAGGCGAAATCACCGGCATCATGTCCCATGGTCGTCAGCCAGGCCTTGCCGCCGTCATAATATTGGCACCAAGCGACAGGATGGAAATCGCCGTGGCCGGGGTCTCGTCCGACCACCGATTGGTTCTGGGGGACAAACCCCTGCGGGACGATATCGGTGCTCAACCGGCGGGGACCGCCGGCGGGCCGACGAGGCTCGCCATAGCTCTTCTCATCAACCGTCGCCAAGAAACGGACATGCGTGGGGAAGGGGATGAGGTTGTACCACTCGTCGGTGAAGGCCCAGCGCGCTGGCAGCCCGTTGGTGGATGTGTCGTTTGAATCTTGGATCACCACCTGTGCACCGCGCTCTGGACCGTGATCGTAATAGTTGGCGCCGCCCAACAGCCCCTCATAATAAGGCCAATTGTACATCGTGCCGAAGGCGTTATGGATTCCTACGAAGCCGCCGCCCGCGCGCATATATTGGCGTAGTGCTGTTTTGGCATTGTCGTCGAGCGCGTCACGCGACGTCGAATAGAAGATCACCGCATTATAGCGGGTCAGGCCCAGCATGGCCTTGTTATCTTCCGTGTAGTCCAGCTTGATGCCGTTAGCAGCCATCAGTTTGATCATCTGATGCTGAACGACGTTGCTGTCGTCGAGAGGGGGATTCAAACCTTCGCCTAGCGGCTTGCCCAGATCTTCATGCCGGGGACCTGCCGTGTGTGTGTACAAGAGGACGCGGTATTCCGTGGTCTTAGACCGCGGCCAATCATGGAAGCATTTGCGGTCGGTGCCGCGACAAACGCCGTAATCCATCTCACCGAGATTCTGGTTGATGGCGCCGCCAGGCACGTCGGTTTGCGCCATGCCGGAGTTCACTGGCAAAGAGAGGGCCAGCACTCCGAGCCCCGCCAATGCGCTTTTGATGAGTGCCTTCATGATCCATCCCCGGTCGTCTCATAGCCGGAGGTCAATCTGGCAGATTTCAAAGCGCAGGTGAAGATTGACACTAACTGGTTAGTACGTTCTATTTTGCCTCGAGTTAGCGGACATTTTTGACCAGTTCGAGACGCGAAAAGATGCCAAAAAAGCTATCTCGCGGTTAGCCGCTATTTCTTATAAGATGCTGAAAATAAAAGAAAAATCTAACAACAGAGAAAGATTTTTCGGCGAGCGCACTTGAGAAAAACCTATCTCTAATATACTAACTAGTACATTCAAGAGTGTCCGGTTTTCGTCCGGCACCGGTCAATAGCCGGCATCTCGTTCGGACGAAGTTTATGCCGGGTAAGGGAGGGGAAAGAAGGCTGTTGAGGCTGTCGGTCGAACCGGCTGACCCGGCTGGCACTACGTTACTGGACGCGAAGGCCCCGGCTCTCAATCCCCACGTCACGACCGAAATCCGATCAGACGTTCTAACGAGGTATTCTAATGGCACCGCGAGCGCTCACTGAAGAGGAAAAGCAGACTGTCCAGACTCTAGTTGCCCGGGCGCGGACGGCTTTGAATGAGGTTGCGCAATACGATCAAGCCAGGGTTGATCGCTTGATTCAGGCCGTCGGTTGGGCCCTTTCCAACGAGAAGACCTTTACCAGGCTAAGCAACATGGGGGTGGACGAAAGCGGCCTGGGTGACCGCGCTGGCCGTCCAAGCAAGCGCTTCAAGCTGCACGGGATCTTGCGCGATGCGTTGCGCGCGAAATCGATGGGAATTGTCGAAGAGGACCGCGCCAAGGGCATTGTGAAGTACGCCAAGCCGGTAGGCGTGATCGCGAGTCTCGTGCCGGTGACTAATGCGGGCCACACAGAGGTCGGTAACGGCATCTATTCTCTCAAATGCAAAAACGCGATAATTTTCGCGCCTCATCCTGCAGCAAAAAAAACCAGCATCGAATGCGTGCGCCTGATGCGCGAAGCAGTGAAGAAGCTGGGTTGCCCCGAGGATGTTTTCCAGGTCATCGAGAAGCCTTCGATTCCCATGGCGCAGGAATTGATGGCGCAATGCGACATGACCATCGCCACTGGCGGCCAGCAAATGGTGCGGGCCGCCTATTCGTCGGGCAAACCTGCCTACGGCGTGGGCGCTGGCAATGCCACCATGGTGATCGACGAAACGGCAGACATCGATATCGCCGCGCGAAACACCCGCATTTCCAAGACATCCGACAATGGTTCAGGATGCTCCGCCGACGGAAATTTGCTGGTGGATGGGCGCATTTATGATCCTTTCCTGGAGGCTCTCCAAAAGGAAGGCGGTTATCTGGTTAGCCCCCAGGAAAAAGAATTGCTGCAGAAGGCGATGTGGAACGAGGAAAGACACCGCACCTCAAACACCATTGCCCGCCCGGCCAAAGTCATCGCCGAGATTGCAGGCTTTTCGATACCGGACGGCAAGAGCTTTCTAATCGTGCCTGAAACTCGTATCGGTAAGGAATATCCCTTCTCTTCCGAGAAGCTGTCACCTGTTCTCTCGATCATAAAATATGACGGGTTCGACGACGCCTTGAAAAAGGTCCGGCAGATCTATGAGGTGGGCGGTCGCGGGCATTCCTGCGGCATCTATTCCCACGATGACAATCACATCAATCAGCTCGCATTGGCCGCCCCCGTCAGCCGGATGATGGTGCGTCAGCCGCAATCCAAGGCCAATGCAGGCGCATGGGACAACGGCATGCCGATGACGTCCTCGATGGGGTGTGGCATCTGGGGGGGCAACATCACCAACGAAAACGTCAACGTGAAGCACTACATGCAATTGACGTGGGTCAGCCGTCCGATCCCGGAAGATCGTCCTTCCGAGAAGGAATTGTTCGGCGAATTCTACAATACCGAGACAGCTTGATGGGCATGGCGGGGGCGCTCAAACGCTATGGTCGTTATATGGGCGGGAAAGAACTGCTGCCCCCCGACCGCATCCATTTCCTGGTCGAAAATCCTTTGATCGGCAAAAGTTCGCCCGCAATCCCGGCGAGGGACGAAGTATGAGCGAGAAGACGCCCGAAGAGTTATTGGCGGAAGCCAAGGCATGGTGGACGACCGATATTATCGACATCCGTCCGGGCAAGATAAACGTGCGCGGTTACGCCATCCAGGATCTGATCGGCAAGATCAGCTTTCCGCAGATGATCTGGTTGATGCTGCGTGGCGATTTGCCCACGCCGGAGCAGGCTAAGCTTCTGGAGGCCGCCTTGGTGGCTTCCGTAGACCATGGACCACATGCGCCCTCGATTGCTGTCGCCCGCATTGCCGCTACTACCGGCGTCGATCTGAACAATGTGATGGCCTCGGCGGTCAATGTGCTGGGGGACGTTCATGGTGGTGCGGGCCAGCAATGCATGGAGCTCTATGAGGGAGTAGCGTCCGATACCAGAGGCACCAGCGATCTCAATGGTGCGGTGGATGGCGCACTGGAGCGATTTGTCGCCGCCCACGGCAAGATCATCCCCGGCTTTGGCCATCGTTTTCATCCCGTCGATCCTCGCTGCGCGCCCCTTTTCGCCCTCGTTGAGGAAGCCCGGGCCGCGGGCGCGGTAACCGGGCGCTATGCCGCAATAGGCCGCGCCGTGGAGGCAGGCATCCAGCGCCGGACTGGCAAGCCGATCCCGATGAATATCGATGGCGTCACGGCAATGATTTTCTGCGAATTGGGCTTCGCGCCCGCGCTTGGGCGGGGGCTTTTCATTCTGTCGCGCTCGGTGGGAATCCTCTCCCATGCCTGGGAGGAAACCAGCCGCGGTAGCCGCATGAAAGGGCCGATGCCCAAGTCCATCCCCTATACGTATTCCGGCCCCGGCCCTCGTAAACCCGGGTAAATACAGGAGCAACGGATGAAAGAGTTGGTTTCCAGACAGTTGGTCCGTTATCTCGAGGGGCGGGGGGTTACCCACATCTTCGGGCTCTGCGGGCACACCAACATCGCCGTGCTCACCGAACTGGGCAAAAGCTCTATCCGCTTCGTTAACACACGACACGAACAAATCGCGGCGCACTGCGCCGACGGTTATGCGCGTGCCAAGAACCAAACCGCCGTCGTCCTCTCACACCTGGGGCCAGGTCTTACCAACGCCGCGACCGGTGTGGCGACTGCTGCGCTTGATTCGATTCCCATGGTGGTGATCGCGGGCGACATTCCTACCCATTTCTATGGCAAGCATCCGCACCAGGAGATCAACCTTCATGCGGACGCCGCCCAGTTCGAGGTCTACCGGCCGTTCGTCAAGCGCGCCTGGCGCGTCGACCGTGCTGATCTTCTTCCCGAGATTATCGACAAGGCATTTCATCTGGCGGAAAGCGGCCGTCCCGGGCCGGTCCTAGTCTCTGTGCCGATGGATATTTTTTCCGCGGAATTGGACACGACTTTCTTCGACCGCATCAAATCCAATGCTACGAGTTACGCCAAGCCGTCGCTCGACGAAACCGTCGCGGAAAAGATCGTCGCGACCCTCCTTGATGCCAAGAAACCCGTGATCTACGCCGGCGGTGGTATCATGCTGGCGGATGCAACGGTCGAACTGGCTGCGCTGGTTGATCGGCTGGGCATCCCGGTCGCTCATTCCTTGATGGGGAAGGGCGCGCTTCCCGACGACCACCCGTTCACTTTAGGGATGACGGGATTTTGGGGGACTGAGTATATCAACGAGTCCTGTCGCAACGCCGACGTGATCCTGGCACTTGGCACGCGCTTCTGCGAAGCCGATTCCAGCTCGTGGGACCCTGACTATACGTTCAACATCCCGCCCGGCAGACTGATACACATAGACATCGACCCCAGCGAAATCGGCCGCAACTATCCCGTCGAGATAGGGGCCATCGCCGATCTTAAACAAGCGCTCACCACGCTCAATCGCATAGCAAAGAAAATCGCGCCAGATGGCCGGCGCAACGAAGCGCTGCGCAAAGAGATCGCCGCCTATCGGGCTGAATTCAAAAAGAGCAACCATGCGGCCGAAATCTCAGACCAGTTTCCCATGCGACCAGAACGTATTCTGGCAGATGTTCGGGCGGTCCTGCCGCGAGACGCCATCATCACCACAGATGTGGGCTGGAACAAAAATGGCGTAGGCCAGCAATTTCCCATCTACACGCCGGGCTCAGTTCTCACGCCCGGCGGTTACGCCACTATGGGTTTTGGTGCCCCAGCGGCGATCGGCGCGAAGATCGCCTGTCCGAAAAAGATCGTAGTTTCATTGGTAGGCGACGGTGGTTTCGGTCAGAATCCCGCGTTGCTCGCCACAGCCTTCGAAGAAGATGCCGCGGTGATTTGGATCATCATGAACAATTTCGCCTATGGCACCATCGCTGGCTTACAGAAGGCGCATTACGGCACCACCACCGGCACGGTGTTCGAAAAGAACGGTCGGCCCTACTCGCCCGACTATGCGGCGATGGCAAAGGCCTATGGTGTGGACGGGGTCCGAATCGAATCGGCTTCTCAGTTCAAGCCGGCGCTTGAGGCTGCGATCAAAGCCGATGTGCCCTATGTGCTGGATGTCATCATGGAGAATGCCCCCGTCCCGACCGCGGGTCACTGGAACATCATGGATATTTATTCCCCGGGAGGGAAAGTCCATCACGTTTCGACTTGACCGGGAACGGGTAGGCATTCCTTATAAATGCGACACTCGGGAGGGGTTGGTGAAGACGAACGTCGGCAAGAAGCGCACGTCGAGGGCGAAAAACCCCGAGAAGACGCGAGCCAACATCATAGATGTCGCTACGGCTGAATTTGCCGAACGCGGCCTTTCGGGCGCGCGAGTGGATCGTATCGCCGCTCGAACCAATACCAGTAAGCGTATGCTTTACTACTATTTTGGCGACAAGGACGGCCTCTACCGCGCCGTTCTGCTCGCCTATTACGAAAGGCTGCGCAATTCAGAGGTCGAACTGGATCTTAGCCATCAATCACCGCTGGCTGCGCTTCAGACGCTGGTCGAATTCACCTTCGATTATCACATGAAGCATGCCGATATCGTGCGCCTCGTGATGGTAGAGAACATGCACAAAGGCCGGCATGTCGCCAAACTCCCCGAGGTGATGCCGATCAACACAAGTGTGCTCGACGCTGTCGCCGATATCTGCGCGCGCGGCGCGCGCGAAGGCACCATGCGCGCGGGATTGGACAATTTTGACCTTTACACGACGATTGCGGCGCTTTGCTTCTTCAATGTGTCCAATCGCTATACGTTTCGTGCTATCTTCAAGCACGATATGGCCGACCCAAAGGAATCTGGAGCGCGGCGCAAATCGATCTGGGAGGTCGTGCACCGATTCGTTAGCCCTTAACCGCCTATGGGAACGGCGGGCAAGAGCGGTTTTTCCCTGATATGGCGCCTAACCTTCCCTGTTAAAATGGGCGTGACTTCGCGCGGGGAGTGCGGAGACCAGTCCGATCGAGACTGCCCACACCACCACCTTTTTGTTCGCGCCCGTTCATCGCTGGCGGTGTACCCAAAGCCGGGCTCGCCAAGCGACCAGGCTGTTAACCGGCATCCGCGTAAAAGCTGCCCGGGATGAAAGGTTTGCCGACATCCTAAAAGCTGCGCTCCAAGCTCAAGCTAATAAAATTCCGGTCGGCGAGGGGCTGGCGCTGGGCCGTGCCGATGAAGCCGGTGAGCATCAGGCTGGCTTTCCAGGCGGATCGATAAAGAGCGCTGACGCCAAGCTGGAAATCGCCGGTTCCTTCATTCTGCTCGTAATAGGAAAAGCCAAGCCCGGCGAAATTGTATCCCAGCGTGATTGGCAGAGTGAGGTCGAGATTGGGCAAGACCTGGAAATAATGCGGCTCGAACAGCATACGCGCGCGCATGCCGAACCGGTCCATGGCGGCCGGGCTTTCGGTACCGGTGACCTGGTCCGCCGCGATTTCCGCGCTGAGATCGGCAGTCTCCCACAGATCGGAGCGGCCCAGCGGCTGGCGGGTTGATGCCTGGATGTGGACTAGATCGCCATCGACATAGCCCTGGGCCACGACACCGCCGCCGGCTTTTTTTGCATAGATCAGGAGCGGCGCGTTTTCTCTGAGCGAAATTTCGCCGGCAATGGTGCCATCGCCCAGTGCCGTGCTCGCGCTCAAGCCATAAAGGACGATATGCTTCGCATAAATCAGGCCGTAAAAGCCGGCGGCTTGAACGTTTTGCGGGCTCTGAGCAAAGGCCACGGTGAGCACGGGGTCCTTGGCATTGTACTCTAAGGCGTAGAAGCCGAAATCGGCTTCGCCAAGTGAGGCATGGAGGGCTGCGCCAGCCTGGCCGGCGGCGGAAACCGTCCCCTCATCGTCGAGCGACAAATACCGGCTGGAGGACAGGAAAAGCCTTGTCGCGCCGGGGCCGATGAAATCGAGATAGCTGAGATAGCTTCCGTCACCCGTCTCGCGCGAGCTGCGGGCTTCGAACTGGTCATAGACCGTGAGCGTGACATTGGGCGAAAATTGTGCCGTCAGGACCAGTTGCGTCACCGGCAGATAGACATTGTTGGAGTAACTATCCTGCCCGGTGGTCAGCCTTGTGTAATCAACGGGGACCAAGGCCGAGGCGATGGAATCGGGATCGAAAAAAAGACTTTCGCCCCACAACAATGTCTGCCGGCCGGCCCGGATCGAGACGGGAACGTCGTCGAGGCTGACGGTATCGTAGAGAAACGCGTCGCTCAGTTCTGCGTATTGTCCGTAAATAGTGCGCACCGCGGGAGCAAAGCGGCCCACCGGCACCTCCGCATTATAGGTCGCTTGGGACATATTATCCGTGTGGCGCTGGTAAGCCGTGTCGTACCAGGCCGCGGCGCTGGCGTGAAAGCCGAGATCGCCTTCGCCCACGTCGAGTTGCGACAAGAGGTCGAAGCGACTGGAAATCACGCCGGCCGCGAAATCGCGGTCGCCATCGTCACTGTTGGGATTGGCGAGAATTGCGGCGCTCGGCGCCTCAATGCGCGCGGCCAGACTGTAACGCAGGCTATTGTCCCATCTCAGTTCCAGCCCATTGTCGCTATAAAGTTCGGCGCCGCCGGCGCGACCTGGCGCCAGCGCAATGGCGAGCATGAACAGCCCGCCCAGGCCGGCATGGCAGGCGGGCCTGGCTTTTTCGCCGCGCAGGCACGCGAAATTTACGCTATAGCTCGTTTGGCATCTCCTTGGCTGGCTTGGGATTCGGCGTGGGACTCATGCGGTTCAAATCTCTCACTCGCGCAGGCGCGGTTGTCCTGGCCTTGGCGGGCGCGTTCGCCCCCTTTGCCCGGGCCCAAGTATCGGCCGAGCAAGCGCAACTGCTCAAGTCGCGGCTCACCCCGGTGGGGGCCGAACGGGCGGCCAATGAAGCGGGGACCATCCCCGCCTGGACGGGTGGCTACACCACGCCCCCGCCGGGATACCGGCAAGGCGAGGTGCGCGCCGATCCCTTCGCGGACGAAAAGCCGCTCTTTTCGATCACTCCCGCCAATGTCCGCGACTACGCCGATAAGCTGCCCGAAGGCGCGAAAACTTTGTTCGCGAAATATCCGGATTACCGGATGGAGATCTATCCCACTCACCGGAGCGCGGCCGCGCCTGATTGGGTCTATGACAACATCTTCAAGAACGCCACGCGGGCCCACGCCGCACCAGAAGGCATCGCCTATGGCGTGGAAGGCGCGGCCGGCGGCATTCCGTTTCCGATTCCGCAGAATGGCTATGAGGCGATGTGGAATCATCTCCTGGCGTTCTGGGGACCGGCGCGCGAAGTGACCATCGGCAATTATGTGGTGCCGGAACAAGGCTCGGTGGAACTGGTGAGCTCTTATAAGGAGATCGCCGATTTTCCTTATTATTATCGCGACGCCACGCCGGGCACGTTCGGCGGCTACTATTTCAAGACTTTGCACATCGCGGTCGAGCCGCCCGCCCGGGTGGGCGAGAGTTATCTCAACTGGCAGCCGATCGACATCAAGAAGAATGATTTCGCCGCCTGGCGGTTGTTGCCGGGCGAGCACCGGGTGCGCAAGGCGCCGGGTATTTCCTATGACGTGCCCGATGTCGATACGGCCGGCTATTTGAGCCTGGATGAGTATTATTTGTTCTTCGGCGGGCTCGATCATTACAATTTCAAGATCGTGGGCAAGAAGGAAATGTATGTGCCCTACAACAACAACCGGCTCTATACGCGGCCGGTGGGCGAGGTTCTGGGACGCGAACACGCCAATCCGGCCGACCTGCGTTATGAGCTGCATCGCGTCTGGGTGATCGACGGGACGCTGATGCCGGGCAAGCACGACGTCGTTGCCCATCGCCGCCTATACCTGGACGAAGATACGTGGCTCGCCGTTTACAGCGATGCCTGGGACGAACAAGGCAGGCTTTGGAAATTCGGCGAAGGCACGATGTATCTGATGCCGGATGCGCCCGCTACGATCACGGGAAGCCAGTTCGATTATGATTTCGAATTGGGCGGCTATGCCTACGCCTTTGCCTTCGGTGCGGGAGGCCAAGGGTATAAAGTGACGCCGCCCCATCCCGCCTCGCTGTTCAGTCCGGAATCGCTCTCGGCCCGTTCCGTCCGCTGAACAGTTCAGGCCGCTAGGCCGAGATAGGCCAGGCTTGCCAGCCGCTGCATCTCGGCCGCCGACATGGTGCCCGCCATGACGGTGCTGATCCGGTCATCCTGCCACACGCAAATCCTCATGCCCTTTTGCTCGAACTGGTCGAACCGGGTCTTGCCATCGGAAGCGCGCAGATAAAGCGTGAAGAGGTTGTTCTGTCCGTCGCGATACTGGATTTCGGCCGCGCGACCATAGAAGCCCAGCCTGGTGACGCGGTAACCCATCCGCGTCAGGTCGGGCACCTTGATGCCGGCGTTGACGATCCGGCCCAAGGTCGCGTCATAGTGGCGGGCATCGCCGAGATTGTTCACCGCGATCGGCGCATCGTCGCGCACCTGAAGCGCTGCCTCCACCACATCGGGGGGGGCAGGTTGGCCTCGGTTGAGATAGAAACCCAGCGCGCCAATGACGACCAGGATCATCGCGGCGATGCTACCGACGAGCCGCCACGAATATGCCGGCTGGGGCGCATGGTTCTGGATAAGATCGAGCCACGCCGGTGGCAGGGGTTCATGGAGCAACGGGGAATAGGTGCGTTTGAGAAGCGCCTTGTCGGCGCGATAGGCGGCGATGCGCCCCGCCAGTTCACGGTCCTCCGAGGCGGCGTCATCGATGGCGCGCGCCCGGCTGGCCTCGATCTCGCGATCCACATAGGCGTGAATTTCCAGATCGCCGATGTCCGAGATCGGTTTCATGACAGCCCCCGCCCGGCGGACCGCAACGCCACGACGTTGTCATCCTGCATGATGCTGCGCAGTTGGTCGCGCGCCCGCGCCAGCCGCGACATGACGGTTCCCTGCGGAATGCCCAATTCTTCCGCGATCTCCCGGTAATTCAATTCTTCCACGCTAACCAGCAAGAGAATCTCCCGATGCTCCACGCTCAGATGACTTATGGCTTTCGAGACGTCCCGGACGGCATCCCGCTCCGAAGCTGGGACGCTCAATTCCAGATGGTCCGCCAGCTCATCGAGATCGCGTTCCTTTCCCCTGGTGCGGGTCCGCCGCATCTCGTCGATGTACAAATTATACAAAATCCGCCTCAGCCAACCCGAGAGGCGGGACAATTCCCGCAATTGGGACGATTGGCGCAGCGCACGTTCGATGCAGTCCTGGACCAGATCGTCCGCCAAATGGGCGTTGCCCACCAACGACACGGCATATCGCCTCAGCGCGGGAAGATGGGCGATGAGAGCTTCGGCGAATGGGCGATTGTCGGTCACGACCCGAAAGCCTCTTGAAGGTCATCGCGACATCCCCGAGAGCCCGGCAGGCGTTCCTGGCTCATATTGTTGATGCCCACCATCAGTCCCTCTCCAGCCGCCCGGGAGGAAGTATGCTTGCAACTCAGGACGGTCCGTAAGTCCGTTTATTCCCTGTTTCGGAGTTTTTTCAGGCCTCCAGCCAGCCGATTCAAGGCCTTACGGCATGAAGAACTCTGGAATAATCGCACCCGCGCCAACGTCTAGGTACCAGAGCCGGGGCTCTGACGCCGCTGCCGGCAGCCCCCTGCTGTAGGGTTGTCCATGCCGCGCATTGCCACCGACGCCGGTATCGCCGAGTTTCGCAATCGGCTCTGCACGGTCGGGATCGAGCTTTTTGCCGAAACTGGCTTTGACGGCTTCACCATGCGCCAGTTGGCAGGGCGGTTGGGGATCAGCGCCATGACGCCCTATCGCTATTTCAAGGATAAGGACGCCATCATCTCGGAAATGCGGGGCCGTGCGTTTCAGAGCTTCGCGGATTGGCTGGAAATTCATCTGACATTTCCGGCTGCCGATTACACCGGTCTCGGCCAGGTTTGCGCTCGGTATGCCATCAAGGAGCCCAGCCAATATCGCTTGATGTTCGCGCTGGTCCAACCGGTCTCGCTGATGTCGCCTCTGCATGTTGCGCAAGAACGCCGGGTCCGCGACATCATCGCGGCGCATTTGCGGCCCTTGACGAACCGGAATCCATTGAATGGGGATCCAGAACGCCTGAATGTCGTGTTCTGGTCGGTTCTGCATGGCGCCGGCGCGCTTTATATGGCAGGCAAATTGTCCGACCGGGAATTCGCGCGCGCCCTCTGCGATGCGATGACTCTTTTCACAGGAGGTTCAGCGGAGGCCGTGGGCGAGTCTGTAAATGCATAAATTTACATGAGCCCGGAACATTTCCCACGTCTGCCCCGTCTATTGACAGGAAGCGGGAGACCAGGGCGCCAATTTCCGAGGCGAAAGGCGGCCTGGCATGGGAGAGCGGTGAGGCAGCACGAGAATTTCAAGCAGGCGGGGGGCCTGTCCCAGTCCGTGGCCACCGCGCTGGAAAGGGCGGGTTTCGCCTGCCGGATTTTCTCTTCCGGCAATTCCAAAGACGGCTGCATGATCGCCGAGATTCGCCCAAAGGATGCAATGCGGCGCGTCCCGCATCTGGCGTGCAACACCGAGTCGAATCTCCAGCCTGCTAACGTGAAGGACGCTGGGGAAATCAAAGACGACAAGGGCCGCCTCGGGGCGCTTACGCCACGCGAACTCTCGGTATTGATGGAACTGACGAAAGGCAACTCCAACAAGGCGGTAGCCTACAATCTCGGCATCTCGCCCAGAACGGTCGAAGTCCATCGCGCCCGCATCATGGTCAAGCTGGAGGCGAGGAGTCTGGCCGACCTTATCCGTCTAGTGCTGAGGGCGGGCACGGACTTAGTTTCAGCCCCTGACCGTTGGTGAGCCAACCCGGCGGTCGGATCGGCCTCTGGCGGCGCACGCAAAAGTTCCCTTGGTGCAGCCGGATGTGGCAGTGATGCAATTCCGTCGCAAAAAATTTCCGCAATAATTTGCTTTTCTTACAAATCTTATGGACTGCGGCGGATAAGCTGCTGCTATCATCGCCCCTTCACGGTGATCACCATGCGCACACAGCAACATTTGTCCCAAACGGACCTCGCGCCGACTACGCTTTTTGAAATCAAGCTCCGCTCGTCCTTCGATAAAGGCTCGCTCGTTTTTACGACAGTCCAGCCCGACGAGGGGGCCGCGGTAGAGCATGGACGCGCCATTCTCGACCGCCATGAGGAATTCGATTTCGCCGAGATCTGGCAGGGCATGAGAATGCTCAGGCAGGTCTAGCCGCCAAATGGGGCCTTGATCGCTTCCAGGTTTTGGCGCGGCTGTTCGGGCGCCCAAGCGATAGCTCGAGCCTCTATCAAAAGGCTCGCCGCCACCCGATTACCCGCCGAATTTTCTGCGTCCTGAACGTCACCGGCGTGTGCAAGCTGGGGCGGGCAAGCCGACGCGCGACAATCGCCGTCCCCCCCGCAAGATTTCGGGAAAGAAACCGCCTTTATTGCATTGCACTTCCGGGGTTCCCTCAGACGGAACTCACGCCGGGTCTACATTTGCGCCAAAATCCATTTCACTATCCGGCAAACCTACCCATTTGGGAATTTGCCTGTGAGAGCTATTTGGAGGGGAGAATTGAGCATGATCAGAAGTCTAAGCGCGTTGAGCGGTCTTATGGGAGTTTCATTGCTGACAATGGCGGGTCCAGGTTGGGCACAAAGCCCGGCTGCGCCTCCTGCCGAGGCGGCGGCCCCAGCCTTAGGACCATTGCGGCTCACCGAGGCCATGGCCGCGGCGTATGAGACCAATCCGCAATTGGCCGAGGCGCGCTCGGCAGTCGCCGCGCTGGATCAGAATGTCGCCCAGGCCAATGCCGGCTGGCGGCCCAGCATCAACGCCTCGGTCGAGCAGGGTTACGACCATGGCACCATCGCCTCTTTTCCCCCGCAAGACACGCGTCCCACCATCGGCCAGGTCACGGTGACGGAACCTTTGTTCCGCGGCGGGCGTACCGATGCCGAGATCAGCCGTGCCGAGGCCCAAGTGCATGCCGGGCGCGCGCAGCTTGTTTCTACAGAACAGTCGGTCCTCCTGGGAGCAGTCACCGCCTATATGGACGTGCTGCGCGACACCGAGACGGTGAATTACAGCCACGACAATGTCCGCTCGCTCCAGGATCAACTCAATGACGTGCAGACGGAACTCTCTGCCGGCGCTGTAACGCGCACCGATGCATACCAAGCCCAGGCGCGGCTGGCGCGTGCCAAGGCAGACGAAGTGACCGCCGAGAACCGCTTGTCGGCCAGTCGCGCCCAGTTCCTCAACGTGATCGGCAGGCCGGTCGAGAGCTTGTCGCCGGACATATCTTTGCCACATCTGCCAACGACAAAGGACGTGGCGCTGGATATCGCGCTCAAGCAGAATCCGGATCTCGATCAAGCCCGCCAAAACGAGCGGGCGGCAAACTACGCAATAGACGACGCGGTCGGGGCGTTGATGCCGGAGGTCTCGGTCTCCGGTCAGTACCAATATCTGTTGAACGCACCGAATTCGAGCATTTTTGGCCTAGGAAATCGTCAGCAGGTGTTGAGCGTGTTGGGCCAGGTCAATGTGCCGATCTATCAGGGTGGCGCCGACGAGGCCGCGGTGCGCAAGGCCAAGGACCTGCACGAGCAGTCCAGCATGGCGATGGCGTCGGCAGAACGTGGCGTGCGCCAGAATCTGGACAGCGCCTGGGAGACATTCAAAGCGGCTGATCTCGCGATTACCGCCTATGGCAACCAGGTCACCGCCGACCAGAACGCGGTGTCGGGCCTGAAGCAGGAGCAGCAGGCCGGCGAGCGTTCCGTGATCGACACCTTGAACGCGCAGCAGGAATTATTCCAGACCCAGGTGCAGTTGGCCACCGCCCAGCACGACCGGGTGGTGGCCGCCTATCGGCTCTTGGCCGTCACCGGCCAGCTCACGGCGCGTAGCCAAGGCCTGAATGTCGCGATCTACGATCCTCAGAAACATTACGACGAGAATGCGGGGGCATGGTTCGGTTTTGACAAATAAGTGACGGAGAAATGCGGGGGCATTGGTTCGGCTTTTACAGTGGGTGAGGCATGGAACGATTGACCCTGAGAAAAGGCGACCAGCCCGACCCGGTGCGCGAGGCTGTTCGCTGCGAGAAGCCGCTATTCGCCTCGGCGCTGGGCTTTAGCGCGATTATCAGCGTGCTGGCGCTGACCACCTCGCTCTACATGCTGCAGGTCTATGACCGGGTGCTGGCCAGCCGCAGCATTGATACGCTTCTGCTTCTCACCATCATCGCCACGGTGGCGATTCTGGTGTTCAGCGCCCTGGAGTCGCTTCGCCTGCGGCTTCTGGTCCGTATCGGCATGCGGGTGGCGGAAAGGTTGTCCACCCGGGTGTTGCGGGCCATGGTGGCTTCGACCTCGCAATCCAGCACCACCACCATGCATTCGGGCGTGCGCGATGTCGAGACGATCCGCAACTTCATCGGCAGCAACGGCTTCGCCGCGCTGCTGGATGCGCCTTTCATCGTTGTCTATCTGGTGGTGCTGCTGCTGCTGTCGCCGGTGTTCCTTTTCATTGTGCTGGCCGGAGGGGCGGTTCTGGTGTTTCTGGCGCTGGCCAACCAGCGTGCCACCAATCCCCATCTGGTGCGGTCGATGACGCTCTCGGCCCGCGCCAACGAGTTCGCCGAAGACGGTCTGCGCAATTCCGACGTGCTGGAAGGGATGGGCATGTCCAATTCCTTCGTCGGCCGCTGGCGGCGGCAATGGCTGGAATCGCTCAAGATCGGCACCGAGGCCACCGACCGCGATTCCAGGCTTCAGGCTTGGTCGCGCAGCGTGCGCCTTCTGATCTATATCTTCCTGTTGGGCGCAGGCGCGCTCTTGATCCTGAATTTCAAGGGCACGGGCGGGATCATGATCGCCGCCTCGATCATTGGCGGCCGCGCGCTCCAGCCGATCGAATCCTTCATCGCCTCCTGGAAAAGTGTGATTGCGGTGAGACTGGCCTGGGAGCGGCTCTCTATCCTTCTGCGCCATGCGCCCAAGCGTGACGAAGGTATGAGCCTGCCAGCGCCGGAAGGAAAAGTGCAGTTAAACTCGGTGTTCTTTGCCGTCCCCTCAACACGCAAGACCGTGCTCCAGAATGTGAGTTTCGAGCTCGCGCCCGGCGAGTCGCTGGGCATCATCGGTGCTTCGGCCTGCGGGAAATCCACCTTGCTGCGGCTGATGGTGGGGGCCTGGCCTCCCGGCAGCGGCACGGTTCGCCTGGATGGCGCCGACATCTACACCTGGCCGCGCGAGGAGCTCAGCCGCCATATCGGCTATCTGCCCCAGGATGTGGAATTATTCTCCGGCACCGTGCGCGAGAATATCGCGCGCATGAGCGAGGGCGACCCCCAAATGGTGGTGCGCGCCGCCAAGCGCGCCGGCGCCCACGACATGATCCTCTCGCTGCCCAAGGGCTATGACACCGACATCGGCAATTACGGGCATAATCTGTCGGGCGGGCAGGCCCAGCGCATCGGCATCGCCCGCGCGCTTTATGGCGATCCGCGTCTGATCGTGCTGGATGAGCCCAATTCGAATCTCGATTCGTTCGGCGAAGAGGCGCTGCTCCAGACCATGACCCAGCTCAAGGAAGAGAAAGTCACGCTGGTGATCGTCGCCCATCGCTCCACCATCCTGCAGAGTGTGGACAAGATGCTGGTGCTCCGACCCAACGGCACCATCGAAGCCTTCGGACCGCGCGAGAAGGTGGTGCAACGCTTCACCCGCGGGCCCAACCGCGCGCTCACCAATGTCGTACCCATCGCCCAGGAAGGAGTGTAAGTCATATGAGCGATTCCACCTGGCATGATTTTTCCTGGAAGCGGATCAAGCATGACGCACGCTCACTGGCGCGCGAGAGCCGCGAATTCCTCTCGCCCCCCGAAGAGTCCAAGGATCCCGAACTCGATTTCATGAATCCGCGCCGGGTTGTCGGCACGGGGCGGTTGATCATCCTGGTCTTCGTTCTGGGTTTCTTAGGCTGGGCCGTGCTGGCGCCGTTGCAAAGCGCGATCATGGCGCCCGGCACCATCATGGTGGAGTCTCGCGTCAAGACCATCCAGCATCTGGAAGGCGGCATCGTCCGCGACATCCTGGTCAATGACGGCCAAAGCGTGAAAGCCGGCCAGGTGCTGGTGCGCATGGACGGTACCCAGGCCAGGGCGAACCTGGAGAGCCTGGTGGACCAGGGCGATGCGCTGGAAGCGCAGGAAGCCCGCCTCGAAGCGCAACGCGACGGCAAGGCCAGCGTCACATTTCCCTCCGACCTGACCAAGCGCGCCGGCGATCCCAAGGTCGCCCAGGCGATGCAGGGCGAGACCAACACCTTCAATTCCCAACGCGATGCACTGCAGAAGCAAATCGACATTCTCAATCAAAGAAGTAGTGAGAATGTGCGCATCATCGCCGGCCTGAAGGACGAGCAGGCCGCCACCGAGCAGCAGATCGCGCTGATCGACAAGGAAGTGGCGGGCGTGCAGATGCTCTATTCCAAGGGGCTGGCGACTCTGCCGCGCCTTCTGGCGCTGCAGCGGCAGGCGGCCGATCTTTCCGGCCAGAAGAGCCAGTTGCAGGAGAAGATCGCCCAGACCCAGCTCACCTCGGGCGAGAATGATTTGCAGATCACCAATATCAAGAATCAGCAACTCAGCGACACCGTGAAGGAATTGCGCGACGTCCAGACCAAGCGCTACGACGTGGTGGACCGCACCCAGGCCGCGCGCGATGTGCTCACCAGGCTCGATGTCCGCGCGCCCGTGGCGGGTAAGGTGGTAGATCTGGCGGTTCACACCGACGGCGCGGTGGTGGCGGCCGGCGCTCCGATCATGAAGGTCGTGCCGCAGAAGGACACGCTGGAAGTGGAAGCCCATATCCGGCCGGAAGATGCCGACCGCGTGCAGGCCGGCATGAAGGCCAGGGTCTATTTCTCGGCCTACCAGTCGCGCAAACTACCCATCATCCTGGGCGACGTCACCGATGTCTCTGCCGACCGCCAGGTGGATCAGCATACCGGCCAGGCCTTTTTCACCGTGCGCGTCTCAGTGGATGCCAGCCCGCTCAAGAATTATCCGGGCGTGAAACTGGTGCCGGGCCTGCCGGTCGATGTGGCGATGGATACCGGCTCGCACACCGCGTTCGACTATTTCATGGAGCCGATCACCGACGTGCTGCGTCACGGCATGAAGGAGAAATAGCCTATTCGGCGGCCTGGACTTCGATCGGAGCCTGGACCGGAGGCTGGACCCGGACCTGAACCAAACTTGGTTCCACCGGCTCCGCGCGCTCCAGCCAGGCTTCACGCCAGAAGTAATAGCAAGCGCGCGGACAGAATAGGCGCGCCTTGTTGTCGAGGCCCGCGCAAGTAATGTTGTCCAGGACCACACAGTCACCGCGGAGCTTGAGCATCTTGCCGCTGCGCTCGTCGATCACGCGATTGACGCGATAAAGGACGCGATGGCTGTTGCCGCAATGGCGCAGCATCTCCGGCTCGAGCGCCGGGCCCCGCTTCTCATCCAGTGTGGCGGCGATCTCTTTGGCGGGACGCACCCGGACGGATTCGCCCGGCAGAAGGTTGAGCCGCGCCTGGACCTGGCCGCCGGCCATGGCGGCAACAGTGCAAGGGGTGGGCGCCGCGTGACGGCGCGAGAGCCGCATCAGGCGCGACCAGGCGGCCTTGCCGAACTGGCCGGAGACGTGACGCAGGAAATAGCCGAATGTAATGTTCCCGCTTCTTATGTCCTTCGCATATTGGCCGAGATTTCTGCCGGGCTGGGTGGCGCGCACGATCTCGGTGCCCTGGCAGCGATAGCGGATGCCGGCGTCCGTCTGATAGCTGGTAAAGGCATGGAGCGGCGCGATTTCCGCCTCGGAGGGTGGGATCGGCGCGGGTGCAGGGCCATCTACGGAGGCCAGCCACGCCGTCTTCCAATAGAAACGGCAACGGGCTTCGCAGCCGCCATGCGCGCCGCCGTCGCAGCGCGTCTCCAAATGGACCGCGTCTTTCATCCGGCGCATGTCGGTCTCGCCGGTGGGATCGCAGGTCTTGTGCGCCGATGCGGCGACCTTGAAGCGCCGCCCACATAAGCGGGCCATTTCGGGCATGAAGGGCAGGCCATCCAGCGTGCCGTCCCGGCCGAGCGTCTTGAGCACTTCGGCGAGTGGACGTATCTCCACCCATGCGCCCGCATGGAAACCGCTGGCCATCACTTGACCCGCGCCAAATCGATTGTCGGGCGCGAGTTCAGCCGGCCGCGGCATTTCTTGAGGAAATCGATCACGCTCTGCGGAAGCGCCTTTTTGGTTTTGAGAAGGGCGGCCTCCACGGCCAGCCAGATCCATCCCGGAAGGGAATTGGAATGGACCGCGCTCCATAAGGGAAGCTCGGTCTCCTGCCATTTGAGCTTGTAGGATTCGTCACCGATGCCAAAGTCGAAGATCGTAATGCCGTTGCGGCACGACCAGTTGACCAATTCTTCCAGCAGGAGCCAACTGGGCGAATGACGGCGCCACTTGCCGTCTTCGTACCCCGCCATCATGTAATAGAGCCGCCCGTCCGAGATCAGGTTCCAGGCGGTGGCGATCACATCGTCGCCCACCTGAAGGTAAGCGAGTTGGACGCCGCGGTCGGAAAGCCTTTGCGTCAAGGTGAGATAATATGAGATCTGGCCAGGGACTTCGAAACCTGGATGGCCCAGACTTTCCATATAGCGCCGGGATTTTTGGCGCAGGAAGGCATCGAACACCGTGCGGATTTCGCGCTCATCCGTGGCGATGCCGAACCGCACTTCGCCATGTTCTGACAGGCGGCGGAGCTTGCGCCGGCTTTCCTTCGGATTGGGCCGCTTGACCGAAAGCGCGTCACCGAGCGGGAGGTAATGGCCGGAGATGTGCCAGCGCTGGCGCGCCAACGCATGGAGAGGATTTTTGATGCCACCGACAGATTCGGGCATCTTCTCCAGACGGGCGATGTCGAATGGTCCCGCCGCGCGACAGATCGCTTTCCAAAGTGGCGCTACGTCGGCGGTGCCGAGAGCGGTAGCCGCGGGATAGAGCACGGGGGCGTTGTAGTCCGCGACGCCGCCGTCCAGGAAAGTCAGCACCCTCAAGCCGTACTTTTTGGCGATACCGAGTGGAAGGAGCATCAGCGGCTCGCCGCTTTTTGTGCTCACCTTGATGAAGCACGGGCTCACGCCCAGGCTCCGGCCAATGGTTTCGAGCCAGATTTCCAGATGATCGCGGCGCTGGAAGGCCAGCGCATTCGAATGGGAATCGCTGAGCCGCGGCCATTGCGGCAATGCGCCAAGCTCGCGGACCCGTTCGACGGTGAAATCAGCAACCCCTGCAGGTCGGGCGACGATATCCTCCGGCCAGTCGGGCAGGGCGGCTAGCGCATCTGCGTGCTGGGTGGCGATCGTGTCAGACATGGAATCCCCGCTCGGCAACTGAGTTGTTCTTGGATGGGTGCCGACAATTCCGGCGACAGAACGGCTCGGAGAGGCACTTGGTTCCTGGGCCGCTCATGCGTCCGTCCTACCCAAAGCGCCTAACCGTGGACTTCCTTCGTCTCTCCCCTGGAGGAAGCTCAATGCCTTCTCACTGTTCCGGCGACAGGCGTACAACGTGCAGCGGGGGATAAAAGTCGCCGCGTTTCCGAAAATTATACGGCGCAGGAGATGGGAAATGAGGGCGCAACTTTCGCACCGCGCCGGGCGTTGCGCAGATGGACAAGGAAAAGCGCGTGCGTCTCGCCTATTTCGTACATAACCTCAATGATCCAGCCGTCGCCAAGCGCGTGGCGATGCTGAGAGCAGCAGGGCTGGAAACTTCCGTCGTGGGCTTCTGGCGTGGAACTCGGCCACAACCGGCGATACAGGGCGCCAAGACATTTCCACTGGGCGAAAGTTTCGACGCGAAACTCGGGCACCGCGCGCTCCTTTCGCTGCGCCATGCATTTTCGCCGGGCCGACTGGCGGACGCCATCGGACATGCCGATCTGCTGCTGGCCCGGAATCTGGAAATGCTGGCGATCGCCGTGGCTGTGAGCCGCAGGGTGCGTGCGCCGGTCGCATATGAAGTGCTGGATGTTCACCGCCTCATGATCGGCGCCGGCGGCGTCGTTTTGCGCGCCGTCGAGCGGGGCCTGATGCGCCATGTCGCGCTTTTGTTGGTGAGTTCGCCCGCCTTCATCAACTCTTATTTCGAACGCTTTCAGTTTGGCCGCAGAAAACCGCGGGCGGCACTGATCGAGAACAAGGTGCTCGAATTGGAGCCAGCGTCCCCTTCCGTACGATCGGCATCGCTTCACGCGATCCCGCCGGGACCACCCTGGCGCATCGGCTGGCTGGGGATGCTTCGTTGCCGCAAAAGTCTCGCGATCCTCTCGAAGCTGGCGGCGCGGCGGCCCGATCTGGCGCGGATCGAAATCTTCGGGCGCCCCACCAAGGAAGTGAGCGAAGATCTGCAGTGGGATTTGCCGGACCAGGTCTATTTCGGGGGCGCATATCACCGCTCCGACCTCGCCGATCTTTACGGCCGCATGCATTTCAACTGGGCCATCGATTATTTCGAGGAGGGTCTCAATTCCCGCTGGCTCCTGCCCAATCGCATCTACGAGGGCGGTTACCACGATGTGGTCCCGCTTGCGCTGGCCGGCACCGAAACCGCCGAATGGCTGGGACGATTGGGGCTGGGAGTATTGCTCGATGACCCCGAAAAAGAGCTGGAGACCTTCCTGGAGCGGCTCACGCCAGAGACATATTCGAAGCTCAAACAAGCCTCGGCGGCGGCACCCCGCAACGCTTTCGTGGTCGGCAAGGGTGAATGCGACCGGCTGGGAGCGCTTTTGCGCACCGCCATGGGACAAAGCGAGCCGGAGATGGCTCTGTCCGGCCAAATCGCGCTGCCATGAGCGGTTCGCACGACAGTTTGGTTGATCTTTGCATCTGCAGCTACAAGCGGCCCGAGATCATCGAATTGCTGCGGCAAGTGTCGCAGCAGACCGGCATTTCTTCCGATCGGCTGAGAGTGATCGTCGCCGACAATACGGACGACGCCATGATGCGCGCGCGCGTCATGGAAGCGGGCGGGGCGCTGGGCATAAAGCTCGATTATGTGCACGCACCGGCCAACAATATTTCCATCGCGCGCAATGCCTGTCTCGATCATGCGCGCGCGCCCTGGATCGCTTTCCTGGACGATGACGAAATACCGACTCCAGATTGGCTGGGAGCCTTGTGGCGCGAAGCGGGTGCCGGCCAGTGGGATGCCGTGCTGGGACCGGTCAAGGCGCTCTATCCCAAGCACGCGCCGCCATGGCTGGCGCGGGGCGATTTCCATTCCACCGCCCCGGTCTGGGTCGATGGCACGATCCGCACCGCCTATACCGGCAATGTGCTGTTCCGGCGGGAGATGGTGGAGCAGCTTCAATTGCGCTTCCGCAAGGAACTTGGGAAAAGCGGGGGGGAGGACGAGGATTTCTTCTATCGCATCTTCGACGCTGGCGGGCGGATCGGCTTCGCAGCCGATGCCATCGTTTATGAACCGGTGCCGGCGCAGCGGGCGCGCTTTGCCTGGTTGATGCGCAGAAGTTTTCGTGCCGGGCAATCGCATGGCGCGCGGTTGAAGCAGCGCGGACGGCAATACCAGGACATTGCCATCGCCTCGGCCAAGGCCAGTTGGTGCTGCGCGGGCGCCGCCCTCTGCGCGCCCCATGCCCTCAGCCGCAATCGTTTCCTTACCCGGGCCGCCCTGCATGCGGGCGTGGTGGCGCGGCTGATGAGCCTCAAGCAGATCGAGCTATACTGAACGGGGTCCGCCTACGGAACAGACCCGGTATCCGCACGTTGACGATCTCCGGATGTCGAGGAGAGCCATGGGGTTCCCGATTTTTGTCACGCGTGTGAAGGTCGGCAAGGGCCGGGACGTGATCCTGGTTTCGGCGGAGAGCCCGGCCGGCGTCAGCGGCAAGAACGAAGTGGAAAGCGTCGAGGCGATGCGGTTCGTGGTTTCGCTCTCGACGTTCGCGGAGATCACGGAACTCTTCGTGCGAACCTTGAAGACCATCGACCCGGCCCTGCTGAAGGCGGTGGCTCGCCCCGGGATCGCCGCCCAGATCCAAACCGGTGAGCTTGGAACCGATCAGCCCGAAGCCGCGGCCTCCTCCCACCACAAGCACTAAGTCTCGTCCAATAATTTTTGGTATAGGTCATGGGATGGCGTCGCGCGAGGGCATCACCCCTCAATAGGAACCGCGCCGCATCAGCACGGCGGGAATGGTGGCCAGCACCAGCCAGAGATAAAGGCTGGGCCTGATGGCGCGGGCATAGACGCAATCCATCGCCACCCGGGTGCGGTATTTGACGTCGCTTCGGCCGCTCACTTGCCAGATGCCCGTGAGGCCCGGTTTCACCGCATAATAGCTCTTGATGTGGTGGCCATAGCGCACGATCTCCGCCTCGACGATGGGGCGGGGGCCTACGACACTCATCTCGCCCTTGAGAATGTTGATGAGTTGCGGCAGCTCGTCCAGGCTCGAACGGCGCAGAAAGCGGCCGAATGCGGTGATGCGCGGATCGTGCCGCAATTTGTGATTTTCACACCATTCTTTGCGCGCTTCGGGATTCTCACTCAACAGCTTGGCAAGGCGCTCTTCGGCGTTCACCACCATCGAGCGGAACTTGAGGCAGAAGAAGCGGCGGCCATCCAATCCCAGGCGTTGATGCGCGAAGAAGACGGGGCCACCCTGGATGGCCAGCGTCGCGCTCAGCACGATCAAGATGGGCAGAAAGAAAATCAGGGCTGCAACGGCGATAACGATGTCCAGAGCGCGGATGATCGCTTGATCGCGAATGATGGTCTTTTTCTGACTGGGAACCTCGAAGCTGAGATAATCGGTGCGTTGGCGTGTGATGGTCGACGATAAACTGGTCATACTAGGTTCCCTAAAGCGGCCTCCCTTCGCGCCCGTGCCGATTTCAAACGTCAACCCACATGGGTGGTTCCTGAAGCGCGGAGATTGATGGCAACTGCGTCCCGCGAGTTGATGCGGTGGAACATTTGGAAATGCATCGCGTGATGCGGACGCTTCCAGAAACGACGCGGAACACGATCCGGACCGGAACAATCGCCGGGAAGAGGCGGGTTCCAATTGCTCCGTGCAGAGAGCAGCGGGCGCGGAACGATGTGCGGCCCATCGTGTTTGCAGAGGGACCGTTGCGGCAAGGGAAGCGCGCAGAGGGGAATTCGAATGATGTTTCGCAAATTGATTCTGATCGCGGTGGTGAGCGGCGTGTCCAGTTCCGTGCTTGCCGATCCAGCGCCAAGTTCCGCCGCACAGCCTGTGGCGTCGATTGCCGACCGGCCCGCGCTCAACGCGGTCACCGCCATGCCGGCGGATTACACAATTTCAAGCCAAGACACGCTCACCATCGACGTGTTCGGCGTGCCGGAGCTGAGCCAGACGGCGGTGCAGGTGGATAATGCCGGCACCGTGGCGATGCCTTTCATCGGCCAGGTCCAGGCGGTGGGTCTCACCACCACCCAGCTCTCGCAGCGCATCGCCCATCAGCTGGACCAGAAATACGTCAAGAATCCCATCGTCACGGTGACGGTGAAGGATGCCGCCAGCCAGAAGATCACCGTGGATGGCGAAGTCACCCAACCCGGCGTCTATGAGATCGTGCCCCACACCACACTCACCCAGGCGGTGGCGCTGGCCAAGGGTCCTTCCAATGTGGCCGACATCCATGACGTATCCATCGTGCGAGTTGGCGCGACGGGCCGCAACGTCACCAATTACGATCTCGACGAGATCCATGACGGCAAGGCCACCGATCCCTTCGTACAGGCGAATGACGAAGTGGTGGTCGATGCTTCCGGTAGCCGAAAGTTCGTCCGCGACTTCGGCAGCGTGCTCGGCCTTCTGACCTACTGGCATCCTTAATCGGCCCCCTATTTGAATTTCAATTAGAGACCCGTCCATGAACGATCTGATCCTCGATACTCCCGGCCGCCGCATGCTGTGGGACGCGCCGTTCCACGACAACGACAATGCGCTCGCGCCCTTCCGTCATGCCCTTGGCGCGGTATGGAGCAACCGCCTGCTGGCAGGCATCACCGCGGTGGTGATCTTCGCCCTGGTGGTGGGTGGCGGACTTTTGATGAACCGCAGTCACTATGCCGAGGCGATGCTGGAGATCCAGCCCGGCCACGACAATCTGGAACAAGTGAGCCAGCAGAATGCGCAAGGCATGCCGCCCGACACCAGCGCCATCGACACCGAAGTCGAAATCCTGCGCTCGCCGGCGATTGCCGCAGCGGTGGTGAAGCAACTCGATCTCACGCATGATCCGGAATTCGGCGCCGCCGCCAAGCCGGGCCTTATTCATCGTGCGGTCTCCGCGCTGGTCGGTGGCACGGCGCCCGAGCCTCTTTCCCAGAGCGAAATCATGCGCCGTACCGTGGCGTCCGTGATGGGTCACAGCCGCATTCGCCGCATCGGCCTCACTTACATGGTGCAGGTGGGATTCGTGGCGGGTACGACCCAGAAGGCCGAAACCCTGGCCAACAGCCTTGTCGCCGCCTATTTGCAGTCCAAGCTCGACCAGAAGCTGGCGGCCGTGAGGCGCGCCAATGACGATCTGGGCGTGACACTTGCGGGCTTGCGCAATCAGGCGCTCACGGCCGAGTCAAAGCTGCAGGAATATGTGACCCAGCACGGTCTGCTTGCCGCCGACAGCGCCACCTTGGCGGAAGGCGAGTTGGCTTCGTTGAATGAGAAGCTGGCCGATGCGCACGCCGATTCCGCCGAGAAGCTGGCGGCGATGGCGGCCGCCCAGCAGCATCAGCAGAGCGGCGGCGCCGACAGCACATTAGGTGCCTTGCGCCAGAAAGAGGCCGAAACGAGCGCCGCCTTGGCCCAGCTCCAGACCCAGTTTGGCCCGGAATACCCCTCGGTGAAGAAAACCCAGGCCGAATTGCAGGATATCCGCAACGAAATCCAGTCGGAGTCGAGCCGGGTGCTGGCGACCTTGGGCGCCCAGGCGCGCGTGGCCGAGCAGAAGGAAGCGGCGATCACGGCCAGCCGCAATGCGGTGGAGCAGAAGATCCAGACCAACAACCAGGCTCGGGTCGGGCTGCTGCCGCTGCAACAGGCCGCCGATTCCGCCAAGACCATCTACGAAACTTACCTGCAGCGCGCCAGCGAAGTCACCGCCCAGCGTGGGCTGCAGGAAGTGGATGCGGTCGTGCAATCCAAGGCCGTCCCCGGCATGGATTCGATCTTCTCAAGTCTCTCGGTGATCGGTCTGCTTGGCGCTGTGCTGGCGCTGGCCGGCAGCATTGCCGTCGTGATGCTCACTGAAATGTGGACGCCGCGCATCAAGAGCCTCACGGATGTGCGCCGCGAGACCGGCATGCCGGTGGTGGGCCTGCTTCCCGACGCCCGTCCCACCTCACGGGACAATGCGCCAGCCGCCTACCTTACCGAGAATCCGCTCACGATCGTGGCTGAGGCGTTCCGCAGCCTTGGCGCCTTCCTTGCCATGTCGCCGCAGCGGGGCATGGACAAGATCATCACCGTGACTTCGGCGGTGCCCGGCGAAGGCAAGACGCTCACCTCCATCTGCCTGGCCAAGACGCTGGCCGCCCAGGGCGCGCGCGTCCTTCTGATCGATTGCGATCTGCGCCATCCCAGCTCGCCCACATTCTTCGCCCAGCCCGAATACGGGCTTTCGGAAGTGATCCAGGAAGGGATCCCGGTGGAAGATGCGATGACCCAGGATCCCAAAAGCGGCATCTGGTTCCTGGCCGGCACCAGCAGAAGGGATATCCCCGCCTTCCTGTTCAGCGATCATCGTTTGGACGCGCTTTTGGCGCGGCTGTCGGACCAGTTCGACCATATCGTCATCGACACGCCGCCCGTCCTGGGCTTTGCCGACGCGCGCATCCTGGCCGCCAAGGCGGGACGGGTGTTGCTGCTGATCCGGTGGAACAAGACGCCGGCTTCGGTGGTGAGCGCCGCCATGGAAGTCCTGCGTCTCTGCAACGCACGGGTTACCGGCGTCGTCCTCAACAAGGTCGATGTGCAGCAACAGGCTGTTTACGGCTTCGCCGACGGTAGCGACTATTACCATCATTACGGCTCGGCCTATAAGCTCACTTGAGGCGCACGTGAGGAAGGAAATCCTTATCGGCGCGCTCCTCACAGCTTGCTTCATCATGCCCGGACTTGTCATGGCCGATGAGACGCCTCTGAAAAACGCGCCTGACGGAAGGCCTCTCGCCCTGACCTTCGCCGACGAGTTTCATGACTTCCGGCCGCTGGGCGATCCGCATGGCGTTTGGCGGACGACCTTCGGCAATGGTCACTCCCGCGCCGAGGATCGCACGCTGCCCGACAATGGCGAGCAGGAACTCTATGTCGATCGCGATTTCTGGAAGGGCGGCGAGGGCCCGATCCCATTCCGCGTCCATGACGGGTATCTCGACATCATCGCCAATCCGGCCCCGCCTCAGTTGATCCCGCAATTGAGAGGGCATCGCTATACGTCGGGGCTGATCACGAGCCAACCATCTTTCTCCCAGCTCTACGGCTACTTCGAGATGCGCGCCAAACTCCCGGACGGCAAGGGCATGTGGCCCGCCTTTTGGTTGCTGCCGGCAGATGAAACCTGGCCGCCGGAAATCGACGTGCTGGAAGCGGTGAGCGATCCTACTCATATCTATATGAGCACTCACAGCGCCAGGCAGCCCACGGTCGGGGTGGAAGCGCATGTGACGCCCGACGCTTTTCACACCTATGCGGTGGCCTGGGATGCTTCGCAGATCATCTTCTATATCGACGGCAAGCAAATCGGTGCACAGAAAACACCTGCCGATTTCCACAAGCCCATGTATGTACTGGCCAACCTTGCGATCGGGGGGAATTGGCCCGGCAATCCCGACGCCAGCACCCACTTCCCGGCCATCCTCACCATCGACTATATCCGCGCTTACCGGTTTGGCCCATGAGTACCCACAGTCAATTGCTCTCACCGGCAGGTGAGCCCCATTTCTCGCTGGAAGGTCTCAGGTTCGAGGAAGCCGCCCCCGCCAAGACGCGCGGCGAGGAAGTGCCGCCTCTGATCGACATGGACGGCGCCAATATTTTTGTGATGACGATGTCGTTGCTCTTCGTGAGCCAGATGGCGACTTACAGCGCAATCCTGTTCACGCTCTCGGTCGTCGCCTATGCGCTGAGACATCGTGGCTCCCTGCGGCAGATCCTGCGCATCCAGGGCTTCTTTCTGCTGTTTCCCGGTTACGCTATCCTCTCCACGCTTTGGTCCCAGGCCCCCGCTGACACGCTGAAACATTCCGTTGAGTTCTTCATCACGGTGGTGGCGGCCCTGCTGCTGGTCCAGGCCCGCAATCGGCGCGCGGTGATGTTTGCCCTGTTCGCTTCTTTCGCTTTCTATTCCCTGGCATCGCTCCTGTTCGGCAGCATGGTGCATGTTGGCACAAATGGCACCACTGCGCTGTCCGGTCTGGCAGACAGCAAGAACGAAGAGGCCAGCACTGTCACCGTTGGCGCGATTATCGCGCTCGCCTGGTTCTTCATCGGCTTCAAGACGCGGCGCTATCTGCAAAGCGTACTCGCGATCGTGGCTTTGGCGGTCGAGCTGTATTCGGCGATCCTGGCAAAATCCGCCGGCGCGTTGGCATCCTTGGCACTAGGGTTCGCGATCTTTCTGCTGCTTGCCGGGCTGATCAAGGCGGGCCGGCGGATGCGTGTCGCCCTCGTAGGCTTTGGCGGAGTGAGTGCGCTCAGCTTCTTGATGATCTTCCTGGTCTTCACCGGACCCATCATAGATGCGGTGTCCAATTGGTTCGGAAAGGATGTGACCCTTACCGGCCGCACCTATCTGTGGGCGCGAGCCCGGGATCTGATCATGGAGCATCCCATTCTCGGCCAGGGCTTCGCCGCCTTCTGGCAGCAAGGCAATCTGGATGCCGTGGGACTTTGGCAATTTGCTCATATCAGGAGCCAGAGTGGGTTCAATTTCCACAACACCAGCTATGACATATTGGTGAATCTGGGCTGGGTTGGGCTGGTCTTGTTCGCGCTCACCCTTGTCACCGGGCTGGTGCGGATCGCATCGGCCTATGTGAAGAGGCCGTCATTGCTGACGGCATTCTGGCTGGCAATGGCTGGTTCCTTGGTGGTGAGAATGCCGGTCGAGACCATGGGCACCTACGAATTCAGCCTCACCACGATCCTTCTGTTCATCATATTTTCGTATGCCGGAAAAGAGGAACGTATCACGCGCCGCAATCCCTATCAGACGGTGGAATTCGCGTCAGCAGATGCCTGAAGGGGCGATTCGCCGGCAAGCGTCCCAAGCGTAACCGGCTGGCGGCGACCGCGACCCAATCCTCCTACCCATTTGCGGGCAGGCCGTTCGAACAAGATCAACGATATCCAGGAGATGGGCAAAAGCAGGAAGACCGCGACGACGCTCCAGAGGATATAGGCAGCACCGTGCAGATGAAGCAGGTGCTCACCGACCAGCGCCACCATGATCATCCGCACCGGCACATGCAGCATGTAGATGGAATAAGTGAGTTGACCAAGCGGTGCCAATTTGCGGACGGCGGCGCTTCTGCGGCGACCTAGATCGTTGACGATGGCGAAGAAGGCGATCGCATAGGCAAGAGGCGCCAGCCACATGGGATGCACACCGGAAAAACCCAGCCCAAAGAAGGCGGCCAAGCTTGCGAGCAGGAGCGGCAAACTTATCCGCACCAGGCGCAGGTGATCCTGATAGGCGTAGAGAGCAACTCCGAGGGAAAATCCGGCCACGCCGCGGATCGCACCGAATTGGGTCGTCCAGTTGGTCCAGCCCCTTGCTTGGCCGCCGCCTGGACCACCAGAAAATACATACATCGCGCCCAGTACCATGACTGTAAGTGCTATCAGGGATGAACGCTGTCGCCGGGCCAGGGTGAGAAACAGAGGGAACGCGACATAGAGGGTCATTTCCGCGCTGATAGACCAGCTGGGAAAGTTGAAGGAGGGATGGCGGCAGGCGCCGAGCGCATGCAGAAATAGCAGTTGGGGCGCGAAGCAACTCCAATCATATTCGTTCTGGAAGTTGCTGCGACGACCGGCAACCAGCAGAAAAGCGCCCATGCCGGCGATGAAAAGCAATGTGAGCCAATGAAGAGGGCCAATGCGGGCAAACCGCTTCTGCATGAAGCCGAGATAGTCCCGCCGCGAAGTCATGCGGTTATTGTAAATGGTGGCAATCACGAAGCCGGAGATGATGAAAAACACGTCCACGAACAGGCTGAGAAAGTCGAGTGTACCGGCCCGCGCGGCGAGATGCTCGTGGCTGATGATGCCTTGGCCGAAATGGAAAATGACCACGCACTCGGCCGCGAGAAACCGGACAAAGTCAATCGTGAGCATGTCCTCGGATTCGGGCACGAGACGAAAGGCACAAAGCCGGGATGGTTTCTTGTCGCGCATTCGCAAATCTCCCCCCATCCATCATCGGGTTCTTACAGACAAAACCTAGCTAGCCGCGATCTGGCTTGTCTCTACTGGATGGTATCGCGTGGAGCCGCCGCCAGGCCCGCCACATTCTTGACCGGAAGCACGCGGAGGCCGCGCCGGGCCACGTTTTCAGCCAGTTTGGCGAACGCATCGGTGAAGCAGCCATAGGGGCTGGGATCGTCCGAAATGTCGTGGGTGAAGAAAATCAGCCAGCCGTTGCAGGCGATCGTGCGGTCGAGCCAGAATTCGATTGCTCTTTCGTCGAAGGAACGCCGCTCGAGCCCCACGCTTTTGAGTTGGGCAAAATCGATCCTGGCTTGATTGACGCCCTCCCAGATGCCCCGGCAAATCGGAAATTTGCGGGCGAGCAGCGCCTTGCTGCGAATATCGAGGTCGCCGAACGGGTAGGCAAAGCTGGATGATTTGTGCTGGGGCAGTACCTCGCGCATGAAATCCTCGTTGCGCTTGAGGTCGTCGCGAATCGCGCTGGATGATGCTATCGGCAGCCGCAGATGACTATAGGTGTGGCAACCGATCTCATGGCCTTCCTGGTCTGCCTGGATGAGGTCGTCCCGGTCCATGTAATCGATGCCTTCCACACGGCGGCCGCAGAAGGAACCGGCCACATAGTAGGAACCGGTCCATCCCATCTCGCGCAATATCCGGCCGCCTTCGTGAAACGCCGAACGGGGCACGTCATCGAAGGTGAAACTCACCATCGGCTCGCTGAGATGGCTGCGAAAGGCGTTGAACTTGACGTTGCGGGTGAAACGGACCCGCGCCGAGGAAGTGGCCCGCGTGAAGAGCGATTCCCGCATCATGCGACAGCTCGAGTGGAGATGTTCTCCGCCGCGACCTCCACCACATCATGATCTGGAAAATGGCAGGGCAAATTCACGGCGAAAACTCCTTCTTCCTCGTTCTGCGGCCGGTAATCGAAGCCCAGATCCTTCAGCATCTGCACCGAGGCGCCGTTCTTGGCCGTCCTGCGATAAGACACGTCAAGCTTCTGAGCGCCCCGGGCGACCAACTCCTCACCCAGGAATTGGAAGAACGCGTTTTCCACCCGCTTGCGCTGGACCCGGCAGCTCATGAAGAAGGACTCGATTCCGGGGGCCTCGGCCTTCAGCACGGCAAAGCCGATCACGCCATAGTCGCCGAACTTGTCATTGCAGGTGAGCACGAACGTATCCCCCGGCCGCTCGGTCATCAGCCGTTCCAATTCGCCGCGGCTATAGCGGCGGCCCGAGAAATTGAGCTGATTGGTGCGCTGGCTGAGTTCGTAGATCCTGGGCAGGTTCGCTGCAGAGAGGGGCTGGACATCGAGCGCGATGCGGCAGGTCCTGAGAAAATCAGTGTAGTTCATCGCCGCACTGGCGCGCGCGGCATGGCGCCGTTCCTCGGTCTGGTACATTTCCCGCCGCTTTCTGCTTTCCGGGGTGACGGGGACGTCAAAGCGCGGATCGGCCAGTAGCTTGTCCAAATCGCTGTCCGAAAACACCGTTACGTCCGGGAGAAGGTCGCCGATCTCGCCACGCTCGAAGGCCTGATCGTCGATAAAGGCGAATGTATCGGCGCTCACGTCCATCTCGGCGATGATCTCCCGGATGCCCTCGCTCTTGGGGGCCCAGCCGATCTTGGGGAACACGAAATAGGGATGAAGGCCGAATTTCTCCAGTGCGGCCAACGCCAGGGCCGGATCATTCTTCGAGGCGATCGAATTGATGATGCCGCGGCGGTCGAGTTCGCGCACCACACTGGCGGCCGTTTCCGACAGATGCACGCCTTCGACACCGTCCTCGGCCAGGATGCCGCGCCAAAGCGTATTGTCGAGGTCCCATACCACGCATTTGAATTTGGGCTTTGGGCTTTCGGCGGCGGGACGGAGTGCCGAGTCGCCGCCTTTGCGGTTTTCCAGCGCGCATGCCAGGCGGGCGAAATCGACCATGCCGAACACGATCGGGGGGGCGCCATCGCGAACAGGTTCGATCTGGATAGCCAGAAGTTGGGAAAGGTCGAGTGCGGCGGCGATGTCGGAAGCGGGAATGACCATGCGATTATAACCGGGCGCCAATTCGATCCGGAGCTGGTAAAGACCGCCAACGCGTTTGCGCTTGGGCATGACGGAAAGGGTGAAGGGCCAGCTTTCGCGGCCTTCATGCCATGCCTCCAGGATGAAGACGTCACGCGCCGACACCGGTTCGCCCGTGGCGGCCAGGTTTCGCTTGGCTTGATTCCAGTGCCAGGCGAGGCGATAGAGGAACGAGGTCGGGCCGATCAACAGGCGCTCGCCGATCCGATCCAGCGCCTCCAATGCCGCGGCTTTCCGGGGCGATTTGAGCGCGATTTTGCCTTCGCCTTCGAGTTTCGCCCAGCGCCGGAATTGGATGCGCTTGAGGTCGGCCGCGCTCCCTTTGGCCGCGATCCTTTCGATGCCGCGCTCGAAGCGGCGGCAATGAAAATCAGGGCGCGGCGTATAGAAGCTGCAAGTGGAATAACAGGTGGGAAAGGCGCATTCGGTGCAATGCTCGCCCCAAACGATCTGGCTGCGCTTGCGGACGGCGCGTTGGGTTTCCTGCAGCAAGTTGCGAACCGCGGGCGGCAGAAGCACGGTCGCGCGGGGAACGCCGATATCCGTTTCTTTCATGGGCCCTTACCCGTTGCACCGCCATAACGCATGAAGGCTATCCCAGTTGCGGCACGGGAACCTGTTCCGCAGCCAAAGATGAAATCAATCCGCGGCTTGCGGGGCAGTGCCGGCCCGCAGCTGCGGACGCCTGGGACCCTCTGCAAGCTTGCTGAGCCGTGCGGTCAAGGGCTGCGTCAGGAGCGGCCAGATATGGGGAGCGCCAATGCTGGCGGAGACGGCATGACGATAGTCCCCGGCTTTCAGCATGGTGATGACCTGATCATAGAGCAGCATGGACTGCAACGAGGCGTCGCGGCGCTTGAGAGCGGCCATGGCGTCGCCGCTCTCTTGCGGCAGCTCTTCGATCAGCTGCGCATTCGCCTCGATCAATGCCAGAATCGCGTTGCGATGAATGCGATGGGAAATGGAACTGGCGTGCTTGCGGTACATGTAGTGCGCCGAGGGTTCCAGTCTTAGCCTCAGCCCGGGCGCAAGCAGCCGGGCGATCAGATCCGAATCCTCTCCGATGCGCAACTTTTCATCATACCGAATGCCTGTGTCGCGCAAGAGGTCGAGCGAAATGAACGGCTTCAAATAGCCAAGATCAGCGGAGCGCGAATAGATCCGGCCGGAATCGATGAATTCCGCCAGCCCGATCCAATGGGGAACTTTGGCAAGATCACCATGGAGGAACGGCTTTGCCAGGGATTTTTCGTCAGAGAAGACCAGAAGATTGTCGGCGACGATCAAGGCGCGGTCCGACCGTGCCCGCTCGCGCAGCACTTCGAGCCGCTGGGGTCGGACGATGTCGTCGCTGTCGAACACCATCACCCAATGGCCCTGAGCCAACTCGATCGCCCGATTGCGCGCGGCTGCGGGGCCGCGATTGCGATCCTGCACCACCACCTGGATTCGGGGATCGCGCTCGGCGAACCGGTTGGCCAGCGCCACGCTGTCATCCCCGGAGCAATCGTCGACGAAGATCAATTCCCAATTCCGGAATGTTTGGGTCTCGAGCGATCTGATGGCGTGACCGAGATGACGCGCGCCGTTGAAATTCGCCATCAGGACGGAAATTTCGGGAGTCATGCCTGGCCTTCGACCCGCGGCGCGGCCATGGCCAAGGTCCCCGTCTCGAGCACGCCGCGCCAGAAGCCAATGGACCAGGCCATGTGCATGATCATCGCCGCGATAGCGGCAGCGGCGCCATAGCTCTTGCGCTGGGTGATGCCGAGCGCGGCGCCATAAAGCAGGCAGGCCAAAAGCCAGAGGCCGAAGGGCAACGCCGCGAACGGCGCCCAGGACGACAGCGGCACCAGCAGCGCGATCGGCAGCACTGCGGCGGGCAAAAGTTGGCGCAGTTTGGGCTTGGTGCGATGGCGCAGGATGGTCAAGGCCCGGCCCCGCCCGTAATTCGCGTACTGACGGTAAAGCGCACCGGCCCCGGTGCGGGGATAATAAATCAACGTCACAGCGCGGGTGAGCCAGATTTTTCCTCCTGCGCGCGCCAATCGCACGTCGAACTCGGCATCTTCATTGGCGCTTTGATCCTGATCATAGCCCTTGAGCGCGCGGAACAGGGCAAGGTCGAACAGCGCATGGTGGCCATGATCGACATATCGGGCGTCGCCGTTGCTGCGATGCGCCGAGCCGCCGGCGCCGATCAAGCTGTTCTGGGCGGTCGCAACTGCCTTTTGAAACCATTGCCGGCCTTCGCTATGCATCGCCACCACCACGGAAGCCGCATCGCGTTTTTCCGCTTCTTCCACCAAGAGGGAGATGTAATGCTCGGGGTATCCGGCATGGGCATCCATGCGCACCATCCAGCGATAACCATCGCCGAACAGTTCGGCAGCCCGGTTGACGCCCGCGCTCTGAAGGCGCTGGGGGTTGTCCATCAGACGGACGTCGGGTGTGCTGGCCGCCAACTGGGAAACGATCCTGCGGGTCCCGTCGCTGGAGCCGCCATCGGCCACCACCACCAGGAGCCGTGTCTTTTCGCGTTCGCGAAGGGCCGCATTGACCACATTTGCTATATCGGCCTCTTCATTGAGGCTGGGGATCACGACCAGGACCCCGTCCCGCGGTTCCGAATACACTGAGATTCCATCGTTTTGGCCTATCCATAGAGCGAAACGGGCCAAGCAGTTCCCAAGGAACTTCGATTTCATAGGGGAGGGCGGTTCACAATTTACCGTTGATTGTTTGCCGCGCCGGAGGAAGATACGACTATCAGAAAGGACCCAGATGCCGGATAACGCCGCGCAGGATCGCCAAAGCGGAGGGCCGCTGCCTGTGACGTATACCCTCGTTGAGCGCCAGCGGATGGAACTTCCCGTTGAGGGCAAGTGGCCCAAGGCGTGGCGGCTTTTGTTTGTCATCGGCGCCGCCTTGGCTTTATGGGCAGGTATCGCGTTCCTCATTCGCTGGCTATAAGCTTGATACAGTGGGCAAATAACACATTTCCCTGACGCGGGAACCATTGCTTTCGCTCCCCGATCCCGATGGGACAACATACCAATAACGTGCAAGTTCCCATTTGGGATCGCTGGGATTATGGGCTTTCTCATACCTATGGTTCGGCCTTTGTTCGGCATCGCCGGGCCGCCAGATTTGCGACGATATCGCCTGGGTCCAAACAAAAGGGGCCGGACAATGTCCAGCCCCCTCGTCCGCCCTGGCATCTCAGGCTAGTGAAGTATGAAGTCTTTGGTGGTGTTGACTGCCGCGGGCGCGACATGGTCGATGTCCACCACCTTGATCGGCCAGTGGCCGTTCGTGCCGGCGCCGGGCGGGTTGTAGTAGAGATTGGTGCCGCCATTGCCGTCCGAGGTAAGGCTCAAGGTGCCGTCACCGAAGGGATTGCTGCCGGTATAACCTTCGGAGTGCAAAAGCCCCGCCACATTGATCGTGTCGGAAGTCACATTGAAATTGGTGATGTGACCCGCATTCCAAGGTTGGGCGTTGAACACGAATGTGTTCGATCCGCCGTCCCCGGTCATCACCACCGAGTTCTGCCCGGCGATGAACGTGTCGTTGGGCGTGGTGGCGGTGAGCACTTGGCCGGCGGTATTGTTGCCGGTCAATGTCAAACCCGCTGTCGTGCCGCTTCCGCTGCCCGAGCCAGACGTGCTCGAGGTCGAAGAGCTCGTCCCCGTGACGAAGTCGGTCGCGGTGTGGACCGCGGACGGCGCCACATTGTCGATGTCGACCAGCGTGGTTGACCATATACCGTTCGAGCCGGCGCCGGGCGGGTTGTACATTAGGTTTGTGCCGCCATGACCGTCCGAGTTGAGGGACAGAGTATGATCGGTGAACGGATCGGTGCCGCTATAGTGCACCGAATGCAGGATCTGGCTCACATCGATCTTGTCTGCAGCCGGATTGAAGTTGGTGATCTGGCCCGCATTCCACGGAAGGGCATTGATCACGAACGTGTTCGATCCGCCGTCCCCGGTCATAACCACCGAATTATGCCCCGCGATGAAGGTGTCGTTGGGTGTGGTCGCGGTGAGATGCTGACCGGCCGTGTCATTGGCGGTGAGCGTCACACCCGGGACGGTCGTACCGGTGCCGGTCGAACCCGTGCCCGTGCTACCGCCGGTACTGCTGCCGCCAGTGCTGGTGCCGGTACCTGTCCCGCCTGAAGTTGTCGTGCCGCCAAAGCCAGTAACGAAGTCGGTCGCGGTGTTAAGCGCGGAGGCGGAGATATTGTCGATGTCCACCACATTGATCGGCCAGTGGCCGTTGGTTCCGGCGCCGGGCGGATTGTACACCAAGTCGGTGCCGCCATGGCCGTCGGAACTGAAGGTCAAGGTATGGTCGGCGAACGGATTGGTGCCGGCATAACCCGCCGCCTTCAACATGGCGCTGACGTCGATCTTGTCGGACACCGGGTTGAAGTTGGTGATCTGGCTCGCGTTATAGGGAAGTGCCGTATAGACGAAGGTGTTGGCGCCGCCGTCTTCGGTCATCACCGCCGAGTTCTGTCCCGCCTGGAAAGTGGCGTTGGGAGCAGTCGCGGCGAGCACTTGGCCCGCCGAATTGTTGGCGGTGAGCGTGGGACCGGGGACCGTGCTGGTGCCCGAACCCGAACTGCCGGTCGAACCGGTCCCGGTCGAGCCGGTGCCGGTTGAGCCCGTACCGCCAGTGCCGCCCGAGGTTCCGCTGCCGGCGGTGTTATAGCCCGTGACGAAGTCGCTCGCGGTGTTGAGTGACGACGGCGCGACATTGTCGAGGTCCACCACATTGATCGGCCAATGACCATTGGTGCCGGCGCCGGGCGGATTGTACACCAATTCGGTGCCGCCGTGACCGTCGGAGTTGAGGGTCAGGGTGTGATCCGCGAAGGGATCAGTGCCGGTATAGCCCGCCGCCTTCAGCATGGCGGTGACGTCGATCTTGTCGGACGCGGGATTAAAATTGGTGATCTGGCCGGCGTTATAGGGAAGCGCCGTATAGATGAACGTATTGGCGCCGCCGGCTTCGGTCATCACCACCGAATTCTGACCCGCCTGGAAGGTGGCGTTGGGGGCGGTGGCGGTAAGAATCTGACCGGAAGTGCCGTTTGCCGACGGATCATTGATCGAAGTACCGCCGGTTGAGGTCTCGCCGCCGGTGGAGGTGCCGCCACCCGTCGAGGTGCCGCCGCCGGTCGAGGTACCACCGCCGGTCGCACCGGTGGCGCTGCTGTTCCAGATGAAGTCGGTGTTGAGGATCGACGACGGATCGACGGTATCCAACTCGACAAGGACAGTGGCGGCGCCGCTATGGTGATAGACGACATTGGTGCCGCCATGGCCATCTGACGTCACGGTGATGGTGCCGTCGCTGACCGGATTGGAACCGGTATAACCGGCCGCCTTCAGCAGAGCGGAAATGTCCAGGGTATCCGTGCCCGGATCGAAATCGGTGATGTGGGCCGGCGACCCCGTGGGCAGCGCATTGAACACATAGGTGTTGGTGAGACCGTCGCCGGTCATGATCACCGCGTTGGTGCCGACATTGAAGATGTCGTTGCCGGGCTGACCGATATAGACCTGGCCTGCCGCGCCGGTGGCGTTGAAGGTGGTCGTGGGGAGACTGCCATTGGGATTGGAGGCATAGGCCTGGATATTGGCAATCCGCATCTGGGCCGGAAGCGGCGTGGTCGAGTTGACATTGCCGGGCCAGCCGCCACCCATCGCCAGATTGGCGATCATGTACATGGGCGTGTTGATCATGTCCGACGGCGTGGGCTCGGAGAGAACCGGCTTGTTGTCGAAATACCAGGTGATGGTCGTGGGCGTCCAATCGACCGCGTATTCGTGATAGGCCTTGCTGGTGTCGGCCACGGTCTCGCCGCCGCCGCCATTCACTTCGGCGCTGGCGGTGCCGCTGTGGATCGAGGTGTAAAGCTTGGTCGGGTCATTGCCCAACACCTCCATCGCGTCGATCTCGGGTGGCCAGGCGCCGCTTTCCGGCAAGAGCCAGAAAGCCGGCCAGGTTCCCTGGCCCGCGGGCAACTGGGACCGCATTTCGAAGAAGCCATAAGTCTGGCTGAACGAAGCATGAGTATTGATCATGCCCGAGGTATATTGATAGCCGTTGATCAGCGGTTGGATCGAAGCAGAGGCTTTCTGCGCCGTGAGGGTGAGGATGCCGTTCTGCACGGTCCAGGGCGTGACCGAGCTCGTCGCCGGGTCGTTATTGTTGATATACCATTCCTGCTCGCCGTTGGACGACAAGGTCCCGCCATTGCCGTTGAGCGGGTGATAAAAATAATCGGTCATCCAGGTGCCCGAGCTGCCGTTCCACAGGCTCAGGTTGGTAAAATTGTCGCTGAAGGTGGGTGTATTCGCCATCGTAATCACGCTCCGTTACGCTTAACCAGCCGAGG
>Ga0134128_10000428_pt1 | contig 58532 bp, 55 predicted proteins | sample KB31754_FD_96462 | JGI IMG/M metagenome (GOLD analysis project Ga0134128, IMG submission 96462) | Terrestrial soil microbial communities with excess Nitrogen fertilizer from Kellogg Biological Station, Michigan, USA - KB3-175-4 | ecosystem: Environmental > Terrestrial > Soil > Unclassified ... | reverse complement strand
GCAGCCAAACGCCGTGCTCAGAAAATCGCCCGGGAACTGCGAATTCTCGGTTACACCGTCAATATCAAACCCGCTACGGACGCAGCACTCCCATTGTGACTTTCAACGGAGCGGTAAAAGGTGTATCGAAAGGCGAAGTTGGCTGCATCGGAGGAGCGAAACGCATCCCTGGTCGCAGCGGAAACGCCGGAACACGCCTCTCGTAGTACAATCATTCAAATCCGCTAAACGATTCGTTTAGCAAAACTTGCTTCAGATTTTTTGACGCTACCGTTATAATCCAGCGTCAGCGGGGTAGTTCGAAACAAAACAAAGGGTGAACTAAGTAATCGTCACCGAGTGGGAGAAAATTATGTCGTTACCAATGTTAACGGGCCGTCTGGCCCGTGGGGCGGCGCACTGTACGCTCGCTCTTGGGTTCCTTTTCGGCATCTCCTTTACGGCTTATTCGCAGAACATCGCAGTCGCCGAAGTAGACGGCCATGTTATTGATCCGAGCGGCCAATCCATCGCGGGCGCGCAAGTCAAAATGATCGAAACGGCTCGCGATGCCGTCCATTCGACTGTCACCGACGCCACCGGCCGCTATTCGCTGCCGAACCTTCCGATCGGTCCTTATCGCCTGGAAGTGACGGCGCAGGGTTTCAAGAGTTTTATCCAAACCGGCATTGAACTCGAAGTCGCGCATAACATCGAAATCCCGGTCACCATGTCGATCGGCGCGGTCACTGAGAGCATTCAAATCGTGGCCAACGCGGCCATGGTCGAGACGAAAGACAATTCCATCGCCCAGGTCATTGATGCCCAGCGTATCGACGACCTGCCGCTGAACGGCCGCAATACCGCCGATCTCGTAGCCATAATCGGCGCCACCGCTTCCAATAACATGCAGAATGGCATGACGTTGAACGGGGGCGACCTCACCGGCTCCAAGAACATGCAGGGTTCAAACGGATCCAACCAGTACTCGGTCGCCGGAGGCGCCGCCAACGGTCTTAACTTCCTGCTCGATGGCGGTGACAACAACGACGCTTTCAGCAATGTGCCCCTGCCAGTCCCGTTCCCGGATGCCGTTCAGGAATTCAGCGTTCAGACCAACGGTCTTTCCGCCCAATACGGCTTGCATCCGTCCGGCGTGGTCAACATCGTGACCAAGTCCGGGTCTAATGCTTTCCATGGCGACTTATTCGAGTTCCTTCGCAATGGCGATCTGAACGCCCGCACGGAAGGCACGCTTGCCCGTGACACACTGAAGCGCAGCCAGTTCGGCGGCACGATGGGCGGCCGTATCATCAAGGACAAGCTGTTCTTCTTCGGCGGCTATCAGGGTACGCGCCAGCGCAGCGACCCGGCCAGTAACACGGCCTATGTTCCCACTGCCGCCGCTCTGAAAGGCGATTTCAGCGTGCTGGATGGCGCCAAGGCTAACGGTGGCTGTCTCACCAGTTTCCGCCAATTGAAGGACCCCACCGGCACCCCGTACCCCAACAACTTGATCCCGGTCAATACCTTCGACACAGCCGGGGCGAAGCTCGCGAACAGTTACATTCCAGTCTCCACCGACCCCTGCGGCAAAATCCTCTTCGGCTATCTGACGAACAATCCGGATGACCAGTGGATCGGACGCGTCGATTACAACATCAGCCCCAAACAGTTCTTCTTCGGCCGATATTACATCTACGATTACACGGCGCTCAGCCTCTTTGACGGCAAGAACGCCCTCACCACCGGCACGGCGGGCAACCACGAACGGTCGCAGACAATGACGATCGGTCACACTTACACCATCAGCCCGACGCTGGTGAACTCCTTCCACGCTACTTTCGATCGCCGCCGCGACGATCGAGGCGACGCCGCCAACTTATTCAGCCCCGCCGATCTTGGCGTGAATATGTATATCGCCATCCCGAACTATACGCAGCTTACTGTCAGCGGTTATTCGGGCGGCGGTTTCAACGTCGGTTGCGGCACCTGTGCTCCCGGCAACTTCGACATCAACACTTACCAGGTGGCCGATGACTTCACATGGATCAAGGGCCGACACCAGTTCGCCTTTGGCGTTGACGGCCGCAAAGACCAGTTCAACTCGTTCAACAATCAGCAGGCCAACGGGCAGTTCACGTTCAACGGCACCACCACCGGTGACGGACTCGCCGACCTGCTGGTGGGTCGCTTCAGCAATCTGACCGACGGCAACGTGATTTCGGACTACCTCCGCCAGAACGTCTTAGCGCTGTACGCGCAGGATGCGTTCCACGTCACCCAACATCTGGCTTTGAATTTCGGTATCCGCTGGGAGCCGTCAGTGCCCGCTTACGATAAGTACGGCCGCGGCAACCAGTTCAGTTGGCCGCTGTTCCTTCAGGGTTGGCACAGCTCCGTGTATCCCGGTGCTCCGGCCGGACTGATCTTCTACGGCGACAAGGAAGACAAGTACGGCAAGTCGCTGACCGCGTCCCATTGGGCGCTCTTCTCGCCCCGCTTCGGTTTTGTGTGGGATCCCAAGGGCGACGCTCAGCAGACCCTACGCGGCGCGTTCACCATGATGCATGACTCGCCCGAACTCTTCTATCCGGAGCGCTGGACGACGAACCCGCCCTACGTGTCGTCTCTGACTTTGACCAGCGGCCAGTTCTCCAATCCGTTCGCCACTTATGTGCTGAACGGTAAGACCGGCGATCCGTTCCCGGGCGCGGCCGTGTTCCCCACGCAGGGCACTTACATCAGTATTCCGGGGAACGTCACGCCGACTTACATGATGAGCTGGAATCTCAGTTACCAGCGTCAGGTGTCTAAGAGCTGGCTTGCCACCGCGAACTATCTCGGGAACGTGGGCCGCCACATCTGGGGCTCCACGGATGTCAACTACGCGATCCCCACGGCGGGCGCTACCACCAGCAACACGAACGCGCGCCGCCTGACGTCCCTGGTCAATCCCGCGCTCGGGCAATACTACGCCAACATCCAGCAGACCGATGACGGCGCGATCAGCAACTACAACGGCTTGCTGGTTTCGTTGCGCGGCAGCATCGGCCGCAGCCTCACGCTGCTCAGCAACTACACGTGGAGCCACTGCAGCAGCACGTGGGACTTCGCCGGCGAATTGGCGGGGGTACTCTACCAGAATCCGCTCAACCGCGCCCAGGGTGAAAAGGGCAACTGCGGTTACGACCACCGCCACATCTTCAACACCTCGATAGTGGTCACAAGCCCCGGAATCGGCCAGCATTTCGTGCATGCCGTCACCGTGGGATGGCAGCTTTCTCCGATCGTGAGCCTGTACACCGGTTCGCCGATCCAGGTCACTGATGGCGGCAAGGACATTTCCTTGAGCGGTCAGGGGCAGGATCGTCCGAACGTCATCGATCCGGCTAACGTCTACTTCGCAAACAAGAGCCCGCTGGGTTATTTGAACCCCGCGGCGTTCCAATGCGCCGGCTCGAATGCGGCTTGCACTGTTTCGAGCGGCCAGTTCGGCGACCTGGGCCGCAACTCCCTGTACGGCCCCGGAGCCATCACCTGGAACATGGCGATCAGCCGCTATTTCCAGATGAATGAGCGTTGGAAGCTGGAATTCCGCAGCGACTTCTTCAACATCATGAATCACGGCAACTGGAACAACCCCGTCACCAACGTTACCAGTGGGACCTTCGGGCAAGTCATCGCCTTCGGTTCGCCGAGAATCATCCAAATGGCGCTGAAGTTGTATTTCTAAGGCAGTCCGGCCGTGCGCAAACACGACTGAACTAAGAGGCCGCCGGTTTCCCCCCACCGGCGGCCTTTTTTTCTGCTTAGCGGCCCCTCGCCGCAACTATCGCCGCGGCCATCGCGAGCTTGTGATCGTTACCCCACGGAGGGCCAAAGCTCTTCCGCAGATTCGAAAAGTGCGCATCGAAGCTGGCCATCCCAAGCGCGTTGCCGGCCGCGGCAACCACTTTCCTGGAGTCGTACCAATCCACCGCCCAGCCACGCGCCTCCGCCGCACCCGCAAGCGCTCTCCGGTACATCACCCAATCGGCAACGTTCCGCGACCGGTAATCGGACAGTCGCTCGGCAATCGTGGAAGGAAGCCACGACGGGCACTCGCGCAGCGCCACTCCGGCGATCCCGTCGGGCACTGCCGCCGCCACGGCGTCAAGCGCGAGCTTCGCGTGCCGCTCGGCCGACAACCGCACAACGTCAACTAAACCTACTGCTTCCTCGACCGGCAGAGTCTGGCCCTCACTATGATGCGGAATCTTCGGCAGGTCCTCGTCCACGAGTTCGACGCGCCGGCGGTCGAGGAGTTTCCCGCCGGCGGCTACCGTCACCAGCACGGCCCAACCGCCGTGATCCGATACCCCAATCATTCCGCCGCTACGCGTCTGCGGGTGAGCGCTCACACGCCTCCCCATCGCGTCACGAGCGCTTCGGCCTCTTTGCGCCTCTTCACGGCATTGCGAATGGCTGCACGCCGGCGCTCTAGAATCCCTTGAGCATCCGGAGTCGCCATGACAACAGCCTCCATGTGCTTACAGAGCTCAGGCTCACCGCTCGCGGCCCGCAGTTCAGCGAGAAAGGGCTCAACCTTGCTGAATGTCGCGAAGATTTCGCCGTGCGCGGCCCGGAACGAATCGCTGTCGATGGCCCCGGTGGTCACCATCGAAGCCGCCATATCCCAATAGCCGAGTACCATCCGGAATGAAGAATGGCGCTCCCCGGTGGCCATGGCAATACATTCCGCGAAGGTCTCAGGATTGAACTCCAGGACGAACCATGCTCGCGCTTCCCGCAAGACCGGCTCGCGCCGCAGATCGAACAGTTGCAGATTCAAGCGAGCACTCTCGTAGGGAGTCGGCATAAGCGTTTGAAGCCATTATAAGCTCGGGGAGTTGACACTCACGAAGGGACACGCCGCCCGTAGCTGCTGCTAAGATGGCGGCGTGACCGGGATCCTCGTCCATTGCGACAACCATTTCATCGTGAGTGGCCCTTTGCCCGACCGCCAGACCGCGCTCGCGCTGGTTCGCCGCTGGTCCATGATCCACATCGGCGCGAGGCCATCGCCGGAGCTCGAAGCGTGGCAAATCGTGACCCGTGCATTCAGGGAGAATCTGGCGTGGGCGATTGTGGTAGGAGGCGCGCGCGAGATGATTCCCGCCGTGGCAGGTCTTCTCGCCGAAATAAGCGCCCGCGGAGTTCGGATTTACGACGCGGAACTCGACCGCTGGTAATGTCTTCCTAACCCGGCCGTTGCAGGCGCAGGCGGCGGATGTGGTCCTTCACGTCATCGCTGATCGCTATGCCGCCGGCCGCATCACCCAGGCGGGGGCTTACGACAAAGAACTGGCCTTCCAGCCCGATCGCCTGTTTCGATATCGTGGCAGTGATCGCATCGCCGTGCTGAATGAAAGTGCGCGCGTCCTCTTCGCCGAACCACTCCTGAGCATTGATCTGCGTATCCGATTCGGTAAGCCGCTCGGTTCGCAGGTCCAGAGTGCCGCCGGAATGCTCTCCCACGTCGGCGCCGTTCACCACTCGAGCCGCGATATAAAACCAATGCGCGAATTCGTGGACCAGGAGGGCGCGCACTGCCGCACGATCCGTGCAGAGAGCAGTCGGCGCGGGAAGCTGTACTCCGAAATAGGCGCCGTTTCCCCGGTGCAAGGTGGTCACGCGTCCGCAAATCAGCGAGCGCTCATGAGTCCAGATATAGGGGACAATCTCGACCGGCGGCATGGTCGCAACCTTGGCCGCGCTTGCGATCTCCGCGCGAATGGACCGTACCCGTTCCACGGCCGCCAGCAACTTGCCGAGTGCGGGATTTTCGGAAACCGGCAGGCGCCCGCCGGCGAGCCACACGCCATCATCGCGGGGAAGCACAACACTCTCCATGCATTCCCTTTAGTTTATCGAGGAGCGCCGGTGAACTTACCGGACGGTACAACGCTATAGCTGCGCGCCACCCGGCCGTGCCGGAGTTCGCGAAGCAATCTTCTTGCGCAACGCCTGGCTCCGTTCTCTCCGGGCGAGCTTGCTCTTGCGTTCGCGGTGAAACCGCGCTTTGTCTCCGTTGATGGCTGACATGGTGTTTTAGAGTAGCAGATCTACCGGTGGCGGTACGTGATGCGGCCTTTTGTGAGGTCGTACGGTGACAGTTCCAGAGAGACTCTGTCGCCGTTCATAATCTTGATTCGGTTTCGACGAAGTCTGCCGGCCATCGTGGCCAGGACGGTGGTTCCCACATCCAACTCAATGGAGAACATTCCGGCTTTAAACTTCTCAACCACCTTGCCTTGTACTTCGATTGCGTCTTCTTTTGGCAAATGAATCCTTATCGTTCAAACACGGTGCGGCACGTTCTGTGCCGCACCTTCAGAATCCGTCAGGGCTACCAGCGACTCTGCCGCGAGCCGCCGCCGTTGCCGCGAAACCCACCGCGCCCGCCGCCACCGCCTTCGGTTTTCGGACGAGCTTCGTTGACGTTCAGCGTTCTGCCATCGACGTCTTTGCCGTTTAAGCCGTTGATTGCGGCGTTGCCTTCGGCGTCAACGCCCATTTCGACGAAGGCGAAGCCCCGGGCGCGCCCCGTGTCACGGTCCGTGACGATGTTTACGCGGTCAACCGAGCCATACGACTCGAACATGGAACGCACCGTATCCTCGGTGGTTCCGAAACTGAGATTACCTACAAAAATATTCTTCAAGTGAACTTCTTTCTGAATTTGCAGAGCGGCAAACGGGCAAGATCGAACAACGGCGGTGTGTCGGACCGGTTGATGAGGGAACGTGCGCAATAGGCAGGACTGGCAAAGACACAACAATAGTAGCACAGTTGCCGCAACTGCTCGCCCTTCAATTTATACTTGGGAGAGATGGCCGTATTGATCGACGCAATTGACGTTAAACGAAGGACTCGTTTTGAGATTGACAACACTCCGTACTCCTGCCTGGAAGTAGAAGTGAACACGCCGACCGCGCGCGGCGGGCAGACCCTGGTGCGGTTGAAGATCCGCAACCTGCTCACCAACGCTGTGTTCGAACGAACGTTCAAGGCCGGCGAGAAGTTCAAGGAGCCGGATCTGCAAACCGTTTCCGCTTCCTACCTATATAGCGACGGGGACGGTTCTTATTTCCTGGACCAGGAGAGTTTCGAGACGCTCTCACTGCCCGAGGATGTGATCGGCAATGCGGGGGATTTCCTGATCGAAGGCTGCATGGTCGAAGTGCTCAAATACAACGGCAACCCCATCGGGCTGGAGTTGCCTCCGTTCGTCGAACTGGCTGTTGCCTTCACCGAGCCGGGCGTGCGCGGCGATTCATCAAGCGGCAGCGTGACGAAACCGGCCAAGCTGGAAACAGGCATCGAGATCCGCGTTCCTCTTTTTATCAAAGAGGGCGAAAAAGTGAGAGTCTCGACGGAAACGCGAGAGTTTGCCGGGCGAGCGTGACCGCTACTCGCTACGCAGGGACGTCTGCGGATCCACGCGCGTAGCACGCCACGCCGGCACACCGGCCGCTGCCAGCGCGACAATCGCAACCAGACCCACTACCACCGCGAGCGTCACGCCATCGAGCGGGCGCACTCCATACAGCAGGCCGCGGATGGTGCTGGTAGCGGCGGCCACTCCGGCCAGCCCGGCTGCGACCCCGGCAACGGCAAGCATCAGGCTCTCGCGGATGACGATGGCGACAATGGCCTGCGCGCTCGATCCGAGAGCCAGCCGTATGCCGAATTCGCGGGTCCGCTGCGCGGCAAGATACGCGAGAGTGCCATAGAGCCCGACGGCCGCAAGCACCACGGATGCCACGGCGAACGCCGCCAGCACGAAGAGAATGAAGCGCGTATCGCCCACAGAGTCTGAAACATAGTCGCTCATGGGCCGTATGTCGAACGCCGCCCGTCCGCCGCCTGCCGCATCCACCGCGGACTGAATTGGCGGCGCCATTGTTTCCGCCGTCTCACCCGTCCGGATCACCAGCGACATTTCGCTGGGATACGTGCCATACGGCAGCATGAAATGCGGAATATTGCCGTCGCGCACACGCGTGACGCGCACCGCCGCCGTTACGCCGATCACTTCCAGTTCGCTGCGCCATCCGGTCCGGTAAACGGCCAGCCGCTTGCCGATTGCTCCCTCTGGCCAAAGCCGGTTGGCGAGCCCCTCATCGATAATCGTCACGGCACGCTCCGCTGTGATGTCGGTGTCCGTGAAATCGCGGCCCTCACGCAAGGGCGTGCCGATGGCGGCGAGGTAACCCGGAAGCGCGAATTGCTGGGTCGCAAGCATCGGCGAATTCTCGGGCTGGTCCAAACGCCCCACGCGGCGATGCTCCTGGCCCGCCAACGGCAGCGGGCTCGCCGCACTCGCCGACTGCACTCCGGGAAGCGCACGCAACCGGTCAAGCACATCCCGCAGCAGGGCCCACCTCTGCTCCAATCGCGGGTATCTTTTGGTATCGATCGGCAACTGAGCGGTCACCACATTCGCCGGCTTAAATCCCAGCGGGGCATGCATCAAAGTTACAAAGGAGCGCAGCATCAGTCCCGCGCCCGCCAGCGGCACAATCGAGAGCGCGACCTCTGCCGCTACCAGCGTCCGTTGCAACCTCCGCGCGCCCGCTCCCGCCGTTTCGCGCCGCGAATTGCCGGATGCGAGCCGCCATGCCGGCAGCAAGCCGAAGAGGATGCTGGTGACCGCACACAGCGCCACCGCGAGCAGCACGACGGCTGGCTCCATCGCGACCCTCGACTGCAGGGGAATGTGCGATTCGCTCAGCCGCCCGACCGCTGCGAGTCCGAAACGCGCGATGACCAATCCGGCGGCCGCGGACGCTGCTGCCAGCACCACGCTTTCGGTAAGAAGCTGCCGGACCAGCCTCATTCTATCCGCGCCCAGCGCCCTGCGGATCTCCAATTCACGCTGCCTCGCCGAGCCCCGCGCCAGCAGCAGATTGGCGGCGTTGACGCAGGCGATCAGCAGCACAAACCCCACCGCTCCTGCCAACAGGAAGAGCGCCGGCCGCGAATCGCGGGTCATATCGTCGTGGATGAGCCGGGCCGTGAACCTGACCTTCGCGCCGAGTCCGCGATCCGATGGCGACGCTTGCCATCCTTTATCGCCGGAATAAAACTCCGGATTCTCCTGTTCGAATTGCCCGGCCAGCGTTTGCAACTCGGCATTCGCGCGCTGGAGCGTGACGCCCGGCCTCAGCCTCGCTATCAGTGGAATGCCGCGGTGCGGATCGGTTGGGTCGATCCGGTATCGGAGCCACACGTCAATCTGCTCCAAAGAACACACGCCCGGAGGTAGATACAAGCGAAACCAGGGAGGAAGCACGCCCGCGATCCGCACTTCGCGATCATCGATTGTTACGGCTTTCCCGATAATTTTCGGGTCCGCGGAAAAACGGCGGCGCCACAACTCGCCGCTGATCATCACTGCGAACGCCTGCTGGTTGACGCTGTCAACGTTTCCGTCCAGCATCCGGCCTCGTGCGGGGCGCGCGCCGAGCAGGTCGAGAAAATCGTCCGAAACCGCGGCGGCCGTCACATGCTCCATTGCACCGGCATACCCCAGGTTCACGTCGAACGGATCGATTGTGGAAACTTCCTGGAGCGTGCGGCTGCGCTTCCTGAGGGCGAGCAGTTCTGTCCTGGTGGCGCCGGTATTGCGGACATTGCGAGCGTCCACTTGAATGCTGACGATCCGGTTTGGCTCCGGATAAGGCAACGGCCGCCAGAGCACTGCGCGCATCAGGCTCAACATGGTGAGGGTGGCGCCGATGCCAAGCGACAGCGTCGCGATAACAACGGCTGCAAACCCGGGCGAACGGAGCAGTGAGCGGAAGGCGTAACGAATGTCCTGAAGCAAAGCGGATGCCTAGAACGATACTGTACTCAATCGGCGGCGCTGCCGCAAACGGGATTAGAATACAAGCGGACCCGCGGAAATTACACGAATGACTCCCACCGGTCAGGATCCGCGCCCGGACGGCAAGCTGAAAACCGGCTGTTGGGGCTGCTTCACCACCGTCATCATCGTCCCCCTGTTTGCCTATGTTCTCGCGGCTCCCGTGAGCTTTCATTTGGGTGGACGCTGGACGCCCATCGCGCAGTGGAAAGGAGTCGGCCGGCTGCGCGACTCCGCCGGAGTGGTTTACGGGCTGTTTCTTCAACTCAACTTCTCTCCGACTCTCGACGTGAGAAACCAGGCGACCACGTGTTGCGAAATCGCGGGGAAAGCTCAGGTCTGTACGGAAGACGGTGCCCGATACCAATTTAAGGTGAGTGGCCAGATGTCAGGCGCGTGGCTCCGGACCAACGGCGCTAAGGTCGAACTCACTTTGTCGGAAGCCGAACGCCCAAAATTGCCGCGGACGTTTAGACTTGCCGGTGTCTGGCGCGGCGCGGACCTGAATTTGGACGATCAGAAGTCGATGTACACGAATTTCCTGCCGGGCGGCAAATTGACTCCGAACCCGATGACCCGAGCGGGGGTGCCGGAAAAGCATGCGACCGTCGTAGTTTCGTGGGGCGATCTCAGCGACTTCGACAGAGCGTGCGCCGGCCTGCGCGGCTCCAGGTAGGAGATGTGACGCCAGGAATCGTTCCAGGCGCGGCGCCGCAAAGGGCACCGGAAACTCCGCAAGCAGCTGATTCAAAGCGACATCCACCCTAGGGCAACCAGCAATGTTGAACCTGCTATAAAACTGCTCAGAAATACTTGACAATCATACACGCATATTTTATGATTGCAATTGGATGAGGCCAGCGCCTCCCAAAATATCTGAACCAAAAGGAGCTAATCCACCATGTCTTCTCTGACCCATTTCGATCCGCTCGCCAATCTGCGCCTCTTCGAGGACGCCTTCTCTCGGATGCTCAGCGAGCCCCAATCCAACCGGCCCTGGACCCCGGCTGTCGATATCTTCGAAACCGAGAACGAACTGGTCCTGAAAGCCGACCTCCCGGATGTCGACCAGAACAACATCGATGTCCGCGTGGAGAACCAGACCCTCACGATCGCCGGTGAACGCAAGTTCGAAAACAAGCAGGATGGGAAGGGCTATCACCGCATCGAGCGCAGCTACGGTCAGTTCGTCCGCAGTTTCGCCGTCCCGAACACCTTCGATACCGAGAACATCAACGCGCAGTACCGCAACGGCGTACTCACTGTCACCCTTGCCAAGAAGGAAGCTGCCAAGCCGCGCCAGGTGAAAATCCAAGTCGCCGGCTAATGCATCCAATCGGGTGACTGACGAGCAGTCAATGCCCGGGCTCGTACGATGGCCCAAAACTTGACGGATAAATCAGGGCAGGTGGATCCCCAATTTGGTCCGCCTGCCCTTCTTGTTTAGGAACCCTTCTATGTTTCGTTTGGACAGACTCACCCAAAAAGCGCAAGAGGCCCTCCAAACCACGCAGGGCATTGCCGAGAAAAACCAATCGCAGGTGATGTTTCCTCTTCACCTGCTCATTTCCCTGGCGGAGGAGAGCGAGGGCATCGTTCGCCCTGTGCTGGAAAAATGCGGCGTCCAGCCGGACTCCATCGTTGCCGAAGCCACCCGGCTTCTCGGCACGTTGCCGAAAGCCGCGGGCATGCAGCCCGGCATGTATCTCTCGCAACCGCTGAATCAGGTGCTGGAGCGCGCGTTCGATGAAGCCGGCCGTTTCAAAGACGAATTCGTCTCGACCGAACACTTGCTGTTGGCGATCGCCGATGAGCGCAGCGATCCCGCCGGACAGCTTCTGGAACGTTCCGGCGCGACTCACGATGCGATTTTGAAAGCCCTTGTCGGCATACGGGGCACGCAGCGCGTTACAGACCAAAATCCCGAAACCAAATACCAGGCCCTCGAGCGTTATGCGCATGACCTGACCGAGTCCGCGCGCCAGGGCAAGCTGGACCCGGTGATCGGCCGCGACGAAGAAATCCGCCGCGTCATGCAGGTGCTCAGCCGCCGCACGAAGAACAACCCGGTGCTCATCGGCGAGCCGGGCGTCGGCAAAACCGCGATCGTGGAGGGTCTCGCCCAGCGCATCGTTCGCGGTGACGTTCCCGATCAGCTGCAGGGCAAGAAACTCGTCGCCATCGACCTCGGCTCCATGATCGCCGGTACGAAGTTCCGCGGCGAATTCGAAGACCGTCTGAAAGCCGTGGTCAAGGATATTATCGATTCGAACGGCGAAATCATCTGCTTCATCGATGAGTTGCACACGCTGGTCGGCGCCGGCGGAGCGGAAGGCGCCATCGACGCGGCCAACCTGCTCAAGCCGGCCCTTGCGCGCGGCGAATTGCGCTGCATCGGCGCTACCACGCTCAACGAGTATAAGAAACACGTCGAAAAAGATGCCGCTCTCGCCCGCCGCTTCCAAACGGTCATGGTCGGCGAGCCCTCGATCGACGACACTATCGCTATTCTCCGCGGCCTGAAGGAGAAATTCGAAATTCACCACGGCGTACGCATCAAGGATTCGGCGATCATCGCCGCCGCCGTGCTCTCCAGCCGCTACATTGCCGACCGCTTCCTGCCCGATAAGGCCATTGACCTCATCGACGAGGCCGGTTCCGCCTTGCGCCTGCAGATCGGCTCCATGCCGATTGAAGTCGACGACCTGGAACGGCGGATTTCGCACCTGGAAATCGAACGCCAGGCGCTTAGTAAAGAGAACGACAACGCTAGTCACGAGCGTCTGCGCACCGTCGAAAACGAGCTCGAACAGATTCGCGGTGAAGCAGCCACTCTCAAAGAGCGGTGGAATCGCGAAAAAGCCGCCATCATGCGCGTACGCCGCCTGAAAGAAGAGCAGGACTCCGCGCGGCAGGAAGAGGAAAAAGCCAGCCGGGCGGGCGATTGGGAGAAAGCCGCCCAACTCCGCTACGGCCGTCTTGCGCAACTCGAAAAAGACATACAGGCCGCTGAGCACGAGCTCGAAGCGGTTAAGGAAAACGCCATTCTCAAAGAGGAGATCGGCGAAGACGATATCGCACGCATCGTGGCCAAGTGGACCGGCATTCCGGTCACGCGCATGATGGAAGGCGAAATTCAGAAGCTTGTCCACATGCCCGAACGGTTGAAAGACCGCGTCATCGGCCAGGACGAAGCCGTCCGCCTCGTCTCCAACGCCATTCTGCGCAACCGCGCCGGCCTCAGCGATCCCAACCGGCCCATCGGCAGCTTCATTTTCCTGGGACCCACCGGGGTAGGGAAGACGGAACTGGTTCGCGCGCTCGCCGGCTACCTCTTCGATGACGAGAAAGCCATGATCCGCGTCGATATGAGCGAGTACATGGAGAAGCACGCCGTCAGCCGCATGGTCGGCTCGCCTCCGGGTTATGTCGGCTATGAAGAGGGCGGACAACTCACCGAACAGGTCCGCCGCCGTCCTTATAGTGTGGTGCTGTTCGATGAAATCGAAAAAGCGCATCCCGAGGTATTCAACATGCTCCTGCAGATCCTCGACGACGGGCGCCTTACGGATGGCCAGGGCCGCACGGTCAGTTTCAAAAACACCGTGATCGTCATGACCAGCAACATAGGAACCGGAATGGTGGAGAAGAACCGCATCGGCTTCAGTGTCCATGCAAAGGATACCCGGACCGACGATACGCGGCAGCGGCTTCTTGATGCGCTGCGCCAGCACTTCCGCCCGGAGTTCCTGAACCGCGTGGACGACATCATCGTCTTCAATACGCTCTCGCGCGAAAACCTGATGGATATCGTGGAAATACAGATCGCCAACGTGGGCCGGCTCCTCAAGGATCGCCGCATCCGCCTGGAAGTAACGGCGGACGCCAAAGACCTTCTGATCGACGAAGGCTTCGATCCGCAATACGGAGCACGCCCGATGCGAAGGACCATACAGCGTCTCATCCAGGATCCGCTCGCCCTGAAGCTCCTGAACGGAGACTTCATCGAAGGAGACACGGTCCTGGTCGATAAAGATCCAAAGGGAGGGCTCGCACTGACGAAGCTCATTCCTGTTAACGTCTAATTATAAGGACGCAGATGAACCCCACATCTGCGTCCGCCAATCTGATTCTATGAACGCGCTAAAAACCGCCCTTCTCCTAGGCCTGCTCAGCGGAGTCCTCCTCGTCGGAGGTGAAGCTATCGCCGGCCGCAACGGCCTCTATTACGGACTTGCCATCGCCGTTGTCATGAATTTCGCCAGTTACTTTTTCTCCGATAAGATCGCGCTGGCAAGCTACAGCGCCGTCCCGGTGAGCGAAACCGAGAACCCGGAAATTTATCGTCGCGTGGCTCCGATCGTTCAAGGACTCGCCCATCGCATGGGCATCCCCATGCCGAAGCTGTACCTGCTGCCCGAGCAACAGCCGAACGCCTTCGCCACCGGCCGCAACCCGCAGCACGCCTCGGTTGCGTTCACGGCGGGCATTCTGCAGCTTATGAACGATAACGAAATCGAAGGCGTGGTCGCGCACGAGCTCGGTCACGTGCTGCACCGCGACATTCTGATCAGCTCGGTGGCGGCCACTCTCGCGGCGGCCATCACCATGATCGCTCGCATGGCGATGTGGTTCGGTCCGGCGGATCGCGACGACGATCGCGGCGGCAGCCCCATCGCGGCTATCGCGATGATGATCCTCGCGCCCATCGCCGCTATGCTGATCCAGATGGCGATTTCGCGCTCGCGTGAGTATGACGCGGACGCAGCCAGCGCCAAGTACGTCGGCTCGCCCTATCCGCTGATCAATGGTCTTCAGAAACTGGAGACGTGGTCGAAGCGTATCCCTATGGAGGACGCATCGCCCTCCACCGCGCACATGTTCATCATCAATCCATTCGCCGCGCGGAACCTGATGAAGCTGTTCGCCACCCACCCGTCTACGGAAGATCGAATCGCACGCCTGCAGGCGATGCGATGAACGAAGTCAAAGTGAACCGGAAGGCGGCGGACCGCGTCGCCTCCGGTCACCCGTGGATCTTCGCCTCCGACATTGCCGATCTCGACGGCGCCCAGCCCGGCGCGCCGGTCAAAGTCACCGGCGAGCGCGGCCGTCCGCTGGGCACGGCACATTTCAGCGCTGCATCGCAAATCGCGCTTCGCATGCTGTCCAATCGCGTCGAGCCCATCGACCGCGACTTCTATCTGCGCCGCTTGCGAGCGGCGTACGAGCATCGCCGCCGTGTGGTTCAGGATAGTGAAGCGTATCGAGTGGTGCATGCGGAAGCGGACTTGCTGCCTGCCCTGATCGTCGATAAGTACGGCGAGTACCTTGCGGTTCAAACGCTGAATCAAGGGATGGATGCTGCGAAGGCCGACATCGTATCCTGCCTCGAGGAAATCTTCCAACCGAAAGGCATCGCCGCACGCAACGATGCAGCGGTGCGGTCGAAGGAGCAACTGCCGCTCGAATCGGGCGTCGTCTTGGGCGAGGTGCCGGACTCGGTTACAGTCCGCATGAACGGACTTTCGCTGCAGGCCGACCTGCTGAAAGGCCAGAAGACCGGGATCTATCTCGATCAGCGCGAGAACTATCTGGCCGCCGCACGCTACGTCAGAGGAGGCCGGGCACTCGACTGCTTCACCAGCACCGGAGGCTTCGCCCTGCATCTGGCTGAAGCCGAGCACGTGGAAGCGGTGGACAGCTCAGAGCATGCGCTTCAGACGGCGCGCAAGAACGCCGAAGCGAATTCTATTTCGAACATCGAGTTCAAACAGGCCGATGTCTTCGATCTGCTCAGCTCGTACGCCAGCGCGCGCCGTCAATTCTCGACCGTGATTCTCGATCCGCCCGCTTTCACGAAATCGCGCAAGAACATTGATCAGGCCGTCACCGGCTACAAAGACATTAATCTGCGCGCGCTCCGCCTACTGCAATCCGGAGGCATCCTGGTGACCTGCTCCTGCTCGCATCACATCTCCGAAGCCGCGCTCCTCGAACTCGTGGCGCAGGCCAGCCTGGACGCGGGGCGCACGCTGCGCGTTCTCGAACGGCGAACGCAGTCGCAGGACCACCCGATCCTGCTCACCGTCCCCGAAACCCTTTATCTGAAGTGCCTGATCCTGGAAGTGGTGTAGTGAATCGCGCGCGGCGCGGGTCTTAGAGGTGTGATCCTCAGGTTTTCCGTCCTACTCTTTTTGCCGGCCTTGGCGCTCTCGCAAATCGAACTCGGAGTGCGAGTCGATGCGCCGGTTGCCGGACCTTTGACGACTCATTCGTACCCGCAACTCTGTGCGAACGGAGCGCAATGCGGCTACTTCGAATCGACGCCGTACCATCCGGCGATCGGCCTCTCCGCATCCGTTCCGCTCACGCGCCGCTTCCGCTTGCGCTTTGACCCCACATACCAGCGGATCGGCGTCACCGGCACCAGCAGCACCTTCGCATATCTGACGACTGTCAACAGTCCTCTGATCGAGATTGTCTCTAAGACTTCAACCACCGCGAACCGCTGGCAATTGCCGCTCCTGTTTGAAGCCGGGGTCGCGCGCCACATCCGCTTCGGAATAGGTCCTGCGGTCTCCGTTCTCACGGATACGCTCACACTCGACTGGGACAGCCTTCGCGAAGTGATGGTTGTCGACCACTTCTTACGCGCCCCATCGCGCCCGGTTGTCGGTGGCGCTGCTGCGAGCGTCGAATTCCCATTCCGCTTCGGCCACGTGACACTCGCTCCGGACCTCCGCTACACCCGCTGGTTCGACGGCCACTTCGGCGGCAACTGGCAGTTGGACGAACTGACCGCCGGCGTGGCCATTCGCTTCTCGCGTTAGCGGCCTGCCGGCCGGGGTTTGGCATTCGATATACTTGTCCGGACATGCTGTTCATGGTCATCGAGACGTTTCGGAACGGAGATCCCCTTCCGGTGTACCGGCGTTTTCGAGATCGCGGACGCATGATGCCAGAGGGAGTCGAATACCTGGCAAGTTGGGTGACGGAGGACTTGCGCCGTTGTTACCAGATCGTGGAATGCGCGGACCGCGGGTTGCTCGATCAATGGATGGCGCACTGGCAGGACGTTACCTCATTCCAGGTAGTTCCTGTCCTGAAATCCGCGGATGCCGCTGCCGCCGTTTCTCCCCGGCTTTGACGCGATTTAACGGCCCATCCAGCCGCCGTCGACTGTCAGTACGTGCCCGCTGACGTAGTCCGAAGCCGGCGATGCCAGGTAAACGACGGCACCCGCTAAATCTTCGGGATCGCCCCAACGTCCCGCCGGAATGCGAGCGAGAATTGCAGGATTGCGCACCGGGTCGGCGCGGAGCGCGCTCGTGTTGTCCGTCGCAATGTATCCCGGCGCGATGGCATTTACCTGGACGCCGCGCCCTGACCACTCATTCGCCAGCGCCTTGGTCAACTGCGCGACGCCGCCCTTCGCCGCTGCATATCCGGGCACCGTGATGCCGCCCTGAAAGCTCAAAAGTGACGCAGTGAAGATGATCTTCCCCGATCCGCGCTCTACCATGTCGCGCCCGAACTCGCGCGCCAGCACGAACTGCGCATTCAGATCGATCTCGATGATCTTGTCCCAATACTCGTCGGGATGCTCTGCCGCCGGTTTGCGGAGGATGCTGCCGCCGTTATTGACCAATATGTCCACCGGAGCGCACTCCAGCTTCACCCGCTCGATGAACGCATAGACGCTCTTGCGGTCCGCGAGGTCGCAGGCGTATCCGCGGAAACGGCGTCCGCAACGCTCGACTGCATTGCCGGCGTCGCTGCCTTCGCTTTCCATTTCCGCGCTAGTGCCGATGATGTCCGCGCCGGCTTGAGCGAGCGCCACGGCCAGAGCCTTGCCGATGCCTCGGCGCGCGCCCGTGACGAGCGCCGTCTTGCCGTCCAGCCTGAACCTGTCCAGTATCTTCACGCTTGCGTGTAGTAAGCTGCCAGTCCGACGAACAGGATAGTGCCCAGCGCTATGATGGCGCCGTGCGGCTGCCGCAGCCCCTTGTTGCTCTTGACGTCTAATTCTTCGCGGCCCAAATGTGCGGATCGGCCGCTTTTCATCTCGCTGAGGATGAACGCCATGTTGAAGAACGTGTGTTTCAGGCGCTTGCGCGCGAGCACCAGCAGCATTCCGGTGATACCGCCGAGAATTGCCGTCAGCAGGAAGATGCCGAACCAGTCCTGCCATCCGACCATGGCGCCCACTGCCGCCATTAGTTTGACATCGCCCGCGCCCATCGCATGGATCGCATATAAGAAGAAGTAGAAGCCGAACCCGAGCGCCAGGCCTTTGAGCGAAAAGAGCAGGCCCGGCAAGGGCTGTCCGTCGGAGACCAGCCAGGCATTGAGCGCCAAACCAAGAATCACTCCTGCCAGGGTGAGCCAGTTCGGGATTCGCCGGAAGCGAATGTCATAGATTGCGGCCCCTATGACCAGGCTAAGAAGCACGACTTCAATCCCGCGGGGGGGAAGACTGAACGCCATTGAGGACTCAGTATAGCGCCTAAGGGTATCAGGGATTCTACTAACTTAGCGGGACGCCGTCGTATTCGCCGTTCGGGTAGGTTGCGTCTGTATACCTTCGCCATACTGCGCCAGTCCCGGAATGGTAACAGGCAAGTGACCGCGGATCGCCATTTCGCCCCAAAGCGCCTTTACTGCCGCCATTTCACTCGGAGGCACCGTGCTGAACGCGGCCAGGTACGCCGAAACATTCGCAAAATTGCGCAGCATATAAGGATTGCCGAGCGACACCAGGATCACCGGCTTGCCGGTCGCGCTCAGCAGTTCCATGGCATGTGGCAATTCGCCGCCGAGCCCGAGCGAGCCTCGATATGCCGCGACCGATGCGAACGCCGCCACCGCGTACACGCCGCACGTCTGCGGCAGCCGCTTCATCGCGTCCTCGACATCGTCGCGCGATGACGATTGATCCAGGGCCACGAGTTGGGGGGCGCGCAGCCGCTTGCGCACTTCCTGCACGAACATCTGTCCCTCGCTGGAATACCGCCCTTCGCCGAGCACCACGAAGCAAGCGGAATCGGGATTGGCGAGCGGCACCAGATTGCCCTGATTGCGCACGAGCGTGATCGCACGGTCCGCCACATCCTGCGCCTTGGCTTCCGATTCCGGCGACGCAATCACGTCGCTGATCGCTTCCACGTCGACGAAGCGCTTGCGATCCAGTCCGAGCTTTTCCTTGGCGGCGAGAATTTTGACGACGCTATCCTGAATCCGGGCACGAGAAAGACGTCCGCTCTCGACCGCTTTCACGACCGCATTCACCGCGGCCTCAGGGTCGCTCGGCATCAACAGCGTGTCGGCGCCGGCTTCCAGAGCGCGCACGCACGCATCACCCGTCGAAAAACCGTTTGCGATGCCGCGCATCTCTAGAGCGTCCGTGATCACCAGACCTTTAAACCCCAGTTCGTTGCGCAACAAGTCGGTCAGGATGGCGGGCGAAAGGGTCGCCGGCAGATCGGGCGGAGCGAGCGCGGGAACGGCCAGGTGCGCCGTCATGATGGAATCGACTCCCGCCGCGATCGCCGCTTTGAACGGCACCAGCTCCACGGCTTCCAGGCGCGCGCGATCGCCCGTGATCGTGCCCATATTGAGGTGACTATCCGTCGCGGTATCGCCATGACCGGGAAAATGCTTCGCGGTCGCCATGACGTAGTTATTTTTGTCGGCGTGCGCCCCCTGTATGAAGGCTACAACGTGCGACGCCACCATCTGCGGGTTCTCGCCGAAGGAGCGGATATTGATGATGGGGTTGTCGGGGTTGTTGTTGACGTCGGCCACCGGATAGTAGACCCATTGCACGCCAAGGGCGCGTGCTTCACGCGCTGTCACTTCCCCTTCCATTCGCGAAAGCTCCGGATCGCCCGTCGCGCCGAATGCCATCGCGTGCGGAAATTGCGTGGTGCCGTCGACGCGCATGGAAGCGCCGCGCTCGAAATCGCCGCCGACCAGCAGCGGCACTTTCGCGATGCGCTGCATGCGGTTCAGAAATGCCGCCAGAGCGAAGGGTTCCGCTTTCGCGATCAGCCGGCCGTTCGATTGATTCACCAGAATCATTCCGCCGACCTTGGTGTTCTGAATCAGCCGCAGGAACTTCCGGTATTGCGCGGTTTGCGTATTGGGATTGGCGCCGTAGAACGGAATGAAGACGAGTTGCGCAACTTCATCGCGCAGCGTCATCCCGCGAAGCCAGCGCTTCACAGTGTTCGAGGCTTTCACCGTTGGGGCCGGGGCGGTTTTGACCGGGTGTTTCCTGGCGGCCGGCACGGCGCTCAGCGCAAGAACCAGAGCAGTTGCGATTAGACGGGGAAGAGTACGCGCCACAACTTCAGTATGACGGATTTTACCGGAGTTTCCGCCGCGTTTTCGAACTAGTACCGTTTTGGCGCGTGGGCGGCTTCCGCAGCGCGGCCTTGTTGACCAGCCGTTTCACGGTGCGAAGCAGTTGCACCGGCTCATTGGCGCTCTTTGCGATCACCGCATCCGCGCCAGTGTTCGCTTCCGTGAGCCCGAGCGGTTCTACAAATGCCGAAAGCAAAACGATGCGCGCATTCGCGTTCAGCGTGCGGATTCGCCGGATTAGTTCTATACCGTCCATGTGCGGCATGCGAAAATCTGTGACCACCACGTCCGGGTTGGTTGTCTCGTAGAGTTTGAGGCCTTCTTCACCGCAATTGGCCACTTTCACCTGATAGCCGAGTTCTTCAAGAAGCGATCTGCGTACCAGCAAACCGTCACGGTTGTCGTCGACCAACAAGATCTGTGGAGTAAGAATCGAGGCGCTTTTCATGCGGGACGGATGCGAGAGTAACAGAGCTTTAACAGCAGTGTCAACGGTCTCGCATCGTCCTCAAAAAACGGGAAATCGAATCCTTGACAACACGCCCCGATGTAGCTATTCGACGGCGCGCGGAGCTTTGTATCCGCTCTTGGCGATGATCGTATACTTGATCGGCTTGTTCTTCTCGTCTTTCATCGCCAGCGGCTTGCCTTCTTCGTTCACGAGCTCCACTTTCAGCTTGCGAAAGGTGCCATCGTGAGCCTTGTTGCTGGGAGCGTACGTGATCACATACTGGTTGCGCAGGGACTGTTGAATCTGCCCGAAGATGCCACCATATTCGCCCATAAATTTGGGGAAGAAGGATTGGCCGCCCGTCTCTTTTGAGAAGGTCTTCAGCTCGTTATCGGCCTGCAGGAATTCGATCGGCTCGTTCATCGCCATTTCGCGCTGCAACCCGAGCAGGGAAATGGTGTAAATGGGCACACCGGCTTCCTGAAGCGACTTTCGAGCTTTGTCATAGGTGATCTTGCTGAAGGTATCGATGCCCGTAGTGATGAGCAGAATGGCCTTGCGCCCTTCGATGCCGCTCATGCGGTCGGCAGTTTCGGTGAGCGCATCGAACATATTGGCTTCGCGCCACGCGGGAATCTGCATACGGGAGAGCGCTTCCTGCGTTTTGGTGCGATCCGTCGAAAAATCGCTGAGGATTTCCGTGTGCATGTCGTAGGCAACCACGGCCACGTAGTCTTCCGGCTTCAGCGTGCTCACGAAGCCCCACATGAGCTGCTGCGTCTGGAACCACGCGTAGCTGTAGAGCTGTTGGAACTTCTGGCTGAACTCGACGACCAGCGCGATCGTCATCGGCGCCTGGCCAAGGTCCACCTTTTTGATTTGCTGCGGCACGTTGTCTTCGAGCACGCGGAAGTTTTTCGCCGGAATCCCTGGTACGAACTGGTTCTTGTTATCCAGAACCGCAACGTCCAGAGTGACCTCTTCCACGTCGGTCTGGTAGTTCGGGATTTTGCCGAGATCCGGCTGCTTCTTGTACTGCGAGGGGATCTTGGGCAGGTTCGGATCGTCGGGCGCGCCTGTGGTGTCGGCAGGCTTCCTCGGCTTGGCGACGGTTTGGCCGGGGTCTTTGAGGGGTCCCTGTTCCTGCGCGAGCGTAAGGCCGGCTGCCGCGACCAGTGCGGCGCCGAACAATGCCAGTTTATAAGGTTGCATAGGCGTACTTCTGAGGTAACTATATCAGAGACGTATGCCGGGGGATGCCCGTTGCAGCGCTAGTTTACGAAGGGACCGCCGCGGCCGTGTTTGCGCATGTATACCTGGAATTTTCGCTTGGCGCGCTGAAGTTTCCATTGCTTGTACGCGCCTCGCCAGTCCGGCAGCGCGAACCGGGGCATCTTGCTTTTCAAATAGATGTAGCCGAAGACCATGCCGCCCAGATGCGCGAAGGTGCTGACTCCGGTGTTTGGGCCAATTGACAAAAGCACTTCGATGCCCGCATAGATCATGACCATATACTTGGCCTTGATCGGAAACAGGAAACCCATCAGTACGGTCTGATTCGGAAAGAGCACGCCGTACGCGAGCAGCAGGCCGAAAATCGCCCCCGAGGCGCCAACGGTGCGCGTCCCCCAATGCCCCAGAAGAGCGTTCAGGCCGACGTCGCAAACGCCCGCCGCGATGCCGCAATAAAAATAGTACTTGAGGAAGCGGCGCGTGCCCCACGTCCGCTCCAGAGGCGTCCCAAACATCCACAGCGCCAGCATGTTGAAGAGGATGTGCGTGATCCCCGCATGGAGGAACATGTAGGTGAACAGTTGCCAGATGGCAAGGTGATACACCACCGCGACCGGAGCCAGTTCCAGCAGCACCTCCGGCCCCAGCAGCGATGCGGGCAGAAGATACGTCAGCACAAAAATGGCCGTATTGACGATAAGCAGCCACTTGACTCCCGGGGGAAAGTAGCCGGAATAGAAACTCCGAGTAGAGTAGGGGTACGTCCGCGGCATGCGAGGCTCTACCCGTTAGAATATCATTGGCTCGCCGAAGCCGCCCTCTCGCGGTTCCTGGCGTAGCGATTGAGCCGTATGGCGCAGATTTGCAGTGCGGCCGCGGCGGCCAGCCAGACCTGCCAGTGCGAGAAGAATCCCGCGGAGATGGCGAACGGGCCCGCCACATTCATTCCGGCGGCAATTCCCCAAGCCGCGAGCGCGGCCGCCATTACCGCGGCAGGCGTCAGAAATGCGGCTACCGTGACGGCCATGCGTTGCTTCTTACGGCGCTTTTCACTCGGGTCGGGACGCTTACCGAATCGGATTCTGACAACCATGAGGCGTGATTCCAATCTAGCAACTTTTGCGTTAGATTAGACCTGAGTTCAGTACCGGGAAAGGACACCATGCATCGTTTGAAGACGGCGGTATTCGGCACAGGCTTTGTCGGCCGCGTGCATCTGGAGGGCATAAGGCGCCTCGGTAACGTGGAGGTCTACGGCGTCGCGGCCAGCAGCGCCGAGCGGGCCAGGCAGCTCGCCGATGAACTTCACGTGGAGAGAGTGGAAGCGGACTACCGCAAGCTGCTGGAGGATCCGGCGCTCGATGCCGTGCACATCTGCACTCCCAATGCGTTGCATTTGCCGATGGCGACTGACGCCATGCAGGCCGGCAAGCACGTGCTTTGCGAGAAGCCGCTGACCACGTCCGTCGAAAATGCGCGCAAGATGGTGGAGATGGCGCGCGAAACCAAGCGCCGCAACTGCACCTTCCACAACCTGCGCTATTACCCGATGGTGCAGCAGATGCGCCGCATGCGCGAAGCCGGCGAACTCGGCGACATTCTGGTTGCGCAGGGGACGTACTCGCAGGACTGGCTGCTCTACGACACCGATTGGAACTGGAGGCTTGACCCGAAGGAGAACGGGCCCTCGCGCACGCTGGCCGATATCGGCTCACACTGGTGCGATATGGCCGAGCATGTCACCGGTCTGCGCATCGCGAGCCTTTGTGCGGATCTACAGACATTCCATAAGAAACGCAAGCGGCCGAAGGGGTCCATCGAGACCTTCGCCGGCAAAACCATGCGGCCGGAGGACTATACCGAAGTCGACATCGACACCGAAGATTTCGGCGCGGTAGTGTTCCGCATGGGCGAGCGCACGCGGGGAAGCTTCACCGCGAGCCAGGTGTCGGCTGGTCGCAAGAATCGTCTGAGCATCGAGATCTACGGCACCGAAGGCGGCGTGGCGTGGGATCAGGAACGGCCGGACGAGTTGTGGATCGGGCGGCGCAATGAACCGAACCGCCTCATCGTCAAAGACCCGTCGCTGCTCAAGCCGGCGGCGCGATCCTATGCCGATCTGCCGGGTGGTCACAGTGAAGGCTACGACGATACGTTCAAGCAGGTGTTCCGCAGGTTCTATCAGTCGATCGAAAATCCGGCGGCCGAGCCGGAATATCCGCAGTTCGCGGACGGCCTGCGTCAGTTGACGATTCTGGATGCGGAGATGGAGAGCAACAAGAAGCACGGTTGGGTGGATGTGCCATCCGTGCAGACGGCCACGGCGTAGCTACTTCTCCTTCAGCGGTTCTTTCTGGTCTTTCAGGAAGCGGACGGACGCGATTTTCCACGCGCCGTCCGCTTTTTTCATGACGAAGAGCAACTGATGCGGGCCGGCTACGCCATCGGCGAGCGCTACGTCGGCGGTCAGGAGTCGAACGCGCGTGCAGCGAACGCGCGCCGAACTGGGAGGAAAGGGCCACTGCTCGCTCATCGGCTGATCGGAATGCGGAATCGCGGTGGTGGGACGCAGCGCCGCGTCCAGTTCCGCCCGTCCATCGGCATCGGGCGTGAACTGTGCGTTGCGCCGGACCGAATCGTTGAGGTTGGCGATGGTACGTTCAATCGCCGGCCGGTCCGTCTCTTGTGCGATAGCGGCACAGCACAGACCGAGGAAAAGGCAGGCAAAGGCTCTCATGCCCGGAGTATGCCTCGGAGCGGAACTTCCTTTCAAATAAAGTTCGCGGCCGAGTAAACCCTAGCCCTCACCCGGTCGTCTATACCGGGTGAATGGATGCTGCCGAGGTGCTGGCGACCCGGGCGGGCGAGTTGGACGATTTCGATTCCGTCGTGCGGGAACACTGGGCGCGCGTATTCCGCTTCGTGTTGGTGTCGCTGCGCGATGCCGATGCGGCGGCGACCGTAACACAGGATTGCTTCGTGCGCGCTTGGCGGAGCCGCGACCGTTTTCGCGGGGAAGCTTTGGTTTCGACCTGGCTGCTTCGGATCGCGGTAAACCTGGTTCGCGACCATGCGCGCGCACGGCGTCTGCGGTTCTGGTGGCGTGCATCGCAGCTTGTGGATCCGGCCGATGCGGCGTGGGTCGCCGACCGCAGCGCGTCGGCCGAGGCTCGCGCGATTGATCGAGAGCGCGTGGCTGCGGTATGGAAAACTACGCGGTGGTTGCCCGAGCGGCAGCGCACGGTGTTCCTGTTGCGATTCGTGGAAGAAATGGATTTGTTGGAGATTGCGGCGGCCACGGGCATGGCCGAAGGCACGGTGAAGACGCATCTATTTCGTGCGCTGCAAGCAGTGCGCGAGCGGAGCGGAGGAATGCAATGAAGGCGCACCTGACTGGTCGACAGGTGGATTCGTGGCTGTGCGGCGACGCAACGGCCGAAATGGAAGCGCACGCGCGCGAGTGCGCCGAGTGCAGGGAACAAGTGCAGCGGCTATCGGCGACTCTCCGCGATTTTCGCGCCGCGGCGGTCGAATTCAGTGAATCGCAGGGCGGGGAAGCGGCGCCGGCGGGTTGGTCGCCCGCCGAATCGCGCGGATTCCGGATACCGTCGCTGCGTTGGGCGGCCGCGGCCGCGGCAGTGCTGGTCCTGACGACGGCTGTGCCGTTGTACCGCAGCGCGCAGGAACGCCGGCAGGCGGAAGCAGCGGCTGAAGCTGCGAAAGCGGCGCGTGCCGATTCACTGCTCTTGCAGGAAGTGGATTACGAGATTTCGCGAGCGGTCCCGGCTCCTATGGAGCCGCTGGTCGCGCTGATGGCGCGGCCGAATCGAAGAGGGAACCCCCAACGCTCACAACAAGGAAACTGATAATGAAACTCGCACTCGTATTTGCCGCGGCGTCCGCGCTTGCTATCGCGCAGCCGCCAGATCAACAAGGTCCGCCGCCTCCGCCGCCTGGGCAGCACGATGGGCAGGGCCGTCCTGAGCCGCCACCTCCACCTCCTGGTGCCCCGAGGCCGCGCAGACTCGGGGCTGATGAAGGTCGCGGACGAATCGGCGAAATGCCTCCGCCGCCGCGGCCGGGTCGCCCTGAACTCGACCGGGTGCTGGGACCGCGCGGCCGCTGGTGGACCAACCCGGACATGGCCCAGAAGCTCTCGCTGACGGCCGATCAGAAGAAGCGCATGGACGATATTTTTCAGCAGAATCGCCTGCGGCTGATCGACTTGAACGCAGCGCTGCAGAAGGAAGAAGCCATCATGGAGCCCCTGGTTGGCGCTGACCAGCCTGATGAGACGAAGATTCTGGCGCAGATCGACAAAGTAGCGCAGGCGCGCGCGGAACTCGAAAAGGCCAACGCGCGATTCCTGTTCGGCATCCGGCGCGTGCTGACCGCGGACCAGTGGAAGAAACTGGAAGCGGAAGCTCCGCCGCAGCCTGCGCCGGAGGCTCCCGGGACCCCGCGTCCGAAGTGGGCACTGGAACCCAGGCCAAGCGGCCGCGGAAAGTAATCTCGACGATGGGCCGTGGCCGGCGCCGTTCTGATCGAACGCGCCGGCCGGCGTCATTCGATATCATTCTGGAGTGCGCTACTGTTCCTGGACGTTGTTACTCGTTTCCGTTCTCACCGGCTTTGCAGGCACTTCGGTTCTCTTCGCTCCCTCCGATCCCTCCACCGGTCCTTTTCCTTCCGATACTCTGACGATTAGCGATCCCCTGCAGAAGACCGGTATTCGCATCGACATGCCCGTGCCTTCGTGCGACACGCAGTACACAGCGTGTCAGGAGGGCGGCTTGCTCGACCAGATGGACGGCTTCAGCATCCGTGCCCGCATGCGCGTGCGCTTCTCAGGACCCATCAATCCGGCAACGCTGGCCGGCGGACTGGTCTATGTCGCGCTCGACAATCTGTCGCAGGATGAGCCCGGCGTCCATCAGGTGGGGCAGATGATTCCAGTGGATCAGGTGATCTACGATCCCGCGACGAACACCGCCTACGCGAAGCCGTTTTCCGCGCTGGATCAGCACCGGCGTTACGCGGTCTTGGTTACCGATTCCGTTCTGGACACGAGCGGCGCTCCGGTGACGGCAAGCTCTGCCTACCAGGCGTGCCTCGCCGATTCGTCGGCATACTGCCAGGCTCTGGCGCGCGCGATTTCCGTTGTGCCTCTCAGCGCGCAGCACATCGCGGCGGCGTCCGTATTCACTACGATGAGCGCGACCGGTTGGCTGGAGCGGGCGCGCGCAATCCTGCCGTATGTCCCGCCAGTCGTGATGCTGGCGCAGCCGCAGAGCACCTTTCGCGTCGCGGACATCGCGGGTATCACGCTGCATGAGCAAACCGGCACGAATCCCCCGGCGTTTGAGGACCTGTCGCTGCCCGTCAACTCGACAATCTTGGGTGGCCTGGACCGCCTGGTGATCGGGTCCTTTGAATCGCCGCTTTTCTTGGCGGCCGATCTGTCGATTCCGCCCTCGCCGACAAACCCCGGCCTCGCAGTGCCGGACGCGCGCGTGCAGGTTGGCTTCAACGCACTGCTGCCTTCCACCCCGAAGCCGCCGAACGGATACCCGGTGGTGGTGTTCGGACACGGCTTCGGCGACAGCCGCTTCGGCGGTCCGACTGCGGCAGCGCCCACGCTGGCGCGTGCAGGACTGGCGACCATCGCCATCGATGCTGTCGGCCACGGCTTCGGTCCACTCAGCTCCGTGACGTTCACGGATGCGCAGGGGAACAGCACGACGGTGAACGCCATGGGTCGCGGCGTGGACGTGAATGGCGATGGCACGATCGAATCGAACGAAGGCTGTGCGCTGACAACGCCGATTGCGTACGGCACGCGCGATTGCTTCCGGCAGACCGTGGTGGACCTAATGCAGTTGATCCGCGCGATCCGGCAGGGCATCGATCTCGACGGCGACGGCAAACCCGATCTGGACGGCTCGCAGATTTATTATGCGGGCGATTCGCTCGGCGCCAACTACGGTACGATGCTGGTCGCCGTGGAACCGGCTGTCCGCGCCAGTGCGCTGATCGTAGGCGGCGCGAGCACGGTGGATATTGCGCGCTGGAGCCCCGCATATCGGTCGCTCAGCGTGCAGGTGCTCTCGCAGAGGTCGCCGTCGCTGCTGAATCAGGGGGCGGCGTACAACGAAGACTACGTGCTGCCCGGAAATCCTCCGCACGTGACCACCGTGCCCGGCGCCATCGCGATTCAAAACGTGTTTGAAAACCTGGAGTGGCTCGGTATGCCGGGCGACCCTATGGCGTACGCGCCGCACCTGAAGCTCTCGCCGTTGCCGGGTGTGGCGCCTGGTCCGGTGCTGGTGCAGTTCGCGCGCGGCGACATGACGGTCACCAACCCTGGCAACAGCGGGCTCATTCGCGCGGCGGGGCTGCAATCGCACAGTTGGGAGTATCGGCACGACGTAGCGCGCAAACTGGACCCCACGCTGCCTGCGGACCCGCATCCATTCTTCGAATTGTTCGTGAGTCTCGGCGGCTCGGGAATTCAGTTGCCGGGGTTGAATGGACTGGCGATCAGCCTGGATGCACAGGGGCAAGTGGCCGGCTTCTTCGCGTCGGGAGGTGCGACGGTTCCGGATCCGAACGTGCTGTCCGCGTTGCTATTCGGCACGAAATTGTTCCAGGTGCCAGGTGTGCTGCCGTTCGATTTCGGGTTTTAGGGATGTGTCCGTTCGTTGGGCAGTGTCAGTTCACCACGGAGGCGCAGAGAAAAGCGGGAGGACACAGAGAAAACTGAAATCCCTGTGTCCTCTCCGCGCCCTCTGCGTCTCCGCGGTGAGAAGCGATGCCGCGCCTGCTACTGTTTGCTCTTCATGACGTCTACCAACTCCTGAACCGAATCGGCGCTCTTCTTGAGCATCGCCTGCTCTTCGCTGGTCAGCTTGATTTCGTAGATCTGCTCGATGCCGCGCGCGCCCAACTTCACGGGCACGCCGACGAACAGACCGTTGATGCCATACTCGCCTTCCAGCAGCGCAGCGCAGGGCAGCACCTTCTTTTTATCCTTCAGTATCGATTCCGCCATTTCCACCGCGGCGGCTGAAGGAGCGTAATACGCGCTGCCTGTTTTCAGGTACTTCACGATTTCCGCTCCGCCGTTGCGCGTGCGGTCGACGATCCGGTCGAGCGTCGCCTGGTCCATCAACTCCGTCAGCGGAATGCCCGACACGTTGCTGAGGCGGACCAGCGGCACCATCGTATCTCCATGGCCGCCCATCACGACGCCGGTCACGTTGTCCACGCTCACCTTTAGCTCCTGCGCGATGAACGTGCGGAAGCGGGCGCTATCCAGCACGCCGGCCATGCCTACCACGCGATTCTTGCTGAACTTGGAAACCCAGTACGCGGCCTGCGCCATCGCATCCAGCGGATTGGTGACCACGATGATGATGCAGTTCGGCGAGTATTTCGCAATCTGCTCGGTGGCCGCGCGGACGATATCGTAATTCGCAAGCAGCAAATCGTCGCGGCTCATTCCCGGTTTACGCGGAAACCCGGCGGTGATGATGGCGACATCGGAATTCGCGGTGGGCTCGTAATCGTTCGCGCCCGTCAGCATCACGTCATAGCCCTGCACAGGGCCGGACTGCAACAGGTCCAGTCCTTTTCCCTGCGGAACGCCTTCCACTACGTCCACCAGCACGACATCGGCGAGTTCCTTTTCGGCAACACGCAAGGCGCAGTTCGCGCCTACGTTTCCAGCGCCTACAACCGTAACTTTCTTTCGCAAAGCAAGCTCCTTGATTTGGGTCGGATTTGACGAACTGATTATAACGAATGGCGCGATTCCAGAGCTTGTTCGATGGCCTCCGCCGCGGTGGCCGCTCCGGTTTCCGTGTGCACGCACGCACCGAGTTCCGCGGCCGCCTGAGCGTATGAGGTCGTGGTGAGCAGCCGCCGAAGCACCGGCGCCACGCGGTCTGCCGAGTAGCGCCTGCGGTTTAGCGTTTCGGCGACGCCGAGACGTTTCACACGGTTGGCATTATCGAACTGATCGTGGCCGAACGGCACCACCAGCATCGGTTTGCCCGCGCGCATGGCCTGCGCCGTAGTGCCGATGCCGCCCTGATGCACCGTCGCCGCGCCGCGCGGCATCACGGCGGTATGCGGCGCGTAGGTGAGCGCGAGAACGGTGTCCGGAAGCTTCGGCGGCAGATCCTGCGGTCCGCGACCCACCATCAGGATCGCGCGCGCCCCGATTTGCCCTACCGCTTCGATGCTCTCCCGATAAAACGCGCCGGCGACTTCAACCGCTGACGACCCAAGCGTGAACACCACCGGCGGCGGACCGCCTGCGAGGAACTTCTCGAGTTCCGGCGACGGCGCCTCTCCGCGATCGTAGAATGGGAAACCGGTGACCACCGCTTGAGGCGGCCAATCGGGCTGCGGTTCGGCAAGGTATTTCGAAAACAGCGCGAGGATGCGGATCGGAGAATCCGACCCTCCGAACAGAGGATGCACATCGGCGGGCAGGCCGAGCTCGCGCCGCAATTCCACGACTTCACGCAGCCATGGACGCGTGGCTGTCTTGCCAAGATTCCAAACGGCACGCATGGCGCCCGGTCCGAAACGGCGCGCCTTTAAAATCCACGCGGAGTACGACGGCACAGGCGGATCGTGCGCCGAGAGAAAGGAGATGGGCGCAAGCACGGATGAGACCCACGGCACGCCGGCCTTTTCCGCCGCGAGCACCGAGCCGAACGTGATCGGGTGCGTCAGTACAATGTCGGCACGCTGTACCGCCGGAAGCGTGTCTTCGTAGGATTGGCGCACGGCCTGGCTCAGGAATCGCAGCACGCGCTCGGTGCCGCGGCGCGCGTCCATCACTTCTGCGAGCAATTTCCTGTCGGTGGGGTCCAGGTCAGGACGCACGGGATGAAAATCGAGGCCGTTTTCGGCGACGCGAGCGGCATAAACGGGAGACGAGGCGATGGTGACAGCGTGGCCGCGGCGCTTCAGTTCGATTCCGATGGCGAGGTAAGGGAAAAGATCGCCGAGGGAACCGAAAGTGGTCAGGAGGATGTGTGCCATCGCGGCGCTATTCGCGTGAATCCTTCCCGGAAGATTGCCGGCTCTGTAAGCAGGCTAAGGACGAGGTAAGCTTCGGATTCGAAGTCGTAGAAGAAGCCGGGCTGCACCAGGACGTCGTCCTGCTCCAGCAGGGAAAGAGTCCACTCTTCCTCAGTCAGCACGCGCGGCACCTGCAGCACAATGTACCATCCGGCTTCCACGTTGAGGATGTTGGCCGCGGTTCCGGCGAGCGCACGCCGTGCGAAGCGCAGGTTCGCTTCCGTGCGCTCGCGGATCTGCCGCTGCACCGTTTCGCCGATTTCGATCAGCCGCGCGGCGGCGCATTGCACAGGCGTGCTCACGGAGAGGTAGGTGTCCGCGATCCACTCGAGCTTCTCCATTGCTTCGGTGCGCAACGCGTGCGGACCGGACGCTACGATCCACCCGAGCTTCATTTGAGGGAGGCCCGCGACCTTGGAGAGGCCGCTCATCGAAAACGCCAGGCATTCGTTGAAGCCCGCGATCATCGGAACCGTGCCGGGAGTGCGTGCAAGCGAATAGTCGGCGAATACTTCATCGGAAATCAGCGCCATGTTGCGCGCGGCGCAGAGGCGCGCAAGTTCGTGGAGTTCGTCGCGCTTCACGTACGACCCCGTGGGGTTATTCGGATTTACCAGGATGACGGCGCGCGTTCGATCTGTGAGCAGCGCGTCCAGCGCCTGCATGTCGATGCTCCATTCGCCGTGGTACCGCAGCGGATATTGCCGGACTTTGACACTTTCCATGCCGGCGAGAAATTCGAAGAGCGGATACGATGGCCGCGGCACAAGCACTTCGTCGCCCGCGTCGCAGAGGAGCTTGAAGAGGTACGTGTATGCTTCGCTGGTGCTCGCGGTGAGCAAGATCCGCTCCAGAGGCAACTGCATACCGCGCGCCATGTAGTACCGCGCGACCGCCTCGCGCGCTTCGGTGATTCCGGCGGGCGCAGGTTCGTACGTGAGGATGCGCGGATCGGCGAATGCGTTCAGGATTTCGGACGGATAATCGAGGCCGGCGCGCGTCGGATTGGACTCGGTGAGGTCCAGGATGTCTGCACCCGCGCGGCGTTTGGCCTGCAAGAGCTGCGTAAGGCGGTTTTGCTCCAAACCCCAATAAAAGCGCGTCGAAAACATGAGTTCGCTCAAAATGCCGATGCTATCCTGAGGGGCAGGAGCACGTCTTTAACCTCTATGAAACACCTTTTGGGATTCTGCCTGCTGCTCGCGAGCGCGTTTCCAGCGCGTCCGGCGAGCGACTTCGTTGTCCCGGTTGAAGCGCACAAGCTCGGAAACGGTTTGCGCGTCGTCCTCTCCAAAGATAGCGCAGCGCCCGTGGTGTCGGTGTACGTGATTTACGACGTCGGGGCGCGCAGTGAAGAACGCGGCCGCACCGGGTTCGCGCATCTGTTCGAGCACATGATGTTCGAAGGTTCGGTGAATGCGCCCAAGGGCACGCAGGATGAGGTGGTGGAGGGCAACGGCGGATTACTCAACGGATCCACGCATCCGGACTTCACCGAGTATTACGACGTGCTCCCCTCCAACAAGCTGGCGAGCGCCCTGTGGCTGGAGGCGGACCGCATGCGCGACCTGGTGATTACCGCGGAAAAGCTGCAGAACCAGAAGGAGGCCGTGCAACAGGAGCGGCGGCTTAACTTCGACAATCAGCCCTACAATACGGCGATTTCGGACGTCTGGCCAACCCTGATCTTCCGTAACTGGCAAAGCTCGCACTCCATCATCGGCAGCTTTGAAGATCTGAAGGCGGCTACTCTTGGCGACGTTAGTAAGTTCTTTAAGACTTACTATGCGCCGAATAACGCCGTATTGCTCATCGTCGGCGACATACAAGTTACTGAGACTCTGAAGTTAGTGGAGACTTACTTCGGAGATATCCCGGCGCAGCCTGCGCCGAAACGCGTCGACCTGACGGAGCCCGACTTTCAAGCCAAGGAGGAAACGTATAAGGATCCGCTGGCCAGAGTGCCGGGCGTCGTGATGGGCTATCCCGGACCTTCGCGGCGGTCCCCGGATTTTTACGCGATTCACATGATCGATGCCATATTGACCGCCGGCGACAGCTCGCGCTTCCGCATGGACCTGGTGAAGGGGAAGGAATCGGCGATCGATTACGAAGCGGATCTCGGCTGGCCGTTTGCCGGTTGGCTTGATTATCGCGATCCGGAGCCCTATGCGCTGTTCATCAAGTACAAGCCCAACTTCACGGCTGACCAGGTGATCGCGCAGGTACAGGATGAGTTCACCAGGCTGCAGAGCGAGCCTGTCTCCGCGGCTGAGTTGCAGCGTGTCAAAACGCAAATGCGGGCGTCATTTCTGAGAGATATGCAAAGCTCGCTTTCGAGGGCAAAAGCGCTTGCGCAATATGAAGTCGCGGACCACGATGCCGGCCTGATCAACACGGAAATGGAGCGCATGCTTGCCGTTACTCCGGAACAAATCCAGGCGGCGGCGAAGAAGTATTTCAACCCCCGGCGCCGCGCCGTGCTGAAGATCCAGCCGGCCGGAGAGGAGGGCAAGTAAGTGAGCAGCATACTCAGATTCCTTGCATTCGCCGCCGCGATGGCCGCGTGCGTCGCGGCGCAACCGGTGGATCGTACCAAGCCTCCGCGCACGCCGCCGATTCCCCCCTACAAATTGCCGCCGGTATCGGAGACCACGCTGCGCAACGGGCTCAAGATCGTTCTGGTCGAGGACGCTCGTTATCCGCTGGTGACCGCGCGTTTGAATTTCATGGCCGGTTCGCGCTTCGACCCCACGGAACTGCCCGGTCTCGCCGAGGCCGTGGCGTCGCTTCTCACCGAAGGCACGGCGTCGCGGACTGCGCGGCAGTTTTCTGAAGAAGTGGATGCGATCGGCGGATCGGTGGGCGCGGCAGCAGGGCCGGATGCGCTTACCGTGGCCGGGAATGCGCTGTCGGAAAATACCGGCAAGCTGCTGGACCTGATGGCCGATGCCGCGCTGCATGCGGAGTTCCCCGCCGGCGAAGTGGATTTGTACAAACGCAATCGGGCCGAGAGCCTGAAGGCTGAGCGGGCCGATCCGGCGTTTCTGGCGGAGGAGAAGCGCCTGCGCCTGATCTATGGCACAACTCCGTACGGACACATGACCGCAACCCTGGGTTCCATCGCGAAGCTCGACGCGGCCAAACTCGCAGCGTATCGCGATGCTCGCCTCACGCCGGAGAATGCCACGCTGACGGTGCTCGGCCGTCTGCCCGCGCACGGCGAGCTGATGAAAGTGATCACGGACCGGTTCGCGGGATGGGAGCGGCGGGCCGCGCCGGCGCCCGGGAAGATCGCGCCGCCGCCGCCGCGCCGGCAGATCGTGCTGGTGGACCGGCCGGGGTCCGTGCAAGCCGACATTCACGTCGCGCGATTGGCGCCGCCGCGCAATTCGCCCGATTTCTTCCCGATGCTGGTGGCCAGCGACATTCTCGGAGCCGGAGCGGCGTCGCGGCTGTTTCGCGATGTTCGCGAGCGCGACGGCTACGCTTACGATGCACATACCGAATACGCCACGCAGCGCGATGCCGCGATGCTGACGGCGGTCACGCAGGTGCGCAATGAAGTGATCGAGCCTGCGCTGAGGGAAGTGCTCGCCGAAGTGGATGGCGTGTTTGCGAAGCCGATTCCGCCGGCCGAACTGACGCATGTCAAGGATTACATGTGCGGCATGTATGTCCTGCGGCTGGAGACTCAGGAAGGCATCGCAGCGCAGCTCGATATGATCCAAACGCTCGGCCTGCCGAAGGACTATCTGGAGACGTATACGAGCAAAGTGCGGAGTGTGACTGCGATGCAAGTGCAGGCGGCGGCACGACGATACCTTTCGACGGGTTTAGCGAGCATTGTCGTGATCGGCGACGCGAGTAAGATCGCCGAGCCATTGAAGAAATTTGGGCCGGTGAGGGTGGAGGCGGAGAAGTAAGCTACTCCGGCCAGCGCTGGAGCTTCAAGTCGATGCGGGTGCTGCGGCCGGGGTCCAATGCGATCGGGGTCGCCAGCGCGGCAAGGCTGCGCAGGGTCGAGAGCCGGTCGAGACCGGTGTCCTCAATTCGATCCAGCGCTACGACGTAGGATGCGCCGGGCCGCAGTAGCGCGATCTCGAAGCGGCCGTTTTTGTCGCAGGTGGAGTGCCGGATGAAGCGGAAGTTCCACAGGCCCTCCTGCTCCGGAAGCACAACCACTTCGCACGCGACGCCCGTTTTCCACGGTGCCGGTGATTGCCGCCGGGCCGGGTTTAAAGATCACGCGAATCGGTGGGCCTCCGGGCGCGAGCACCGCCTCCGTGCCGAGCACATCCTGCTCGCCGATGCGGATCGCCTCGAGATAATGTGTGGGCGCGGCTCCAAAGATATTGATGTTGTAGCGGCCGGCATAAATGGCTGCAAAGTGAACAATTGCATCGTCTCCGGCGCGTTCGTTGCTGTATGCCCCGCCGGTTGCGGCATCGGAAGGGTAGAGTTCGACGTGGAGGCCCAGGGCTCCCGCGGTTCCACAGTGGCCTGATAGGTGAACGGCGCTGCGAGGTGAATGGCGAGGTCCGAGACATCGGCGTGGACGATTGCGGTGGTCCCACCCTTGAGTTTTGTGCCGGACTGTAGGGCCTCCACGGTGAGACACCATTCGCCCTCGGGCACTCCGGGAAATCGAAACCTGCCATCGGGTGCGGTTCGCGCGGTGGCGTGAGGCTTCGTCGCCGGAGTGCAGGAACTCAGCGCCACCGTTGCCTCCGCGGGCGCGCCGTGGTCGTCAAAGGCTGTTCCGGCCACCGAGTGACGCGGCACGCTAAGCAAGCGAATATCGAAGCCGCCCAGTTGCTCGCCTCCTCGCACAACAACTATCTGCGCGTCCTCGGCAGTGGGCGCCGAAGGGAAATAGGTGTCGTTGACCACCTGTTCGGAAGGCGCGTGCGCCAGGATACGGTAGCTGCCGGGCTGCAAAGGTCCCACGCGATAGCGGCCGTCGTCTCCCGTGGTGGTCGCCCAGTAGTAAGTAGTCGTGCCGGTGCGGCGAACAGCCTGGGTGACCTCGACAGAGGCACGGGGGGTTGGGCGGCCATCGGCGCCGGTCACCTTGCCTGCGAGGAAGGCGTGCGGAGTGAGGGCGATGGTGACAGTTGCCGCGGCCGTGCCACCGGCAGCGGCGGGAACTTGGGCGGGGAAGTAGCCGTCCATTTTCGCGCCGATGACAAACTGACCAGGAGCGAGGCCATCGATATGGAAGGCGCCGCCGGAATCGGTGATCAGCGTCCGCGGACCTACAGTCACCGTCGCGCCTGCGATGCCGCTGCCATCCACCTTGCTGACCACGCGGCCTTCGATCGCGCCGTTCGGCTGCGCCAGCAGCGCGAAAGCAGCCAGCGAGTGAATCAGAGTAAGTACTCCGATTTTCATGGACACAAGGGTAGCAGATGGCTTCTCCCGGCGATGTTTCGGCTAAACTGGTTTTTCATGCCGGGAACCCTGCGCCATGCGATGTGTAATGAGGCTTTCGAGAAGTGGGCTTTTCCGGACGCCTGCAAAGCGCTTCGCAAGGCCGGTTACACAGGGATTGAGATTGCTCCGTTCACTCTTGGCGAGCGGCCGGGCGACGTTTCCGCCTCACGGCGCCGCGAAGTTCGCGACACGATTGCCGGCGAGGGGCTGACGTTCGTGGGTCTGCACTGGCTGATGGTCTGCCCCAAGGGGCTGCACGTTACCACACCCGACGCATCGCTCCGCGAACGCAGTTGGCAACACATCCGCGATCTGATCGATCTGTGCGCCGACCTGGGGCCCGATGGCGTCCTGGTGTTTGGATCGCCAAAGCAGCGCGAGACCACCGGCGGCCTCTCGCGCGCCGAAGCGACCCGCAATTTCGTCGATGGACTCGCCGGGGTTGCGCCGCAGGCCGAATCGCGCGGCGTCACCGTGCTGGCCGAGGCGCTGCCCGTCAACCAGTGCGATGTCATCCAGACGCTCGGCGAGGCCGCTGGTATCGTGAAGGAGATTGCCAGCCCCGCCGTCCGCACGATGTTCGACGTTCACAATGCCATAGACGAAGCGGAGCCGCACGACGTGCTGGTGGATCGCTATTTTGACGTGATCCGTCACATCCACGTCAATGAGCTTGACGGCAAACATTGCGGGGCGGGGAACTACGATTTCAAGCCCCTGCTGCGCAAGCTGATCGAACGCGGGTATTCTGGTTGGGTATCGCTGGAAGCCTTCGATTTCAGTTTCGGAGCGGAGGACATCGCCAGGGAATCGCTGCGCCACTTAGAGCGCGAGACGAAAAAAATATGAACCGATACGTTGTTACCGGAGGAGCGGGCTTCATTGGGTCCGCGATTGTGCGTGCGCTGTTGAAAGAAGGCGCGGCGAGAGTTTCCGTCATCGACAATCTGCTGAGCGGGCGCGAGGGCAACCTGGACGAAGTACGCGCCCAAGTGGACTTCCATCGCGCGGACATTCGTAATTTCGAGGAGGTCGCGCCGCTGGTTCGCGGCGCTGACGTGGTCTTTCATGAGGCGGCGATCCCAAGCGTTCCCCGGTCGATCGACGAGCCGGTGCCCTCCCACGAGGCCAACATCAACGGGACGTTCAATGTGCTGCGCGCGGCTCATGAGGGCGGCGTGCGCCGTGTGGTGTATGCCGCATCGTCTTCCGCCTACGGCGATACGCTGGTGCTGCCGAAGGTTGAGACCATGATGCCCGTGCCGAAGTCGCCGTACGCCCTGCAGAAACTCGTCGGCGAGTATTACTGCAGCGTGTTCTCGAACGTCTTCCACCTGGAGACGGTAGCGCTGCGCTACTTCAATGTGTACGGACCGCGGCAGGACCCTTCCAGCGCGTATTCCGGCGTATTGTCGCTATTCATGAAGGCCGTGCTGACCCGGACGGCGCCAACCATCTTCGGCGACGGCGAACAGTCTCGCGACTTCACGTACGTGGAAGACGTCGCGGAATTGAACCTGAAGGCCGCGCGCGCCCAGGGCGTCTCGGGCAAAGTGTACAACGGCGGTAACGGTGGACGGATCACCCTGAATCAGGCCTGGGCGCTGGTGCAGAAGCTCGAAGGCGTGGAGATCCCGGCGAAATACGGGCCTCCGCGCGCGGGCGACGTCCAGGATTCGCAGGCGGATACCACTGCGGCGGTGCGTGACCTGGGACACGCGCCGCGGTTTTCGTTTGACGAAGGAATGCGGCTCACGCTCGAGTGGTACCGGTCGAGTCTAGGCGAACGCGCCGGGGCGTAAGCCACGTGCCGGCAGGCAGCGGGCCAGGATTGGCCGCCCCACTTTTATGTGAAGCTTCCGCTGGCTCCCTGGAACCCTCGCGCGGCCTGGCGGGTCATCCACTTCACCACGCGCGTGGCATCGTAGCAATACGCCAGATTGTGGTTCAACGTGGAGAAGCAGTGCGGCTGGCAGCCCTGTTTCATCTCGTGGAGTTGCGCCTCGGTAAATTTGTGGCGGCCCACGGCGCCCCAATCGTAGGTGGCCGAATACATCGGGAAACAAGGAGCGAGTGTGCCATCCACGCGGACGATCACGTTGTTATGGCCGGCGCGGCAGTTCCAGTCCTGTAACTTCCCGCGCATGAACTCGCGCATTTCGTTCAGCCGCTGCACCGAGTTCACCATCTTGTAGCCCGCCTTGTTTTTCTCGATCAGCCAGTCGACTAAGCGGTCTACCTCCGGCCAATCATCCTTAGTGATGTAAGTGACGTTGTTCTCCAGGTGCTCAAAGTGATCCGGCGCGATCATCGGCGTTTCGTTGATGTGGTAATCGGTCGCGATGCGATGCTCGCGCGCGATCTCCGTCAACTGGCGAATATCCTCGATGTTATTGCGGCAGATGTTCATGTTGAAGAACACTGTGTAGCCATAGCGGTACTGCCGCTTGATCAAATGGTCAAAGTACTTGCGGATGGGGTTGAGCGCCTTCGGCAGGCCGGGCTTCTCGTCCACGGCATCGACGGCGAAATTGAACGTAGCCACACCGGCATCGCCTAGCCGGTCGATGACGTCCGGACGCAGCAGGCGGCCATTGGTCGGCACGTACACCCAGAAGCCCTTCCGCGCCGCGTAATAGACCACTTTGTGCACGAATTGCGGGCGCAGCAGGGGCTCTCCGCCCATGAGGGCCAGCACGCGGCAGCCGCTATCGTGAAGCCAGTCGATGGCGCGGCGCGCCGTGTCTTCGGTCATGCCTTTGACCTTGTTGTCGAACGCCCAGCAGTAGTGGCAATCCAGGTTGCATTTCCACTCAGTGAAGAGATAGGCGATGATCGGGTGGAAATCGCCGGGCATTACTCGCGACCGTATATAAGGGAACAGCCATCCGCGCATGGCGCGGTAAATCAGGGGCGCGGTCCACTTACGCTTGTCCGGAATGGCGTCGATATCGGCGAGTTGCTGCAATTCGGGAAACTGCGGATATACGGGGTCTGGAAGTGTGAGCGGCTGGCCGGGAGCGGGCAGCAGGCTCTTGGGTTGTTCCTTGTTAACGAGCAGATCATGAAGTTTCACATCAACCCGGAAGGCCGGGTGATTGGCTGTGCGGGTGTGCTCGGATTGAGTTTCCATCGGCTTTGGTCAATATCATAACGGAAACTTTCCACGGAGCGAATCGGCACGTCGGGAACTGTCCAATTGTGCCAATCCGGGCAGTGCTATGGCGCACGAGTCGCGTATGGGATTTGAGCGGACGGATGTTAGCCTGTAAGCAAATGTCATCACCGAATCAAGCGGTGCCCGCAGTAAACCGGCAAATTACGCTGGCGGCGCGCCCGGTGGGCATGCCGAAGCCCACGGATTTCAAGTTGGTTGATGCGCAGATGCCCCAACCCGGAGCGGGCGAAGTGTTAGTCAGAGCCCTGTATCTCTCCGTCGATCCGGTGATGCGAGGCCGCATCGGCGGACAGGCGGGACAGGCACGTTCCGTCCAGCCGGGCGAGGTGATGGCCGGCCCGGTAGTGGGCTCAGTGCTCGAATCCAACGATCCGCGCATCGCCAAAGACGACGTTGTCGAGGGCATGCTCGGTTGGCAGGAATATGCGGTGGCGCAGGCCAAAAGCTTGCGGAAGGTCGATCCGCGCGTCGCGCCCATCAGTACGTCGCTGTACGTACTCGGCATGCCCGGGCTGACGGCATATTTCGGCCTGCTCGATATTTGCAAACCGCAGCCGGGTGAAACCGTGGTGGTGTCGGCGGCTGCCGGAGCTGTCGGTTCGCTGGTCGGCCAGATTGCGCGCATCAAGCGCTGTCGCGCCATCGGGATCGCCGGAAGCAATGAGAAAATCCGCTTCATCACTCGCGAACTCGGGTTTGACGGCGGGTTCAATTACAAGGAAGGCGATTACCAGGCGCGCCTTAAGGAACTTTGCCCGAACGGAGTCGATATTTATTTCGACAACGTCGGCGGGCCGGTCACCGACGCCGTGATCCGCGCCATCAACACGCGCGCCCGCATTGCCGTTTGCGGCCAGATCTCGCAGTACAACTCCGAGCGGCCGGAGATGGGGCCGCGCTGGCTGGGACAACTCGTCGCCAAGCAGGCTAAGGCGGAAGGTTTCCTGGTGCAACAGTTTGCCGACCGGCATGAGGAAGGCCTCAAACAATTAGCTACCTGGCTGCGGGAAAAGAAGCTGAAATACCACGAAGATATTGTCGATGGCCTGGAGAATGCGCCAGTGGCATTCATCGGCATGCTAGAAGGCAAGAATATCGGCAAACGCCTGGTGCGCGTCACCCAATCCAATCTCTGAGATCTCAACGCACCGGAGCCATGGTCTCCTCGACCACGCGCAACAGCGCATCCACGGTGAATGGCTTCGGCAGCAGCGCGAAGCCTTTGCTGGTGACAAATCGCTGCACCAGGTCGGCATCGTGAAATCCGGAAATAAAGAGCACGGGCAAGTCCGGCTGGCGCGCCCGCAGACGCTCGGCTACCACCGGACCGGTGAGGTCCGGCATGATCACGTCCGTGAGCAGCAGATCCACCCGCGAGTGTTTCTCGTGCAGCTTGATGGCGTTCCAGCCGCCTTCCGCCACAAGCACGTGGTAGCCGGCCGAACGCAAAACAGCGTCCACCATGCCGAGTACGGTGAGGTCGTCATCAACCGCCAGGATGGTCCGGTTTGAAGGTGTCGTCTCCACAGTCTTCCCGCTTTCCGCGGGAGGTGCGGCACGGAAACCCCCGCTGCTACTTACATTATAGGTCGGCCCTCTTTCGAGTGACGAGCTGCCCAATCGGGCTAGTCGGACTGGAGCTTACATCGTAGATAACGAACGGCGCCGCTCCTGGTGATACTCGGTAAGCGTGCGGTTGGCCGAACGGATCGTATCCAGCTCCGCCGCGACCTTCTCCAGGTCGCTGCCGCGCAGCACGGTGTAGATGTGATCTTCGGGGACGTCCGTGTACACGCGATTTCCGATGCAGCCGGAACTGGTTACCGCGCCGTTGCTCATGGCCGCCGGAATGGCCATGCAGGTCGGACGCCCGAGCAGCGGCAGATTGCTCATCGCCCCGGCGCGCATCGCCGCCTCTGCAATCAGCATCATCGCCCCCGGGAGCCCGCTGATCAGAACGGCGTCCGGCGGGTATGTGGTTTCCCCCAGCGGCGCGTAGGCCACCACTTTCGGAGCGCGATCCAGATGAAAGACGCCCGGCACTTCCTCCATGCGAATGTAGCCGATACTGCTCATCAATCCCAGCGTTTGTTGCAGTTCGGGCAGACGCTCCGGCGTCAGCGTGTTGTGCGTGTATGCGCCCACGGGACAATTCAGGTGGTCCGATGCTTCGGTGTAGAACTTGCGGCCTTCCGCGGCCAGCCGCCAGTAACTGCACGACGAAGGCTGCGAGCCTTCGAATTTCTCCACGCCGGCGGGCGGCGCGTCCAAAAACGCGATCGCCACGGGACGGCGAGCGCCGCCCACGGTGTCCATCAGTTTGGCTTCAATTGCGCGATAGTCGATCATCTTTTGCTATTATCCTCAAACAGCGATGCGCGCCGCCTCCGCTCTCATTCTCACCGGTGCACTGTGCTTCACGGTTTCCACCGCCGCCGCCCGAAAATTGCCTGTCCGCGTCTTCACATCCGCGCAGGGCCTGCCGCGCAATTCCGTGAATTGCATAGTGCCCGGACCCTCCGGCGTGTTGTGGCTCTGCACTTCGGAAGGTCTGGCGCGCTTCGACGGCTATCGCTTCCGTCTTTTCGGTCCGGAATCCGGGCTGCCGTCGCGCCATATCGTCGGATTGGCGCGGTCGCGGAACGGCGGATTCTGGCTCTCCACGGATTCGGAAATCTGCCGCCTCACTCTTGATTCGAAGGTGGGGCAGCCTTGCAAGCCTCTCGAAATTTCGCCCCCTCTCAAAGATACCGGCACGTTCTCGGTGATCGAAACCGCCGCCGGCGAGACCTGGATTTCCACCACGCAGGAAGTGCTGCACGTTTCGGCCGACGGCAAGCGTCTGGAGCGCACCAACTTCAAACCGCCGAAAGAGCACTCCATACAGATGATCATGGAGGGTCGCGAGGGCTCGCTGCTGGTTTGCACGGATTTCGCCATCCTCGAATTTCACCCGGGTGGAACCGCGCACAGCATCACGGAGAGCGCCGGACCCATGGGGGTCTTTGGGTACGTCGATCTCGGCGGCGGACGCCGGCTGCTTGCGTCCAGCGGGCACCCCACCATCCTCGAAGAGACGCCCGGCGGCTACAAGCTGCATCAGTTCCCGCTGCCCGGCCTGAACTATCCGCGCAAGGTGCTGCGCCGGCGCGATGGCTCTATCTGGGCCGCGGGAATCGGCGGCATCGCGCACCTGAACGTTACCCCCGACAATCGCGTCACCGTCGCGGAGTTCCTCGGCGTTCGCGAAGGGCTTCCCACCACTGAACTGAGCGATATCGAGGAGGATTCACAGGGAAATCTGTGGGCGTCCACTGAAGGCGCGGGCATCTTTCGAATCGCCGACTCCGGGTTTGTTACCTATGACGAGAGCGATGGGCTCCTGAGCACGCGCATCAATTCCATTTTTGAGGATCCGGCCGGCGGCCTGTACGTGGAGCCGTCACTCGGGCCGAAACCATTTGTGATGAAAGTCGTCAACGGCGGCTTCCAGCCGGTCTATTTCAAAATGCCGGCGCATCCAATTACATACATGGGGTGGGGTTGGAATCAGCACATCGTTGCGGCGCGCAATGGGGATTGGTGGCTGCCCACCGGCGACGGCATTCTGCGCTATCGCAGCGTGGCGCGTCCCGAGTTCCTGGCGACAACCGAGCCTGTCCGCTACGGCTTCGACAGCGATCTTAAGTGCCACGATGTTTTCCGCGCGTTCGAAGATTCGCGCGGCGACATCTGGGTAAGCTGCATTGAACCGCGAGGTCTTGCGCGTTGGGATCATGTCACGGGGCGCTTCCATCGATTCGAGCAGTCAGAAGGCTGGTCCGGCGAATCGCTCGTAACAGCCATGCGGGAAGCGCCGGATGGCGCGGTCTGGATAGGCACGACCGGTGAGGTGGCGCGCCTGAAGAACGGGCGCTTCGCCGTACATCCGGTCAGTGATAAGGCGCTCGGGATGCGCGACATGCTCATCGATCGCGCCGGGCGTATGTGGGTGGCCACGTGGCGCGATGGCGTGTTCCGCTGCGACAACATCACCGGAGACAGGCTCGAGTTTCGACACTATGGTCTCGCCGAAGGGCTATCCGCGACGATGGGTAGCCTGCTTGCCGAGGACGCTGCGGGCTACATATATGCGGGCACCGCGCGCGGCATCGACCGCATCGATCCCGCGGCCCCCGTGGGCCGTGCGCCCATCCGGCACTTCACGACCGCCGACGGCCTCCCCGATAGCGAGCCGAACACGGCGCATCGCGACCGCCGCGGGCATATCTGGTTCGGAACACTGCGGGGACTTTCCGAGTTCGACCCCGAACACGCGCCCCGCTCCGCGCCTTGGCCAGTCTACATCACGCGCGTGCGAGTTCGCGGTGAAGATGTTCCCGTGCCTTGGGAGGGCGCGCGCCACCTTTCCCTTGACCTCGCCTCCAACCGCAATCAGGTGGAGATCGAATACGCCGCCGTGGACCTGCGCAGTGTGGAATCGCTTCGCTACCAATACCGGCTCAACGGCGTGGATCGCGATTGGAGCGAGCCGCGCGATTCCCTGACGGTCAATTATGCGTCGCTGCCGAGCGGCCGCTTTCTCTTCGAGGTCCGCGCCGTCAACCCCGATGGGCAGGTCAGCCTGGAACCCGCTCGCTTCGATCTGTTTGTGGAAACCCCGCTGTGGCGGCGCTGGTGGTTTCTGACGCTTGCCGCCGCCGTGCTTGCCGGGGCGGTCAAATCGCTGTACGAGTATCGTGTGCGCCACCTTCTGGCGATGGAACGCCTGCGAACGCGAATCGCCACCGATCTGCACGACGATATCGGCGCGAGCCTCACCCAGATCTCCATTTTGAGCGAGGTGGCGCGCCGCAAGTCCGAGCCGCGCCTGCTCAACGATATCGCCGAAACCGCGCGCGGGCTTGTGCAGGACATGAGCGATATCGTGTGGGAAGTGAATCCGCGCCACGACCGTTTTGACGCGCTGGTGCATCGTATGCGCCGCTTCGCCGGCGACACGCTGGCCGGCGCCGACATCGAGCTGAAATTCGAATCCGAGGGGCTCAGTGCGGATTTCACGGTCCCCATGGAGGCGCGCCGCCCTCTCTATCTCGTATTCAAGGAAGCAGTGAACAACGTGGCGAGGCACTCGGGAGCGACCGCCGCGGTTGTGCGTCTGGAACGGGATGGAGGCGCGCTGCGGCTGACCGTGATCGATAACGGCCACGGCTTTGATGCTCATCGCAAGTATGAAGGCGAAGGTCTCACCAGCATGGCGCGGCGCATGCGCGAACTCGGCGGCGCCGCTGAGTGGGACGCCCGCCCCGGCCAGGGTTCCCGTTTTACCGCTACTTTGCCGTTGAAGACGCGCGGTCTCGCACGCCGGAAGTCGGTGGGCACGTTGTAGACTAGGGGTGCGGAAGCATGGCACGGCCAGCAGCTACTCCCGAGACCGAATACCTCGAACAGGACCGGCTCGTTCCGCTCTACCGGGTCGTCCTGCTGGACGACAACGACCACACTTACGATTACGTCATCGAGATGCTCCAGAAGATCTTCATCTTCTCGCTGGAGCAGGCATACCGGCATGCCGAGGAAGTCGACCGGCGAGGCCGGACGGTGCTGATTACCTGTGAACTATCCGAAGCAGAGTTCGCCAGAGATCAGATCCACGCCTATGGTCCGGACTGGCGTTTGGAGCGAAGCAAAGGCAGCATGTCCGCCGTAGTCGAACCCGCCTAGCTGACAGTAGCGACCGGTCTCCCGACCGGCCGCAGGCGCGAATCAGAAATTAATCCTCAGCACCCACTGAATCAGGCGCCCGCCCGGATCGTAGGTGGTCGAAGTATCCTGGTAGGCATTTGTTACCTGGCCGAAGGACTGGCTGCTGAAATTCGTCACCGAGTTGGTATCGTTCTGCGCGCTCCCCACGATGAAGTTGATGTTGTTGAACGCATTCAGAAACTCGGCGCGGAATTCCACGTTGGCGTGTTCGTTGACGCGGAACTTCTTGACGGCGCTTATGTCGAAGCGCGTGAAATGCGGTCCGTACAACACAAGCTGCGTGCCGCCGCACTGCCCGGTAAACGCCTCGATGCATCCCGGCCCGTTGGCGGGCGCGATGTACCGGCCCGTTGGCGCGCCCGCACTGCCGTATCCATTCGCGCTCGTCGCGCTCGTGTTAAACGCTTTGATGGTGTTTTGGATAATGTCCTGCGGCAGGAAATACGCGATCCGCGCGCCATCGTTGAAGTTCATGCCAACGGCGCTCTGCAGGTCGTTGCGCGTCATCCCGACGAGCCGCACATTGCCGAGATTGAACGGATCGCCGCTCTGTACGCGTCCCGTTCCATTGATCGCCCAACCGCCGATGATCTGATTCAGCACGCCGTGAGCACTGCCGAGCAACGGCCTTCCCGCTCCGATCGGAAGCTCGTAAATCCAGTTCAGCTTAAACCCGTGAACGATGCCGTACGGACTCACCGCTTTCACCGGACCCTCGCGCAGCGTCTCAAAAAGGCCGGACATGGCCTTCGTGAAGGTGTAGTTCGCATCGAACAGCATGCCATTCGCGAATCTGCGCCGCACATCGACGGTGGCCGCGTTGTACGTGCTGCCTCCAAAATTGGTGAGCAGGTTGGCGCGCGACTTGTCGGGGTTGGCGACGAACAGGTTCGCGGGCAACCCCGCCGCCAGTGCGCTGGCGCGCTGCCCCGCGTTCCCGGTGAGACTGCTCACGAATGTGAACGGCGCCGGGTTGTTCGCCGCCAGCGTGTTCACGTACGTGGAGTTGCTGAACAACGATGATGTGTACTTTGTGGTGTCGGCCGCCTGCGCGGCGCCCACTCCGCTGAAGTATCCGAGCGTGATCGGCAGTGGAGAGGTGCCGGTATTCGGCCCGGCATACTTGAATGTGGAGCCGCGTCCGGCGGCTATGTTGGCCGCCAGATTCTGCTGCGCCTCTTTGAACTCCGTGAGAAAACCATTTTCCACGATGTTCGTTTCGTTGTAATTGATGGTGGTCCAGGGGCGCAGCGCGTGGTTGCCCAGATACCGCACCTCAATCACCGTATTGCGCGTCACTTCGCGCTGTAGACCGAAAGACCAGCTCTGCACATACGGCATCTTCAGGTTCGGGTCGATCACGTTCACGTTGTCCGTCACCGCGCCGGTAAGAGGAAATGAGGGTGTGGCGGTGAACGCCGGCGGATTGAGCCGGTTGGTCTGCCGCAGCAACAGCGGCAGGGTATCGCCGGCCGAACCGGTCACCAGATTGCCGAGCGTAAGATTCCGCGACGCCGTGATGGTTAAGCCGGGGTTGCCTGAAAGGGCCTGCAGAGCGGAAATTCCTTCGCGGTTGAACGCCACCGAGTAGCCGCCTCGCAATACCGAGTGGCCGCCCTTGCCGAGAAGCCATGTCAGGAACGTGCCATCCACATTCGGAGTCCAGGCGAGGCCTAACGAGGGGCCAAGATTTTTCCACTGCGTGCCATACGCCGCCTCGCCGGTCTTCAGCGGAACGTACTGCGTGGTCTGCCCCGTGAGCACTCCCGGCTTGAACAGATTGCCTGCGCCGGAAATTCCGAACAGGCCCGCATAGGAGCTCTGCGTGTACAAACTGTTCAGCGGCACGAAGGGGAATTCTACCTCCCAGCGCAAGCCCATCGTCGCGGTCAGTGTGGGCGAGATTCGCCACGTGTCCTGCGCGAAGAGCCCGCCTTCCCGCTGCCGCAGCCGTTGCACTGCGGGGCCGTTATAAACATACTGCCCCGTGGTTTCGCCGAGCAGCGCATTTGCCGTGATCGCCGTCACCCGTCCGGTCAGCACCGCGTAGATGTTACTCGCCGCGCTCAATTGCGCCGACGATGCACCCGGAAAATTCGCCGCCGTGAACATCGCCGATGCGGGATCCGTACTGTCCGTGCCGAATGTGATACTGGGCACCGCGGTCTGGCTGTAGTTCCAAAAGGTCACTTCCGTGAAGGCGCCGCCGAAAGAAAGGCTGTGCGCATTTCGCGTGATGCTCAACGTGTCATTCACCTGCTTCACCGGGGTGTTGTGGCGGTTGGGCGCGTTCTGCACCGTGGCGCTGGTAATTCCCGCGGCGCCGATGCCGAGATTGAATCCCTGCTGGTTCGCCACCGGACCGGTGAACTGGCCGATGTTGACCTCCGGGAAGAAATCGATCGTGCCGCCCTGCAAGCCCGCGCGCAATTCGTTAACGATGTGGGTAGTGAAGGTAGAGCGCCATGCCAGCACGCCGGAGAAGCGAATCGACGGGATGTCGGCCTTGTTTGGAAACCCCGGGAATGCGGGGTCGGAATTGTTCAGGAAGTCGACGCCCTGCCCGGTGTAGCCGAGCTTCTGATAATTCCAGGAGGCCTCGATGCTATTTTTCGAGTTGACGTTGTAGTCGAATCTTACCGTGCTGAAGCGCCGGATTTGACCGCCTTTATTGATGAAACTGAAGCTGTCGATATTCGGGTCGGAAGACGGATTCACGCCGCCGTTGACCGTTGTGGCCGCGATATCGGAGAGCAGCCGGCCGACGGTCGGGTCGATCGTGGAAACCTGACCGTTCGCCGCCGCAAGGTTCAATAGATTGACCCGCTGCACGCCGCCGCCGGTGACGTATTGAAAAACTCCCGCCTGCGTCGATGGATCGAAGATGTTGCGTGTGCGCAGCCCTTCTTCCGGCAGCCGGAATTCTTCATAGTTCACGAAGAAGAAGGCGCGATCCTTGCCGTTGAACAGGTGCGGTATGCGAATCGGGCCGCCCAGACGGCCGCCGAACTGGTTGAGCAGCACGCGCGTCTTGGGAGCCTTTCCGGTGGATGGATCGGCCGGCAGGTTGCGGTTGTTGAACCAGTAATTCGCTGCCAGAAACGGCGTGCGGTTGTACTCGTACAGGCTGCCGTGGAACTGATTCGTGCCCGAGCGCGTGACGAACTTGATCTGCACCGCGCCTTCGCCGCTGCTTTCCGCGCCCGCCGCGCCCGCCGACACGGTGACTTCCTCCACCGCATCCGTTCGCGGCCGGACATACGTGTAGAAGCCGTCGCCGGACTTGCCTTGATTGTCCTGAACGTTGATGCCGTCCATCGTGATGTTAATGGCAGCCTTGCTCATGCCGTCCACGGTCGAGGTTCGTGGCCGGCCGGGCGTCGTCACACCCGGAAGATACAGCACCAGGTCGAGAGCCTCGCGCGACACCAGCGGCAGGGAGTTGATCTGGCGGCCGGCGAGCGTCGTAGTGACGGCGGAGCTCTGCGTTTGCAGCACGGCGCTTTCCGCCTGCACCGTGACCGTATCGGTCTGTTCGCCGAGTTCGAGCTTGACATGAATGTTCGTCGGGATTCCGACTTCCAGAACGATCCCCGGAATGCGAGCCTCTTTAAATCCGGCCGCCTTCACGCTGACCGCATACGTGCCCGCGGGTAGCGATGGCACTGTAAAACTGCCGTTGTTCCCCGTCGTCGTATCGAAGGTTGTTCCGTTGCCGCTATTCTGCACAGCCACCGCGGCATTCGGCACCAGAGCGCCGGTGGAATCGGCAACAACCCCGGACAAGCTGGATGTGGAATTGATCTGCGCATGCAATGCTGCGCACAACAAGAGAGTGGTGATGGAGATGAATCCGCGTGCGTTCATGATACCCCTACGTCGAAGTGAGTTGGGTATAGCCTACTCCAGACTGCAAGCGGTTGCAAGAGCTAAGCGCAAGTTGCAAGATTTTGCCAGTCCGGTGCAGTATGTTAGTGGAATGCGCCCCCAACCTCTCATTGCAGTATCTGACGTGGAAGCGAGCAGCCGGTGGTATTGCCGGCTGCTCGCGTGCCGGAGCAATCACGGCGGACGTATTTACGATCAGTTGGTTTGGAATGGCGAACTGATTCTGCAGTTACACAGCTTCCAGTCCGATCACCACCACGGCGCCATCGGAAATTGCGACGACCGGCCGTATGGTAACGGAGTCCTGCTCTGGTTCGAGGTGGAAGACTTCGATGGAATCATGCAGCGGGCGCAGGAGATGCAAGTGGAGATGGTACTGCCGAAGCATCGAAATCCGCCGGCAGGCGATGGCGGTCCAAATCACTGGGAGTGCTGGATGCGCGATCCGGACGGCTACACCGTAGTGGTGGCGAGTCCTTATGGGACGGCTGACGGCGATTGGAAGCCGGAGGGCAATCCATTCGATCGGTAGATACCTGAACTTTCGGGTGAATCCATCGGGGGACAAACCCTGGACCGTTTCGATTTTGGTTCCGAACCGTACGCCGCTATGACTTACTAAGTCAAAGCAGCGGAGTTTTCTATTGATTGGTACGTACAATCTCACTAGCATAGGTCAGATATCCTAACTTAAGCTCGGGAGGATGCTGAAATGAGTAAGGTTGAGATTATGTTAAGTAAGGCTGGCCCCTCAGGCCGGCCTCATGCCACTGTTTACGTCGATGCGTCGGTTTCTCTTGCCGCCGCCGGCGCCACCCTACAGAAGAACGTGACCCGCAATGCGGACCTGCTGAAGCGCCTGGGTCTGAAAGCCTGTCCGGCTTGCATTTCCGGACTCGATTGGGATATCCGGCAGCGGTTCGAAGAGGTGATGCAGGTCGATCTGGAGAAGGCCGCCGTTGGGTAGCCAAACGGTAACGTGCGGGGTTGGCGTGCTGTTCAACCCCGCATTAGCTGATTTTGTTACGGAGCACGAGGAGGCGCTCGACTATCTGGCGGTGATTCCCGACCGCTTCTGGATCGACAACGGGACCGGCGCGCCCTCGCGTTTCGAAGAGACTGCGGCCGGCGAAGCCGTTCTTGCTTCGGCCTCACTCTCACTGCCGGTGGTGCTGCACGGAATTGGACTCTCCATCTGCAGCGCCGAAATGTTCGATGAGCAGTACTTACTCCAGTTAGCCCGCTGGCGTAAGCGCTATAACTCTCCCTGGGTAAGTGAGCACCTTTCCTTCAGCCGGATCGGCGCCGGACATGAGACGAATGCCGGAGTCGCGCTCCCCGTTCCATACGACCGCGAAATTCTGAACTTACTCCAGCCTCGCATAGAAGCTGCCCGCGATATATTAGGCTGCCCATTTCTCCTCGAAAACAATGTCAGTTACTTTGCCTTCCCGGAAGAGGATCTCACCGAGCCGGAGTTTCTGAACGAGTTGGCCCGGCGCTCCGGCTGCCATCTGCTGCTCGACCTGCACAACGTCTACACCAACTCGCGCAATCACGGGTTCGACGCGACGGCCTTCCTCGATTCCCTGGATCTGTCCCGCGTAATCGAAATGCATGTCGCCGGCGGCAGCGAAATGATGGGCTGCTACACCGATTCTCATACCGGACCGGTGGCGGAGCCTGTTTGGGATCTGCTCTCCTATGCCGCGCCGCGATGTCCCAACCTGCGCGGCGTAACATTCGAATTCCACGAATCCACGTGGCCGCTGTTGCGCACCGAAGGTGTTCTACGGCAGCTTGCACGCGCCCGGGATGTATTGGCTGTAGCCGCCGCCGCGGCCTGATTATGTCCCTTCAGGAATTCCAGCGCGCCCTCTGTGACATGACCCTGAACCCGGTTTTCGCGGCCGCCGTTCTTCGAAAGGGCGCGCCGGCGCTGTCCGGTTATCGCCTGAGTGGAGTCGAAGCGGGCCGGCTCCTCGCGGTGGTCTCGCAGCGGGGAATGTCGGTCAATTGCACCTTGGCGCGGGCCAACCGTTTTGCCCCGATTGCAGATGCGTTCCCGCTCACCTGCTCGCTGCTCAAGCCGCACCTTCGAGGTCTGCTCGACGAACTCTGGAGCGTGCACCGCCCCGGCAATTATCAACTGACTGGAGAAGCCGGAGCGTTCGCGCAGTTCCTCGACGCGAAATTGTCGAGCGGCGAGCTCGATGTGGAGTACGCCGCGGAGGTCTTCCGCTATGAATCCAAAGCCTGGGACCTCATACAGACATTGCGAAGTTCGGTCTGCGGGCACTCCGCTATCGTTCATTTCACGCACGATCCGAGCGTATTGATCAAGTGCCTGGAACGCGACGAGCTGCCGCCCGCCGGCTTACCCGCCGGAGCCTTCGCTGTCCGTCTGACCTTAAACGGAGACACGCTGGAAGTAGATTTGGTAGTTGCCGGCCTCCAGGCCGGTACCAGGCGCGCCTAGCGCGCCCGAGTCGAGCTCAGCCGGAAGCCTTACCGGACCCGAATCGCCGCGCGCATCCGATGGACTCCGCCCGCGGGAAGCTCGATGGCGTTGTCGAGGGCGTTGGCGGTCTCGACGCACAGCATCGTTCGCCAGTCGTCAGGCGCCATATCGGCGATGGTCCGGTTCTTCTCGATCCACGGATTCCATACAACGGTGGTTTGCGATCCATCCTTCTCAATCGTGATCACACGCTGCCGGACGGGATCGTGGATTTCGCAGGCTGCTGTTGTGTTCAGGTGTACCTGATCCGTCTCGCGCGCGATGCGGATCGGGCCTTGCACCTGCTTGCGCGTGAAGCCATCCGTTTTGTCGACGCAGGTTGTTCCTTCGAGACCGCGGACGCTGACGCTCGTAATGTCACCCACTGAGAAGTATGTGTGAAGTGCCTCCTCGAAGTGGAGCGGCGATTGCGACTCGTTCCGCACCTCCAACTCCATCGCCAGCGCCGCGCCGGCGGAGACGCGGAAGCGGAGTTGGAATGCATCGAAGCCCAAGGCCCGGGTGCCGTCCGTGGGTCCCGCAGTCATGCTGACTTCCACTGAGCCATCAGGGCGCAGCCGCGCGCTTTCCAAGTCCCATTCGACGATGCGTGCGAAACCGTGGAGCGGTGCGCCGGGAGCGCCGGATCGCGGTCCGAACCACGGGAACAAGACCGGCACACCGCCGCGTATCGGCACTCCGGGCTCGAAGCGGCTGCGGGAACTGGTGAAAAGTACAGGTTCGTGACCGGCCGGCGTCCAGGCCGTCACGTGCGCGCCGTGCAAGTAGACTACTGCGTCGGCTTCGGGTCCGGAGATCACACCGCGAGTCAGGCCGCCAGGCGTCTCTTCCCAACGGAGAACTCCGGGTATGCCGAAGCGAGTCTGAATTTCAGTTGCGGTCACCTTATGGGCCTCCCGGCTGCGATCGTCAGTTGATTCGCAGCCACACCGCGTGGAGAATTACAAAAGTGGCTGCAACCTACGTCGCGCTTCTCTATAGTATCGGGATTGCCGGAAACGGAAGGCTCAAAATGGCGGAGTGGCGCTCGATGATCGAAAGTCTGGGATTTCAGAATGCACGGACGTTCATCTCGACCGGGAACGCGGTGTTTGAGACCACTCGCAGGGGTGCCGGCGCTCTCGAGGCGGAGTTGGAGGATGCTTTCGAGCTCCGCTTTGGGCGGCGGGTCCATACGATTGTCCGGCCGGCTGCGCGCTTCCTGCGGATGGCGGCGGGAAATCCCTTTGCCGCGGAATCGGCGGCAGACGGCTCCAGAGTGATCGTGCGAGTCATGCGCCAGCCCATCGCCGGCGATTCCGTAGCGGCGTTGACGCGATACGCGATCATGGGTGAGCGGGTGAAAGCGGTTGATGGCGATCTGTGGGTGCATTTCCCTGGGGAAGTGAACCGGTCGCGGCTGATGCCGGTTCTCGGATCCAAGCGGTTGGGGGCCGGCACCGTGCGGAACTGGAACACGATTCGACGGCTCAGCGAGATCGTCGGGTGATTTGGCCACTATCGCCGAAACCTGCCGCCGGGCGTTGGTATCATAACAACATGACGTTTTTCCGCACCATGCTATTCGTGTGTCCGGCCGCTTGCCTGCTGGCGCAAACCCCTCCCCCCAACAGTTCCAAGCCGCAAAATGCGACCCCGGTACCGACCCCGACCGTAACGCTCAGCCAGGAAGGCCCTAAGGTTGGAGCCACCGTCCCCCCCGATCGTGTGGTGCTCACTGTGGGCAGCGTGAAGCTCACCTCCGCGCAGTTCGACCAGATCATCGAGATTCTCCCCGAACAGGTCCGAGCCATGTACCGCGGCCCCGCACGCAAGCAGCTTGCCGACAACTTGGTGAAGCTCATCGTCCTCTCCGACGAAGCCAAGCGCCGCGGACTCGATAAGACTGACGCCTTCCGCACGCAAAGCCAGTTTGAGATGAACAACGTTCTCGCCGGCCTCGCTTACTCGGAATTGACGAAGGAAGCGAAGGTGGATGACGCCGAGCTCCACAAATACTACGACGACCACAAGTCCGAGTTTGAGCAGGTCCACGCCCGCCACATCCTGATCCGCTTCCAGGGCTCGCAAGTCCCGGTAAAGCCCGGCGAGAAGGACCTCACCGACGCCGAAGCTCTCGCCAAAGCGCAGGACATCGAGAAGCAACTCAAAGGCGGCGGCGATTTCGCAGCAATCGCTACCAAGGAGTCCGACGATACCGGCTCGGCTGCCAACGGCGGTGACGTCGGCTTCTTCCATCACGGCCAGATGGTCCCTTCCTTCGAGCAGGCGGCCTTCGCTCTCAAGCCTGGGCAGATTTCCGAACCGGTGAAGAGCCAGTTCGGCTATCACATCATCAAGCTCGAAGCCTACCAGGCCAAGAGCTTCGATGAAGTAAAAGGCGAACTGGAAACCAAGCTCAAGCCCGAGCAGGCCCAGAAGTCCATGGACGACCTTCAGAAGAAGAGCCCGGTCGTCATGGACCCTGAGTTCTTCGGCACCGCCGCCCCGGCGCCGACGGCGCCCAAACAGTAGGGGTGCGCACCAGAAAACTGGAAATCGCGTGTCCGGTCTGCGGCTCGAAGGATGTGTTCTATAGCTGCACACCCAACTGCTGCTACAACCACGTGTGCTCGAATTGCGGAACAACGTTCGAGCCTGTTACCAAGGCAAGGGGTGGGGTCGCCACGGGCGTCCTTCCTCCCGACCCTCTCCCCGAAGCAGCCGACCCCACTGCTGCCTGCATCAAGTGCGACTCCATCGCCGTCTATCTCGCTGAGGATGGTGGCGCCGTATGCGCGAAGTGCGGAGCTCTGCTTGAGCTCGAAATCACGGAAATCGCGCCGGGGTAGCGGCCAGCGGTAGCCGGCCGTGGGCTTGGAGCATATAAAGATGTTGCTCCCACCACCCCCTGAGTGGTACATTAAAGTTGCACGTGGATTGATTTAGGGCTCACCGGGCCCGGCGAATTGCAACCACGAAAAAAAGTGCTAAAGGCGAGTCGGTCTGTTCAAAACATCTCGACCCTGGACGCCTTTTGGCTCCAGGGTTTTTTATTTGAGCGGCCCCTTCGCCAGATGCGGAGGTAACAAATGAGCGTCTGGCCAACAGCCCCGCTGGCAAGCAGCGAAGGGGCTCTGGTTTCTGTTTCCATCACCGTGGATGCGCGCCACCTCGAGTCGCTGCTCGAAGCGCTGGCAAGCGTGTCCTTCCCCATCAACCCGGAAATCCGGCACGATCATGCCGTGAGCATTGTCGAATTCCCGGCCTATGAGCCGCATGTCGCCGAGGTGCGGTCCGCCCTCGCCGCGTTCCGTTTCGCTCCGGAGATTGTCCACACCCGCGGAATGTGGGAAGCCATAGGGGCGGGCGCGTAATTACCAGCCGTACCGCTCTTCCGACCACGGGTCGCCGCGCATGTGGTAGCCGTTGGCCTCCCAGAACCCCGCCCGATCCTTTTCCATGAGGTGGATCTCCGCGATCCACTTGGCGCTCTTCCAGGCGTACAATCGCGGAACGATCAGCCGCGCCGGGCCGCCGTGCTCCGCGGAGATCGGCTCGCCGTCGTGGTGCGTCGCCACCAGGGCGTCCTCCGCCAGAAAATCCGCGAGGGGCAGATTCGTCGTCCAACCGCGATCGAAGCCGCGCACCAGCACGAACGCCGCTCTCGCCGCGGCTCCGCCCGCCAACCGCAGCAGCTCGCGCGTGCTCACACCTTCCCACAGGTTGCCCAGCCTGCTCCACCGGGTCACGCAGTGAAAATCGGAAAAGACCTTCGTTCGCGGCAGCCGGATAAATTCTTCCCAGCTCAAGTGGAGTTCTTTTCCTACCAGACCACCGATCCCGAGACTCCACGCCGCCAAGTCGATCTCCGGAGGTCCGCTCGCATCCAGGATCGGCCACTTCTTCGTGCGTGTCTGTCCTGGTGGAATGCGCAGTTCACGCCTCGTGTCAGGGCTGACTATCACATCCTGCGGCAACCCTTCCGCCGATGGAACCACCTCGCCTTGGGTATTCGTCTGATCCATGCTGAACATACGAGTCGCGGTACTTTCTATAGTAAATTGTTTCAATTTCCCCCAGCCGCGTGCCGCTAACCTTACTGAACCGCTGCGTTTTGCGACTTGCGTTAGGAGAAAATTGGTCCATAATACGATAACAGCCGGTTACTGTACGACTGCGACACTGGTACGGTGCATGCTCACGGCAAAGGCGATGGTGCCCAAGTCATTGATCGGATGCAGTCTCGTGGCGATGTTTTCCGCCGCAGTACTACCCGCGCAGGAACTCATGACTCCAGCCGCGCCCGGTGGCTCGGTCCGGCTTTTTACTACAGATGCCGCAATCCTCGAAGCACAGGATGCGCGCAAAGACCTGCCGTGCGTCGTAACCCCGAACAAACCGAATCTCGGTTTCGATCTCAAGTTCCATTCCGGCTATGACGTCGGCGTGCCGCTCAAAGAGCTCGCCGGCAGCGAAAATCAGCTCACTATGGTTTTCCGCGTTACGCCCGACGGCCACCCTGACGAGCCTGTTTACTTCTCACAGCATGTAGCCGTGCCCGCTATCGATGACGACGAAAAAGGTCCTGCGTACCTACAGGGCGAATTCAACGTAGGGGAGGGGAAGTACCACATCGATTGGCTCATGCGGGACCGCTCCGAGCGTGTTTGCTCCTCGCACTGGGATATCGAAGCGGCCCTTCCGAAGAATGACAAGCAGATGGCGCTCGATATCCAACCGCTGGTGATCCGCGCCAGCGACGCCGAGCCATTCAAGCAGGAACCTCCCATCCAGCGCGACGATAAAGACAAGCCGCTGAACGTCAAGGTGATGATCAACTTCGCGCCGCAAGACGCCGGCTCCGCCGCTCTGAAACCGCTGGACACTAACGCCCTGATCTCGATTCTCCGCAGTATCGCACGCGAGCCGCGCATCGGTCGGTTTTCGATCATCGCGTTCAACATGCAGGAGCAGCGCGTCATCTACAAGCAGGAAGATGCCTCGCAGATCGATTTTCCCGCGCTCGGCAACGCGCTCAAGTCGCTGAATCTGGGCACCGTCGATCTCAAGCGCCTCAGCGACAAGCATGGCGACACCGATTTCCTTGCCAACCTGCTCAAGAGCGAAGTTAAAGATTCTAAAGAGCAACCCGATGCCGTCATCTTCGCCGGCCCAAAGGTGATGCTCGATAACCAGATCTCTCCTGAAACCATGAAGCAGCTCAGCGACGTCAAATTCCCAGTGTTCTATATGAACTACAATCTCAACCCGCAGGTAAACCCCTGGCGGGATGCGATTGGGAATTGCGTTCGCTACCTGAAAGGCGTTGAATTCACCATCTCCCGTCCGCGGGACCTTTTCTTCGCCTGGAGCGACATCATGGGCCGTATTGTAAAATTCAAATTCGGGAGAACGGGAAGCGGAAACGCACCCTCGGCAATTAATTAATGCGTGCTTACAGTCTAGTGCTGCTGGCGCTGGCGGCCCTGCCGGCGCAATGCCAGCAGTTTGGGCCGGCCGAAAACCTGGCGCCGTACATCCCCTCGCCGCAAGCGATTGTCGAACGAATGCTCGAGGTCGGCAAAGTGAAGCCCGGCGAGACTGTTTACGATCTCGGAGCCGGCGACGGCCGCGTCATCATCACAGCCGCCCAGATGTTCGGAGCAAAGGCTGTGGGCATCGAAATCCAGCCCGACCTCTGCTATAAGACCGAGCAGAAGATCAAGGCCCTGGGCCTCGCAGACCGGGTCCGCATGGTGCACGGCAGCGCCCTCCGCACAGACCTGCGCGATGCCGATGTGGTGACGATGTACTTCACCACTCTCAGCAACGAAAAACTGAAGCCGGAGCTGGAGAAGATGCGCGCCGGCTCACGAGTAGTGTCCAATCAGTTCCCCATCAAAGGTTGGAAGCCTGCCGAAGCCGTAATCATTAAGACCGGCAACGTCGAAAGAACCATCTACCTCTACCAGATCGGAAAGACAAAGTAGGGCGCTCTTTCACGCTCGCTTCGTCTGCACCACCGCATCCGAAAATGTCACGTACGGAAACACTTCCGGGATGTGGGAATCGTAATGCCCGTGGCGGTTCCACGTCCATCCAACGCCCGGATTGAGAAACTCACCATTCCGGCCGATGCATTCAAACCGCGAGCAGTCGATCCGCCACACATCTCCGTCTTTCGGTGGCAATGCGCGCCCATCCGCCAGATCCACCAACCCGTTCCAGGGCAGCGCCAGCTGCGCCGTCCATCCACGATCCGTCCTGGTCCGCGAGTTCACCACGCCATCGACATGTACGGCGCTGCGTAGTCCAGGATAGTCCCAGTCCAGGAACCCCCATCGCTCGCCGCGCTCATGCACGTGCCCGCCGACGCCGTCCAGCACCATCGTCCGCTGCGTCGCGGGGTCGAACTCCGGACGTCCGAAATATCGCGACCCCGGCTGCAGGATGTCTTTCCAGATCCAGAACACCTCGTACACCGTGTTCAGACAATTGATCTCGAACTCGTAATAAGCGTCCTTAGCGCCGATGAACACTTCCAGATCGTTCTCTTCCCAAATCTTCGAATCGCGCTGCGTCATCGTGCCCCAGACGTCGTTCTCCTCCGCCCAAAATCCGAAGTACAGGTTGTCGTCGTCCCACAGAATCGCCACTCGAGTATCGAACCATGCCGCCTCGCCCGTTACGATATCCACGAACGGAGTCGATTTCGGCGCCG
>Ga0134128_10000427_pt1 | contig 58573 bp, 43 predicted proteins | sample KB31754_FD_96462 | JGI IMG/M metagenome (GOLD analysis project Ga0134128, IMG submission 96462) | Terrestrial soil microbial communities with excess Nitrogen fertilizer from Kellogg Biological Station, Michigan, USA - KB3-175-4 | ecosystem: Environmental > Terrestrial > Soil > Unclassified ... | reverse complement strand
CTGTTCCATTTCAATCCGCAGGGTTCTTATCATGATCCCACTACGGGCGATACCTACTGGGTGGATCTGCAGCCTTTGCATACGGAAGGTCAAGGGTTTCCCGAGTATCCCGATAGAAAGAATTATAAGCTCACGCAGATGAACATACCGATGGGTGTCGGTATTAAATACTTCCTGAGCGACAATGTAAACCTAAGCTTCGAGATCATACATCGTAAGACCTTTACCGATTACATCGACGACGTAAGCACGAAGTATATCGATCCCAGCCTGTTCTATAAATATCTTTCACCCACGCAGGCGGCTATCGCGGTAGCGATGTCTAACAAGGCAACAGGCGGCTATAGCAATAAGAGCTACACGGACAAATCCAAACGTGGCGACCCTTCGCAGAACGATGCCTATTTCACGGCGCAGTTCAAGCTGGCTATCCGTTTGGGCGGTGGCAGGGAAACACAGTGGAGGAACTCTACACACTGTCCGTTGATCCGGTTCTAATAAGAGTACCGGAGTCGTTCCGGCCATAAATTTGATAATTGTTGATCGTACCTATATTTTTTTTTATCGTTTTTTAGTTGTTGTTTTAATCCGTACCCTATTTTTTTAACCGATTGGAAAACTTATGATCATACCTGTACCCTTAACGAAAACATCATTTCTTCTGAGCGCATTACGCAAAGGTATCCCGGCCCTGGGCCTGGCCTTATGCGTTCAATGCACTTCCTATGCCGCCGGCGCCGACCCTTCCGGCAGGCATTTAACTTTCCCAGGCTCGGGTTACGATACTATCCATAGTATCCAGGTCAGCAAGTCCCAAAGCAGCAAGAAGTACAAGATCCGGCTTTACCCGGATGCGCGGCAGCAGGTGCTGTTCTTTTCCGCCAATGGAGAAGACGGTAAAGTCTACCAGCTGTTCCTTTTCGATATGGATGGCCGGCTGGTCAGCCAGACCCATATCCGCAACAAAGAGACTACTGTCCTGACCGATATTTCCGAAGGTAATTTTCTTTTCGAAGTCTTCACCGACGATGAGCGGATCGAGAACGGTCAGCTCACTGTTAGATGAGACTTTTAAAAGATAGTAACGCACAACCAATAAGCAAGCAGGGAAATTGGTAAAATCCGAATATCCGAAGGTTAAGTAAAACCTGATCCGTTCCCTATTCTAGGTACCCTTTACAAACAAGATTTTATTAATCACTCCCTGCTACCGCTTATTGGCTTTTTTGAGATTTAACCCCTAACCCCATAGATTCGATGGCCCCCTTTGCGGGGCCGTCTTTATTTTGGGGCAGCGGCTATTTGAGGAAGATGTCCGCAGCCTCCTTCCAGCTATTGATGCGATCGTAGCCCGTGACGGTGAGGTTATGGGCGGAAGTATAGAGATAGGGTTTCCCCTTGAAGTTCTTGAGATTCTTCACATGATCGTCGATCATGAAATCACCATAGACGAGATCCTTACTACCGGTGAGGGCTATCTGCTTCCACGTGAAGAAGGGAAAGTGATCCATGAGCCAGTCGTATTTATCCTTCAGGCTGTTCGGGAACTCCATCGCCGCGGAGACAATGAACACTTCATACCGTTCGTTGAGTCTGCGCAGGACATCGACGGCGTCCTCCATCACGGGGAGGTGCCGAAAGAAGCCGGGAGCTTTGATGCGTTCCATGATCATCGGCTGGTGTTCTTCCGGAAACCCCTTGACCCAGGAGCCGATCATCCTGGCCTTGTCGGGTTCCGAGCCATATTGATCGTTGTACCATCGGATCATTTCGCCCATAGGGTCGGCGATAACCTCGTCCATGTCTATCAGAATTCTTTGCATAGTCTACTAAGCCTTTAATTCGTCTTTCAAAAATTTTGCCGTAAAGCTCTCTTTATTTTTGATCAGCTCCTCGGGAGTACCTTCGAAGAGGATCTTGCCGCCGCCGTCACCGCCTTCGGGACCGAGGTCGATGAGATGATCGCCGACCTTGATCACGTCGAGGTTGTGTTCGATCACCAGTACAGTGTTCCCCCTGTCCACCAATTTGTTGAGGACGTCGAGCAGATGGCGGATGTCCTCGAAGTGAAGTCCCGTAGTGGGCTCGTCGAGGATATAGAATGTCTTGCCCGTATCCTTTTTGCCGAGCTCGGTGCCGAGCTTTACGCGCTGGGCTTCGCCGCCGCTGAGGGTCACCGCGTTTTGGCCGAGGGTGATATAGCCCAGGCCGACCTCTTGTAATACTTTGATCTTACGATACAGGTAAGGGACATTCTGGAAGAACGTAACGGCTTCGTCGACGGTCATATCCAGCACGTCGCTGATCGATTTGCCTTTATAGCGGATCTCCAGCGTCTCGCGGTTATAGCGTTTGCCATTGCATTTCTCGCAATGGACATAGACGTCGGGAAGGAAGTTCATCTCGATGACCCGCATGCCACCGCCTTCGCAGACATCGCAGCGCCCGCTTTTGACATTGAAGGAAAACCTGCCGGCGTTATAGCCGCGGATCTTTGCTTCCGGGACGGAGGCGAACAGCGTACGGATATCGGTGAAGAAGCCGCAATAGGTGGCGGGGTTGCTGCGCGGGGTCCTGCCGATGGGCGACTGGTCGATCTCGATCACTTTGTCGATGTTTTCCAGTCCTTTGATGCTTTTGTATTCCAGCGGGGTGACGCGTGAGCCATACGCATGCTTGCTCAATAGCGGATAAAGGGTCTCGTTGATGAGCGTCGACTTGCCGCTGCCGCTGACGCCGGTGACGACGATGAGCTTGCCAAGCGGGAATTTGACGTCGACATTTTTGAGATTATTGCCTTTGGCGCCTTTGAGCTCGAGGAATTTACCATTGCCCTTTCGCCGCTCTTCGGGGACGGCAATGCGCCGATGGCCATTGAGGTATTCGGCGGTGAGGGTATCGAGCTTGAGAATATAGGGGGGGCGTCCCTGGGCCACCACCCTTCCACCATGGAAGCCGGCCTGGGGACCGATGTCGACGAGATAGTCGGCTGCCAGCATGATATCTTTGTCGTGCTCGACGACGAGCACGCTGTTGCCGATGTCGCGCAGATTCTTAAGCGCCTGGATCAGGCGGTGGTTATCGCGCTGATGGAGGCCGATACTCGGCTCGTCGAGGATATAGGTGATCCCCTGAAGCTGAGAGCCGATCTGCGTGGCGAGCCGGATGCGCTGGGATTCGCCGCCGCTGAGGGTACGGGAGCTGCGGTCCAGCGTCAGGTAGGTCAGCCCCACGTCGGCCAGGAACTGCAGGCGTTCGCGGATCTCCTTCAGGATATCCTTGGCGATGAGGTTTTGTTTGTTATTCAGCCGTTTCTCGACGTCGGCAAACCATTCCACGAGACGGTTGAGGTTCATCGCGCTGAGTTCGGCGATGTTCTTGCCGGCTACCCGGAACCAGAGGCTTTCTTTGCGCAAACGGGCCCCGCCGCAGGTCTCGCAGGTCTTGAGCTCCATGAACTGCTCCACCCATTCGCGCAGGGAATCGGTAGTGCCGCCTGCGAACCAGCGTTTGAGGGCGTTGATGAGCCCTTCGTATTCGGTAGCGTAGACCTCGCCTTTAGGGGCATTCTCGTCGTATTCCACATCCAGATCGGTGTCGCCGGTCTCGCTGCCGTAAAGCACGATATTCATCGCTTTTTTGGGCAGGTCCTCAATGGGTGTATCCAGCGAGAACTTGTTCTTTTTGGCAATTTGCTGGACCTGTTTGAACATATAGGCTTCGCGTTCTTCCCCCAGCGGAGCGATGCCGCCGTCGTTGATACTTTTCGAAGGATCGGGGATCACCGCGTCCATGCTGATCTGGTAGACCGCGCCAAGCCCCTTACAGGTCGGACAGGCTCCATAGGGGGAGTTGAACGAGAAGCTGTTAGGTGAGGGTTCTTCGTAGCTGATGCCGGTGTCCTCGCACATGAGCTGTTTGCTGTATTGGATCACCTTGTTATCGTCGTTCAGCAGCAGAAAGAGCAGGTCTTTACCCAGCTGAAGAGCTTTTTTCACGCTTTGGCTGAGACGCACCTTCATATCTTCGGTGACGGCTAGGCGATCGATGACCACTTCGATGTCGTGGATCTTATAACGATCGACCTGCATCTTGGCAACGAGGTCTTTGACCTCGCCGTCGACGCGAACCTTAAGATATCCTTTTTTGCGGATGTCTTCGAACAGCTCGCGGTAATGGCCTTTGCGGCCGCGAACCAAAGGGGCGAGGATCGAGATCTTTTTGTTCTTGTATTTGCCAAAGACGTTCTCTACGATCTCTTCCTCGCTGAATTTCGTCATCAGCTTGCCGGTATTGTAAGAATGCGCCTCGCCGATGCGGGCGTAAAGCAGGCGGAGGAAGTCGTAGATCTCGGTGACGGTGCCTACGGTGCTACGGGGGTTCTTGTTGGTAGTCTTTTGTTCGATGGAGATCACGGGGCTGAGACCGGTGATCTTATCGACGTCGGGCCGTTCCATGTCGCCGATGAACTGGCGGGCATAGGCACCGAAGCTCTCCATATAGCGACGCTGGCCTTCGGCATAGATGGTATCGAAGGCGAGTGAAGATTTACCGCTACCGCTGATGCCGGTGATGACGACCAGCTCGTTTTTGGGAATGCGGATGTCGATGTTCTTGAGATTGTGTACCCGGGCGCCGGATACTTCGATCGTTTCTTCGCCGGGCCCAATACCGTTGTCATGGGCACCGGTGACGGTGTTGTTCGTGGACATAGTGCTAAGGTAAATACAACAAATGAAACGCAGCGATTGTTTTGCTAAAAAATTTGGGCCGGCGCTTTTCAGCACCGGCCCAAGCTAAATGGGACAGGTTCAAATGATTATGGACAAGTTACTTATGCAAAGTGATCTTGGGCAGGGTGACGGTCTTTGTAGAATCCACCGCGATATTGCTAATGGTCGTATCCTGGTAGCCGTTCATGCCCTTGAAGGTAAACGACCAGGAGCCCGCGGGTACATTCCGGAACTGATAGTTGCCGCCCCAGAAGGGTATCGCGTAGATCGTATCGGCACCGTTGACGCCCATGACGAGTGCGCCTGCACCCGGGGGCAACACCGTGCCTTCCACCTTGGCGCTGGACATGTCGTTGAAGACCTCGATATAGGGCTTCAGATAGTAGGTGCCGCTCCAGTAGTAGATCGATCTGGCGAGGTTGAAGTCGAGCCAGATCTTGAATTCGTTATTGCTGACATTGTCTACGTTGGTACGACTGACATTGATCGTAAAGTACGGGTTCGAGCCGAAGACGTCCAGCGGATAATAGGTCGCGCTGTCGGTATAGACCGTGTTGTCGCTACCGAGCGTGATCCGGATCTTGAGGATCTTGCCGGTAGGATACAAACCGCTGGCCAGCAGCGTGTCCGTACCATTACGCAGGTCGAGCAGGTTGTACACACCGGGTGTGATGTTGAGCGTGTCCCAGATCACGGATTTGTTAGAAGTCGTGCGGTGATAGCCGCAATAATCGCCGTCCCACTGATCGTCCTCATCCTGGGCATTCTGTGTGGTTGCGGTGTCGATCTCTACGGTGACCTGACGAATATCGATCAATACCTTATAGAAGCTGATGGGGCCATCCATCATGTACATGGAAACCTGCGACTGGCCTTTCGGAATGTTGGGGTTGGAGCTGGAGGAATTACTCTTGTTACAAGCGAAAAAGACGAGTACGGCGGCAACGCCCGCCAGCGTGCCGATGACACGTTTAGGCGTCATCAGCCGTTTGGTTACAGTTTTCATGTTGTGTAGTTTTATACGTAGAGGTACTCCATCGTCCGACAGTTAGTTGCCAAAAACCGTTCCAAATTCACGTTATTGATACGTTAAGCAGAAGGGTCGACGCCGCTCCGGTGGTCGGCCCACTCATGACAATCAACCGATTATTAGTGACACACACAAAAAACACGGGAAGATTTGGAAATATGGCTGCGGGGGTATTATCTTTGCCCGCAGTTCTTACAACATCTCTTATCAAGAAAGGCTGAGGGAAATGGCCCGTTGAAGCCTTGACAACCTGCGTTCATTTGCGTTGCGAATGAAAGTAAGGTGCCAACTCCAGCCCGATGGACTATCGGGACAGATAAGTCAGATACCGGCTTGACAATATTGACTGAATTTATTCAAACATAATTGAAAGCTCTTCTGACGAATCAGAAGAGTTTTTTTTTGCCTGCCGGCGTAGCTAACCGGCGGTACAGTCTTCTGACGGACTTGATGATGGGTGTCGCTGAACATTTTTTTTAACCTGAAAAAATTGTTTTTATGCAAGCGACAACAAAACTAATTCACAGCATTCCTGTTGATCCTCACACTGGTGCGATTGCCGTACCTATTTATCAGACGTCCACCTTTGTGCAAGAGGCGCCGGGCGTCAATAAAGGGTACGACTACGCGCGCACGGGCAATCCGACGAGATCCGTATTAGAGAACCTGGTAGCGGAACTGGAGGGCGGTAGTACCGCGGCGGCTTTTTCCAGCGGGCTGGCGGCCATCGATGCGGTGTTGAAACTGTTGCAAACGGGGGACGAGATCATCGCGGTAGATGACATTTATGGCGGGGCGTTCCGGCTTTTTGAACAAGTATATAAGAAATTTGGTATTACAGTACGCTATGTCGACACATCGGATGCGGCGGCTGTGTTTCATGCGTTGACGCCGCGGACCCGGTTGATCTGGATCGAGACGCCGACGAATCCTACGCTCAAGATCACGGATATCCGGGCTGTCGCGAAAATTGCAAAGGCGCATAAGTATGTCGGTCCCGGAGACGAATCTCACGGGTGCTGGCTTTGTGTCGACAATACGTTTGCGAGCCCGGCTTTCCAGCAGCCGTTGGCGTTGGGCGCCGACCTGGTGGTACATTCCGGCACCAAGTATCTGGGCGGCCACAGCGATCTGATCGCCGGTGTGGTGGTCACGGCCGATGCCGCGCTGGGACAGCAGATAAAATTCCTGCAGAATGCCAGCGGAGCGATCCTGGGGCCATTCGACAGCTTTCTGCTTATCCGGGGTATCGAGACCCTGCATCTCCGGGTAAGACAGCATGCGGCCAGCGCAAGAGCGATCGCCGCGTTTTTGGAAAACCATCCTGCTGTCGATAAGGTCTACTATCCCGGCTTGCCTACGCATCCCGGGCATGCGATCGCGGCGGGGCAGTCGAAGGGTTTTGGCGGCATCGTGAGCTTCGCGTTGAAAGCCGATACCATCGAAACAGCAACGGCCTTTGTGACCTCGACGCAGCTATTTAAACTGGCGGAGAGCCTGGGTGGCATCAAGAGCCTGGTATCGCATCCGGCGCAGATGACCCACAAAAGCATCCCGGCGGAAAAACGCAAGGCTGCGGGTGTGGTGGATGGGCTGATCCGGCTTTCGGCAGGGTTGGAGGATACGGAGGATCTGATCGCGGATCTGCGGCAGGCGCTGGACAAGCTGGTGGCTGCTCATGAGCCCGCGACGGTGACGGCCCGCGTAGCTTCGGTTAGGGCGACAGGTAAACTGGTTCCGGCGGAAATATGTTAATCTAAAAAACAAGTATAGGTAAATGGAAACGCATAAGCAGCTGACGATCGGACTCTTTGGTTTTGGCGTTGTGGGAGAAGGGCTCTATAAGGTCTTGCAACAGACCCCCAGCCTCAAGGCATCGATAAAGAAAGTATGTATCAAGCATCCGGAGAAGAAACGGGATGCTCCGGCGGCCTTGTTCACCGCGGACAGGGATGCCATTCTGAACGACCCGGAGATCAATGTGGTCGTCGAGGTGATCAACGAGTCGGGACCGGCTTTCGAGATCGTATCGCGGGCTTTGAAGAGCGGCAAATCCGTGGTAAGCGCCAGCAAGAAGATGCTGGCGGAGCATCTGCCGGAATTGCTGGAGCTGCAAAAAGGAACGAATGCCAGTCTTTTGTACGAAGCGGCTGCGTGTGCGTCCATCCCCGTGATCCGTAACCTGGAGGAATATTACGACAACGATCTGCTGCATTCCATCAAGGCTATCGTCAACGGCAGTACGAATTTCATCCTCACGAAGATGTTCGAAGAAAAGCTGAGTTTCCAGGAGGCGTTGTTGCTGGCGCAACAGCTGGGCTTTGCAGAAAGTGATCCTTCGCTGGACGTGGAAGGTTATGACGCCGTGAACAAATGGGCATTCCTGCTGACCCATGCCTATGGCATCGTCGAGCCGATCACCAACCTGGTGTTCAGCGGTATCGATCATATCCAGGCAGGAGATGCCGAAGTGGCGCGCGAGAAAAAATACGATATCAAGCTGGTGGCACAGGCCAAAAAGCTGGTCAATGGAAAAGTTGCCGCCTTCGTCCTGCCACAGTTCATCAAACAAGACGATCACCTGGCTTTTGTGAAGAACGAATTCAACGGGGTGGTGATCGAAAGCGGGTTTGCCGACAAGCAATTCTTTTATGGCAAGGGGGCGGGCTCCTTCCCCACCGCATCGGCCGTGCTTAGCGATCTGAGCGCCTTGCGTTATGAATATAAATACGAATACAAGAAGCTGTATCATCATACGCCGCACGAGCTCACGGATGATTTTTATGTTCGTACCTACATCAGCTTCGATGATCTGAAATATATTCCCAAGGAAAAATTCCAGTCTATCGAGGAATGGCATGCCGACAATGATCGAAAATATCTCGTAGGCGTTATCCACTTCAGGGATATCAAGGGACAAACCTGGTGGCGGGAGAATGGTACCTCACTGGTGCTGACACCCGATCCCATTATCGATGATATGGATGTGCGGCAATTGAAGAAAAAGAGTTTGGAACTGGCGGGACTGATCTAACATCCCGCTTTTCGCTCCTATTCTGCGCGCAGACTGTTAACGGGATTAGCCCTGGCCGCGCCGAGCGCCTGGAAGCCTACGGTAAGGGCGGCAATCAGCAGGGTGAGCAAGCCCGCGGCGAGGAATACCCAGACGCTCATGGTCACCCGGTAGGGGAAATTATCCAGCCAGCGGCTCACGACAAACCAGCTCAGGGGTATGGCTATCAGGAATGACAGGAATACCAGACCGATAAAGCTTCGGGAGACCAGCGTTGTGATGCGCCAGATACCGGCTCCAAGGACCTTGCGGACGCCGATCTCTTTTGTTCGCTGGCGGATACCCAGGAGGGCGAGACCGAAGAGTCCGATGCAGGAGATAAAGATTGCCAGGATCGCGGAGCATGTGATGATCTGGCGCCACCGGGCTTCCTGGTCGTAGCCTTCCCTGTTCCTTTCCGCGGCGAAATAATGTTCGAAAGGATGGAAGGGGTTGAGGCGGTGATAGATCGCTTCGGTGGCCTTCAGGCTCCGGGCGGTAGCGGCGGGATTCAGCCGGAGCGCAAATGTGCCCCAGGACATACCCGGCCCGATGGTGAAGAGCTCGGGTCCGATCTTCTGTTTGAGATTTTCATAGTGATAGTCTTTCACCACGCCGACCACGGTGAGGTTGGTATCGCTGCCATTGAGATAGGTTACGGTTTTCCCAATGGGATCTTTCCAACCCGCGGCGGCGACATAGGCCTCGTTGACCAGCACCGAACGAGTCGAATCGCCCGGAAAATCCGGCGAAAAATTGCGTCCCTTCGCTATTCGGACGCCGATGGTCGGGAGATACTCCTCGTCGATACGCGTCATCTTCGTGTCGAGCTCGTTCCCGTTCGCCCTGGAAGTGGTTTCCCAGTTGTCCTGCGTCATCATGCCTACCCGTGTAACGCCGGGGATACGGGCAAACTCGTTGCGGAACGCGTCCATCAGGCGGGTGCTATCCCCCAGACCGGTAGTCACCATCAGGAGGTTGTTATCATCGTAGCCCATGCTGGTGTGGGTAAGGAAATTATATTGGGAGTAAAAAAACACCGTAGTTATGATCAAAAAGGTCGCCAGGGAGAACTGGAGCACCACCAGGGACCTGCCGAGATAATTCCTGCCCGTCAGCCGGGTGGCCCGTGCGTAGAGGGTATCCACGGGTTTGAACCGCGAGAGGACCAGCGCGGGGTAGAAGCCGGCCGTGAATCCGCAGAGCAGGTACAGCCCTATAAAAGAAGCAACCAGTGGCGTGTCGAACAGATAAGAAAGGCTGAGCCGTTTGTTGGCGAGCTCGTTAAAAAGGGGCAGGGCCAGCTGCGCCAGTACGAGGGCCAGCAGGAAGGCGATGCCGCTGAGCAGCAGCGATTCGCCCAGGAACTGCCGGATGAGTTGAGACCGGCTGCCGCCCACCACTTTTCGCAGACCGATCTCCTTGCTGCGTTTGAGGGACTGGGCAATGGTCAGATTAATGAAATTGATGCAGGCGATGCCCAGCAGGAACAGGGCGATACCCATGAGGATATAACTATAGAGCGGATCGCTTCGGTGTTGGATACCCATATCCTGGATCGAGGTATCGAGATGCATTTTTAAAAACGGTTGCAGCCCCCAGGTAAAGGTGGTGCCTTCGAAACCATGTTTGTTAGCCTCTTTTCGTTGGTCGGCGGAGAGGTCCCAATAAACCTGTTGCATCCGGCTGGCGACCTGCCCCGGATCGGCTCCCGGTTGCAGCACCAGGAAGGTACTATATGAAAGAAAGAGCCAGCCGTCCATGGGGTTTGTCTTCTCCAATAATTTAAACGGGATCAGCATGTCGAAGCCGATGGAGGAGTTGGCGGGAGCCCTTTTGGCGATGCCGGACACGGTAAAGGATTGGAATTTGTTATTGTCCATCTTTAGTTCCATCGTCTTGCCGACGGCGTCCGTGGTGCCGAAATATTTTTTAGCCATCTCGTCCGTGAGGACGATGGAATATGGATCGGACAAGACGGTGGCAGGGTTGCCGGTGATCAGGGGAAAGGAGAAGACGGTAAAGAAATTATCGTCTACCCAAGTGGCTTTCTGCTGGAAGAGCTCGGTACCGTGGCGAAGGATGAAGGTACTTTCATTCGTCCGCACATAGGCCCGGATCTGCGGAATGTTTTTTTTAAAGCTGGGTCCTTCCGTCATGCCCGAGATGCCGAATTGCCTGTCGTGTTTATGCGATTTTTCGGTGATCAGGCAGGTGATCCGGTAGAGATCGCGGCTGTTTTGCTGGAAGCGGTCGAAGGACAGCTCGTCCTTGGCGTAGAGAACGATGAGCAGACAGCAGGCGAGGCCCAGGCTGAGTCCGATGATATTGATGAAAGAAAAGACCCTGTTGCGGGTTAGATTCCGGAGTGCGGTGACAAAAAAGTTTTTTAGCATAACAGTAATGGCTGGTACTTTTTGCCGTAAATAAGATGCCAATTCTTCTGGCGGCTAGTCGCTAAAGAGTTAGCGGTGCGGCCGGCCGGCAAGGTGTCCGGTTTCGATACAGCGGGCGTGCGGTTATGGTGGCGGCGGTTTCAAACTTTGCGTCGGGCCGCATCATGCCTCGCACCGCGCGGCCTCCTTTATGCGCCGCGCTTCGTGGCCTCCTTCTGGTGCCGCCACATCTCCTGGAAGGCGGGGTCGTGGTCGCGGAGGTATTCGAAGGTCCCTTCGGCGATGATCCGGCCGTGATCGAGGACATAGACGTAGTCGAAGCGGGCGAGCAAGTGCAGCCGGTGGATGGAGGAGATGATGGCTTTATCCGAAAAGGCATTGAAGAGGCCTTCGTAGATCAGGGACTCGGTGCGGGAGTCGACGCTGCTGGTGGGCTCGTCGAGGAGTACGAGGTCGCTGTCGCGCGCGGCGAGGATACCGCGGGCCAGGGCCAGCCGTTGTTTCTGGCCGCCGGAGAGGTTGACGCCTTTTTCGCGGATATCGGAGTCGAGGCGTTGCGGCAGCTGTTCGATAACATCCGTAAAGTGGGCTGTTTCGCAAACCTGCAGGATCTCTTCTTCGGGAAAGGGAAGACCCAAGGTGATATTGTATTCCAGGGTATTCTCGAAGATCTCGGGTTCCTGGGGGAAGAGGGTCACGCTTTCGTTGATCTGTTCCACGGCTCCGGGCGCATCGTCGATCAGGATGCGGACGCCCTCCCTGGGTTCGTAGAGTCCGCGGAGCAGGGCGAGGAGGGTGCTTTTACCGCTGCCGCTCTCGCCTACGAGCGCAATGCGGTGCCCACGGCGGATGGTGATGTCAAGGCCATGAAGACTCGCGGCGCCGCTGCCGGTGTCATAGAGCGCATGATAGGAGAAGTCGAGCTGGCTGATGCGAAGGGTCTTCCAGCCGGCGGGCAGTCCATCGGGGCGGTCGGCGCGGTGGTGGTCTGTATAGGCCTGGCTGATGAGCGCCGCGGTTTGGACATTGGTGTTGGATTGAACGATGTCGGTGTATTGCCAGGCGATATCCTGGAAGACGCTGGTGAAGGTATTGACATATAGAATGAGCGTGGCGAGGCCGCCAATTGCGAATTTTGTTCCGGGGGTCCAGTTCAGGTGGATATAACCCGCGATAATGATGGCATAAATGGACACGATCAACATTTCCGCGCAAAACCATTTCCATTCGTTGATCACAGCGCTTTTGCGAAAAGGACGAAAGATATCGCTGACTTTTTTGAGCAGGCCGGTCTCCATGCTCCTTTCCAGCCTGAGGGTGATCACGGTCATGATATTGGAAAGACTGTCGAAGAGGGTGGCGGAAACGATATGCTCGCGTTCGTTGACGTCATCGAGGGCTTTGATAAAGGGTTTGTCGAAAGTACGGATCACGAAGATAGTACAGATACCCAGGGCTACCGCGATGCTGCCGTAAAAAGGCGTAAAGTAAAACATCGCCACGACGGAAACCACAAATTTGCTAAGTGCGTTGATGTAGATAAATCCACGGTCGAAGAAATCGCGCAATGATTCATATGCTTTGCGAACCCGGTTGATGGTGGCGCCGCTGTGGTGATCCTGGTGCCATTTGACAGGCAGGTGCAGGACCTGGTGATATTTCTCCTGCAGGAAATTTCGGCTCAAATGAAAGGCCAGGGTCCGTTCCATGATCCGCGCGGGTCCATGGAAACACCATTGAACGAATTTGATGCCGATATAACCGGCTGCATAGAGCAGGGCATAATGCCATACATGTGCGGTATCATTCTGCAGGTGTCCAAGGAACCACCCGAAGAGGAACGGATTGAGTGAGATGACCAGGTTCGCGCAGATGAACATTACGTAGACCAGGACATATTTCTTCTTTTCGTTACGGGCGTAGCGCCAGGCGGTACCGAGGAGAGAAACATAAGGATTGGCCATGACAACAGATTGAGAAACTGTAAATTTACCCGTTAATTCCGGCAACTATTCTACCTTCCACCGAAAAACTAAAAAAATATCCGGAGCAGCTTTGCCCTATCCCGAAGTGACGGTCCGGCTGTTTAAAAGGCTTCGTTGAGGTTAAGAAAAAATCCTTTGTTGCCAAAACGACCCCAGGCATAATCGAGCGCCAGGTTCGTGCGGGTGGCTTTGTTGAACAGCACACGCAAACCGGCTCCATAGCCAGGTTCAAATTGTTGAAAGAGTTTAGTACCCATGGCATCATTGCCCGACATCAAGTCACCGAAGACGACGCCGCTGAGGAATTTATTAGCCAATATGGGAAAGCGCAGTTCACCTTCCGTATCATTGAACAGGGTGCTCCTGAAGTATTGGGCAGTATAGCCGCGGCCACTGCGAAAGGTTCCGTCCCGCGCCGGTCCGGGCAGCTCGAGATAGGGCAAGGTGCCGGAGACGAGATAGGCGCCCCAGTTCCAAAAGGCCAGCACGAATTCGGGTGTCGCGGTGCTCAGGCTGATGTATTTCCGGATATCGCTCGTGAGCTGGACGGAGTTCTTTGTGCTGCCGATCCAGGTCTGGTTGATCCGGATGCCTCCGTCGAAATAGATCCCTTTGTAGGCGCGGTTCGGATTGTCTCGGGTGATGTATTCCACGTTGAACAAAAACCCGTTCATCGAATAGCGATCCTGCGGCATGTCATGGCGAATGTTGTAGACACCGTATGGCGTTGCACTGCCGGCGGTGTCACCGTTGGTGATGTTGCGGCGGATCTCGAAGGACATGCCCGCGCCCACGAACAGGTTCTTCGCGACGTTCTTATATACCTTCTCTCTAAAATTGAAATAGGTGGAGTGGACCGGATAAACCTTATGCGTAGGGTCCGCCAGCACGGAGTCGCTGGCGCTGCCACCTCTGGACGTCCGGCCGATGCCATATCCGAAATCGGGCGATACCGATTTGGAGACGACCAGGTTACCCTGGAAATTGTATTTGTTGCCGGGAGTAAAAAGATTGTGGTTGATGTAAAAATAAATGATGCCCTTGGTGGTGATGGAGGCCGAGGTCGCGCCCACGGAAAAGAGGGTATTGGGGTCGGTACCCAGCCGTTTGCCCGCAACCGCTTTGATGCCGCCCTGAGCGCCGATGGTCGGGTTGGCGGCGACATTGGGCACGACCGTAATGCCGGACTTGTTATGGTTGGGGTTCTCGGGCCGGTTGTGAAAAAGGATGTACCGGGTTAGATCGCTGAAATCGTATTGTTTCGACAGGTCTTCCACCGGCCTGAGCTTGCCGGGGTGCTGCAAAGAATCCGACTTCAACGAGTCGGCTGGATGACCTACCTGGCTATATGCCGATACCCCCATGAAAATCAATGCTATAAGTAAAAATACCCTCCTATCGATCATGCTTGTACTAATTTGGTTATCGGCAGCGTGAAATAAAAAGACGAACCCGCAGCCTCGTTATTCTCCGCCCAGATGGTGCCATGATGTTCGCGGATGATACCGGAGGTGATATAGAGGCCCGTGCCGAAGCCGCCATATCTGCCTGCGACGTCCTCGTCGCGGAAATATTTATCGAAGATACGGGTTAGATTCTCCCGGGATATACCAATACCGTTATCCCGGACGCAGGTGGTAAGGGAATCGTCATTAGCCACGCAACCGATGCCAATCGGCGCTTCGGCGGCCGAGTATTTGGCGGCATTGTTGACGAGGTTGATGAGTACCTGTTCGATGCGCAGGGCATCTATTGTCACAATGACCTCGTCCTCGCAAGGCTGCCAGGAGATGGGATGGGTGGGGAACATGTGTTCCAGCATCTGAAAGAGGTCTTTCATATAGCTATTCCATTCCCGCTGCTGCATGTTATAATCCAGCTTTCCGGATTCGATGCGGGAGGTATCGAGCAGTTGCTGGATCAGCAGCTGGAGCTTGTGGGTCTGGTGATCGATCTTCTCGAGATAGCGCTGCACCTTTTCCGAAGATTCTGTGGCGGCCACGCCCAGCGCCAATTTGGTAAAAGCGTTCAGGGAGGTCAGCGGGGTCTTGAGCTCGTGGCTGGCCACGGATATGAACTCGTTCTTTTTTTCATCCAGCAGGTAACTGTGTTTTAGCTCGACCTCCTGGTCCAGGTTCTGCCCGCTGATGACGGGGTGGAATAGCTTCAGCCGTTCGTAAGGTGTCGCCGGCTGGGTGCTATGGAAGAAATCGACCGCTTCGAGCACGCGCGCCTGTGTGACCTTTAGCGAGCGGGGGACGCCGATGCGCACGATGATCGAAGACATTTCCGGCCTTTTTTCCGACCGGAATTTCGGGACAAGCAGCCGGGCATATTTGAGCCCCTGGTGGGTCATCCGAATATCGATATCCGAAGGGAAGTCAAAGCGGCCTATAAGCGAAAACTTGCCCGCGCCGGTTCTTTCCATACCGATAATGAAGCAGCCTTTGTCGGTCCGGTCGATCACCACCCGGCTGATTTCGGCCACGGCGGTGGCGATGGTCGTCTGCGTGGACAGCGACAGCGAAAAGTATTGGGCGACGCTCTCCATATGTTTGTGAGCGACTACAATGTCCATTTCGTTCTCCAGTGATATGCGGCTGATCTCCGTCATCCCGTAACCGATGCGATGATCATGCCATCACAAGGTGTGTTTATCCGAATGGGGGGCACTTATCCCCGTTTTTGAATTTTATTTGGCGAAAATGAAGTTTGGCATAAATGTAGGTTATTAAACCAGGGAACGGTTTTTTGACACAAAATCAGGCAGATATGGAAAGGGTACTGATATTCGATGATGATGCAGACATCCTGGAGGTTTGCACGATAGTACTGAAGACGCATGGCTTTGAGGTGATCACGGAGAAGAATTGTGAGGATATACTGGCGAAGATCGATCTTTATACGCCAGACGTATTGCTTATGGATAATAAGATCCCGCCATTGGGAGGTATTCAGGCCTGCCGGACGGTCCGTGCTTCGATTGCGCATGCTGGTTTGCCGATCGTTTTCTTCAGCGCGAACCAGGATGTAGCGCGGCTGGCGAAGGAAGCCGGCGCCGATCACTTCATCGAAAAGCCGTTCGATCTCGATGCGCTCATCTCGGTACTTCACAGTGCCATAACGGCGGGGGCTACCTCACACTGAGATGGTTATGCTCCCCGCGCGGGACTCGCGGCCTGGTTGCGCGCTTACTCTGAGCGCAGATTGCGAATGGGGTTAGCTCGTGCGGCACGGATCGCCTGAAGGCTTACTGTTAAAATGGCGGTGAGCGTAGCGCCAGCCGCGGCGGCGGCAAACATCCACCAGCTCAGGTGAATGCGGTAGGCGAAATTATGCAGCCATTTGTTCATCACCAGCGCCGCGAGAGGGGATGCGATCAGGATCGCGATGCCTACCAGCCGGATAAGATCGCGGGACAGCAGCAGGGTAACATTGGCAGTGGACGCGCCCAATACCTTTCGGATACCGATCTCCTTGATGCGTTGTTCCGCCGCGAAAGCGGTGAGCCCGAAGAGTCCCAGGCAGGCGATGAGGATGGCGATACCGGTAAAATACATCACCAGGGTCGAAGTACGTTGTTCCTTTTCGTAGTTGCGGGCGAAGTCCTGGTCGATAAAGCTATAGATGAATGGCGTGCCGGGGTTGATCCTGTTCCAGGTCTCCCGCAGATGGGTAAGTGCGGTGGAAAGATCGGCCGATTGGATCTTGGCGATCGCATAACTGTATCTGTTGCCAAAGAAATCACTCGTCGTGAAGCCATACGAGTCGATAGGTTTTTGAAGCCCTTCCGTATTAAAATCGCGGACGACCCCTACGATCCGCATCACATGCGTAGTACCCTGGAATTGATAGCTGATCTTTTGTCCTACCGCGTCTGCAAGCCTGAAGCCGAGTTTCTTAATGGCGGTGGTATTCAATACGAGGGCGTCGCTATCGGCTTTTACTTCCGGCTCGAGCTCCCGGCCGGCCAGAAGAGTTAGTCCGAGGGTCTGGAAATAATCCTTGCTGGTATTGGCCAGGAATATATCTACCCATTCGTTCCCGCTTTTTCCCGGCGGATAAAAAAGCATGTCGAAAAGAGAAGGTATTCCCGGATAGGTAGCTCCGCTGGTCACGGATTTGACATACGCGCTGTTTTTGAGCTCATCGCGTAAAACGTTGTAGTGGCTGATGCTTTCTTTGGTCTGCAATGGCAGGACGATTTGCCGGTCCTTATCGAAACCCAGGTCCTGGTCTTTGAACAGCGTCATTTGACGGCCGACGACGATCGCGCCGAGGATCAGGGCGATGCTCACGGTGAATTGAAGCACCACGAGACTTTTGCGCAGCAGCGCGGCGGAGAAATGATGGATCAGCTTTCCCTTGAGTACTGCCACCGGTTTGAAGGAACTCAGGTAGAAGGCCGGATAACAACCCGAGAGAAGCCCGGCGAAAAGCGTAAGTCCTGCGATAACCAGGAGCAGCCGGGGTTCATGCCAGGGCTGCAGGTCTTTGCCTGTGAGGGTATCGAATACGGGTAGCAGGGCCGAGGTGAGAAGCATGGCGACGAGCAGTGAAAGCGCACAAAGCAGGAAGGACTCGCCCAGGAACATGCGGATCAACGAGCCCTGCAGGGCCCCCATGACCTTGCGGACACCCACTTCGCGGGCACGGTGTTCGGAGCGGGCGGTGGACAGGTTCATGAAGTTGATACAGGCGATTATCAGAATGAACACTGCTATGGAGACAAGGATATAGAGGGTACGAATGCTGCCGTTGGTAGCGATCTCATTACCCATGTTGGAATGCAGATAGATATCTTTCAAGGGTTGCAGCACCACGTTTCTCGCGCTGATAACTTTCAGGTCATCACCGCCGTGGCGGTAGTAAAAGGGGGTGAGCTTTTTTTCAAGGGCCACCGGACCCTGGCCGGGCCGCAGTTTGATATAGGTGTGAAAAATGTTCTCCATCCCCCAACTCCCGATGTGTGTGACCCAGGAGACCTCGGCGCTGTTCATGGACAGGAAGAGATGGGCGGGAATATGGGTATGCAGGTCTTTGTCCTGGAATACGCCACTAACGACATAGCCTATGGGCCCGCTGCCGGCATCCAGCTTTATCTCATGACCGATGGGGTCGGCATTGCCGAAGAGCTTGCCCGCCAGTGTTGCGGACAGAACCACGGTATTGGGGCGGTTTAATGCAGTGGCGGGGTCACCGGAAACAAAAGGATAGGATAACACGCTGAAAAAGGTGGAGTCTACATAATAGGCATTGGTTTCGCTGAATTTGCGATCTTCCATGCCCTCGCGATTGCTCACGGTGATATTTTCCATTCCCATGAGCTTGAGCAGGCGGGTCGTCTGCCCGATCCCGGGCATATCGGCTTTCAGGGCCTGGGACATCGGGGCGGGTAACGAGGACCAGTCTCCAATGGGGGATTGAAAGGCTACGCGATAGACCCGGTCCGCGTCTTTGAATTGCCGGTCATAGCTCATCTCGTCCAGCACATAGACCATGAGCAGCAAGCAGGTCGTGAGACCGATGGCCAGCCCGAGGATATTGACCAGGGAAAAGACCTTGTTGCGGCGAAGGTTACGAAAGGCGACGACGAGATAGTTCCTCCACATAGCAGGTTTTTTTGTTAGTTCCGCTAAGTTGATGCCAAAGCGGCAAATCTTTAGGATTCATGCGCTTATACATCGGTAAATACCATGGGCTGTCCTTTTTCGATACAGTTACTGTCCGTCAGGGCATCGTCATTCATGATAGGGGGAGATTGTGATCGCCTCGCCGCCGCCCGGCGTCAGGGAAAGCCGGATGCTGTCGGTGGATTCGACGATGCGGGTGGAGCGGATGAGGTGGTTAGGGTTGTTCGTTATGTCGGCGGCGTCGCTGTAAAGGGTTGCGGTGTATCGGCCCGGGGGGAGAAAATTCAAGGTAAAGGCTGTATCGTGGGCGACGCTGCCATTGATGGCGCCGATCCACCAATCGTTCTTATTCCGGCGCGCGATGACGGCCCACCGGCCGGGGATGGCAAAGGGAACGCGGGTCTCGTCCCAGGTCGCGGGGACATGTTGTATAAATCCGAAACCGGGCGCCCCTTCGTATTCGGCGGGATTATCGCAGACCATAGGCAGGTAGCTTTCGAGGATGACGTACATCGCCAGCATGTGACAGCGGGTAGCCAGCACCAGGGGATGCGTATAGTGGGCGACATATTTCTCCCGTGTCACGGCTCTGAAGCCGCCAAGGTGATAGTCGGTGGGGCCGGCCAGCAGCCGGGTGAAGACCACATTGATATCATCGTCGGGGGTGATGGGATTATCCCACTTGTCGTTCTCGTAGTTGAGGGTGCCCTCGCGGGTGAGCTCATTGGGCCAGGTACGGATCAGCCCCGTGGGTTTATAGGCGCCGTGGAACTGGATATGGAGATGATGCTCCGCGGCCTTACGGAGAATGGTGGTTTGAATATTGACCATCTGCTGGTCGTCGCGATTGAGGAAATCGACCATCATGCCTTTGATACCCCACGCCTCGAACTGGCGGAATGTTTTGTCCAGGTGCGGCCATAGCGCCTGCCAGTGCACCCAGACGCGGACGCCTACTCCTTTGGATGCAGCGTAGGCGCAGATGCTTTTCATGTCCAAACCCGGGACGGGTTTAGAGGGATCGGAATGGGGACCAGGCTGGTAGCTGATCCCGTCATTGGTATACCAGGCAATGCCGCCATAGCCGATCACGGTATGGTACTCGATGCCGTTGCGCGCACAGAAGTCGATATAGTACTGGTTAGTCTCGAAATTGATGCCCGGCGAAAAGGTCGTATCGGGGACGATATCGCCATTCCACCAATGGAAATCGGTCTTTCCCGGATGGAGCCACGAGCGGTCTTTGATCGCGCAAGGATCGTTGAGGTCGGTGAGGAGGTTGGATTCCAGGAAGGCGCCGGGGCGTGGGCCGATGAAGAGCACCCGCCAGGGTGTACGATGGGGGAGGATCGCCTTGACGCGGACGGCCTTCGAGGCGGCGGCTGTTTGTACCGAAACAGGAATGCTTTTATCGGCGTCAATCGCAGCGGGTCCGGGGTTCGTGATGGCGGCGATGCCGGCGGGCAATGGTGAGAGCTCGCTTCTCAACAGGCCTTTGTCTTTCATGAGGTACATGCCGGCGTAATCCACGAGCCTGGCTTCGGTGATGGCCATATAGATTCGCGGGAATCGGGCTTCTGAAAAAATAGCCCTATTCCCGCGATCCGCCGATGTCTGACCTGCGGTCATGGCGGCCTCAGGCCGCTCTGGACCGCCCGGGTATTCGAGGAACACGGGAGCGTCCATGAGGCTATCGCTCTTTATGGCGCTGAAGGGCAGCCGGGTATAACGGCCCTCGTGCGAGCTGGTATAGTTAGGCAGGAAGGATGCCTGTACGAGCGGGTCGCCGGCGACGCGGAAACCGGTGTTCTCGGCCAGCAGCTCGTAGCTGGTCCACTGAGCCTGGCGGGGAAAGAGCCAATGAAAGGCGAGACCGTCGTTATAAAGACGCACGACGAGGGTGAGCCTGCGGTGCCTGCCACGTCTTTCCTGCAGGGGAATCGTCGATTCGTTAAAGCGATCATGCACGCTGCTGTTCTTGCCTATAGGGAGTGTGTATTCATCCAGACCCGCCCGGTGAATGGGGGGGTGGAGTTTCAGGTTGGGACCAAAAACTGATTCGCGGAAGACGAGGGTCAGCGGCGAGGCAACGATCAGCGGAGCATTCGCGTACCAGACACTATAGACAGGGCAGCTGTCGGTGAGCCCGAACAAGAAGCGGATCCTGCCATCCGGTGAATGCAGCGTATCAGCCGTTTGCCCGAAGCAGTCGAGAGCGGGGAAGATGCCCGCCAACAAGAGGAGCCCGTAAAAACAGCGGTAACACATGCGCATTTTTAAGGAAATTTACTCAATTATCGGGTCGCGGAGAGTGTCCCGGGCTATCTATCGGCGAGGGTCAGCGTTTGGGAACAAGATGTGGATAACCATCGCAATGTTTGAAGTCAGCGGGGTGCTCTCGCCATAAATCGCGCAAAAAAGCGTTTCTTCGAAGGAAATTTGAAAATTTATGCATACAGAAAAATTAAAATCTGTACATTTATTTCATTAACCCATTAAAAAAGAAATAAATCATGGCAAAAGCTATCAAGAAGGCTGCGAAGAAGGCAGCCAAAAAAGCAGCAAAAAAAGCGCCTGCTAAAGCGCCGAAAAAAGCGGCTAAAAAGGTTGCAAAGAAAGCAGCAAAGCGTACACCCAATGCAGCCTTCATGACGCCTCTCACTCCAAGCCCGGTACTTGCCGAAGTCATCGGCAACAAGCCTCTTCCGAGAACGGAGATCGTCAGGAAGATATGGGATTACATCAAAAAGAACAACCTGCAGGATAAGAAGAACAAGCGCATGATCAATGCCGATAGCAAGCTGAAAGTCGTATTCGGCGGAAAAGATCAGGTATCCATGTTCGATCTTGCAAAGATCGTGAGCAAGAATGTAAAGTAAGGTTGCCTGGAAAATTTGAAATGCCAACGAGGCATTGGAAAACTGCCACCCGCCCGGGTGGCAGTTTTTATTTTTTAAAGGTTTACCTCGAGCTCTTCGCCGGCCATGGCGTAGAAGAAGTTCTGCAGCTGATGCAGGTATTTGATGGGCACGCGGGAAGTCGTGTTATGACGAAGGCGCAACCCGTCCTCGCGGAATTCGAAATCCGTGTGTGTATTGCCGTAAGTAAGGATCCATTCCTCACGTACGAAATTGCGGAAACCGCAGCTCTCGAGGACTTTGGGGGTCAGCCTGATCGGCTCGATCTCCTGCATCTCGGCCTCTTTCACGACTTCGAGCACCTCGGTGGTGTAAGCCACATCATAAAAGCCGCTGACCTTGGATAAATGCCGTCTGCTCACATTGATCGCCGTATCGTATACGATGGTGTGGGAGAGAATTTGCTGGACCGTGATCACTTCGCCTTTTTTGTTGAATACTTTGTTCCCGTAGCGAAGTTCTTTTGCTTGTAACATAGAGTCTGAATTTGCATGAAGAAATACGATGATAACCATGGTATTTCAAGGGAATTGACTCTTTCTCGTGGTGGGAATTACGATAGGAAGGACTTCACTAGCGGCTAAGATAATCCGCGATCGGGAAATTTGCAACTACCCCCCGCCAAAAAACGACATCGCCAGCTAAAAAAACGACCGCACGACGCCGAAGAAATTGAATTTCAACAACATTTCTGCGGCCGTGTGTGCATAAAAGATTTCCACACCAGCCGGTCCGGGTTTCACTCAAGCAGGGAGAAACGCGCGGTGTATTACCGATCCGCGCGCTTACATGGTCACGACGATCCGCGCGCCGGAGTCCACGTGACGCTGCCAGGCCTGCTCGACATCCTTGAGTGGAACGGCGTGGGTGTCGATGTGGAGGCCGCCGGCGGCGGCGAGCTTCATCAATTCGGGGATGATGTCTGTATTCATATTGGCAAACGCTTCGGGAGGGAGGCTGCCGAAGCCCGAGCCTACGATCTCGATGGCGGAGCTACGCAATTGTGCAGAACCGAGGGTCATATTATCACCGGACATGTTGCCGACGGTGACTATGCGGATGGGATGGTACTTTATATTCAGACCGCTGCCTTTCAGGGCATGGAGGATCCATTCTACAGAGGCACCCCAGATATAGTCGATAACGATATCGATGGGGGTTTTTGCGTGGATCTCCTTCAGCGCCGAGACGAATGTAGCCTGATCCTGTGAAAGAGTCAGCGCTTCGTCGGCGCCCAGTTTTGTCGTGAGTTGTTGCAGGGACGCCGCGTTCCGGCCGGTGGCGATCACCCTTGAGGCGCCGTAATGTTTGGCGAGCTGGACGGCGATCTTGCCGGTGACGCCGGTGGCACCGTTGACCAGCACGACCTTTCCGGGGCTCATAGCAGCCCGGTATTTGAGGGCCAGGGCCGCGCCAAGGATGGCGTTTGGCAAGGCTGCGGCAGTAACGTCGTCGATGCCATCGGGCACCGGAACCAGCCTGCTCTTATCGGCGAGGGCTTTTTCCGCTAGCATGCCGGTGACCCCCATGGCATAGACACGTTTGCCATTGGGAAGGACCCCTACCCCGTCGACGCCGACGACATCGGGGAATTTTGAATGTGGTGCATAGTGTGCACCGCTGGCGCGTCCTTTATCCAGGTTTTTGATGGATGCCGCTTTCATGGTGATGACGACCTGGTTGTCGTTTTGCGGTACCGGATCGGGGAAATCTTCGTATTTGGGGGCTTGTCCGAGCTGATGTAAAACTGCCGCTTTCATGGTATTTTTTTTACAAAGATCGGGGTTTCCGGGCAAGGGAATTGCATAGGTAAGGTCATGAAAAAGCTAATCGCAGTGCTTGTTTTCGGGGCGTTGTCATATGGTGCTTTGGCGCAAGACAGTACGAAACACCGGGACGATACGCCCTGGGACTATATCATGATGAAAAAAGGTCAGCTGCTCGAGGTCCAGCATGGCAGGCAGACACCGGTGAAGCGGAACGTTACCCTCGTCAATGGAACTACCATCCATACTAACGGGAAGATCGATGACTCCAACGGCAAGACCAAGTGGCTGAAAGAAGGTCAATATATCCAGATGGATGGAAAGATCGATTACCTGAAGAATATGGGTAAGACGAATTAATTCGCCGGGACTGGCGATGCCGAAGCCAGCGCCGAATACACGCCGCGGTCGATGGTGATGTGAAGACGCGACAGCATGGCGGGCATATCGAACCCCTCTCTTTTGTATTCCGCCTGTACGGCTTGTTTTGCCTTTTCGATCGCGTCGTGATCTTTCCATGCGGCAATCGTCACGCAGATGAGATTGCCGTCCTTGTCTTTATACGAATAGGCATCATCGTGGACGAAACCCGGCATGGTCTTTAGCATCGTTCGGTTCTTTTTCATCCTTTCCATGAACTCGTCGATCGCCGGGGCGGGGACGAAGAATTTATCGATAAAATACAGGGGGGCGCCGCCGGGGGCCGCAGGGGCGCCAGGGGTTGTGGCGGGGTCAGGGGCGCCGGGTCCGTTGCCGATCCCGGTCGGGAGGACGTCCATTGCCTGCAGGAAACCAAGGCGGTCCGTTTGGATCGTGGCGGCGGTGATGCGGCCATTGCGGAAGGTGAAGATCGCCATCCCATCGTTGGTGATCTTTTTCCCGTTGGCCGGATATTGGAGAAAGGCGCTGGTGCTGGTTCCCGTCCATTGCCAGCTTACGGCAACCTTATCGTCGGCCGCCACTACAGACGTCAGCTCATAATGAATGTCGGGAAAGGCATGGATCAGGCCTTCCACGCCGGCCCGGAAGGCCTGTACACCGTGCGTGCCGCGGGGACCGGGGAAATCCTCCGAGATAAGGTTGTCGAGCAGGGTCATATTCCTGCCGTTGATGCATTGGTCGTACAATTCGTAGATCGCGCTTTTGTTCTTTTCCATAACTGTGTTTTTTTGAGTGTTCGTACTTGTTGTGTTCTGGGCATAGCCGATACCGGGGATGGCCAGGATCGCCATCAGCACGGTGCTCGTGAAAGATTTCCGGCTCATTTGTTTTTCACAAAAGTAGTGGCCGGCAGTGGCGGAAAATTGTACAAATGCATTGATCTGCGGATAGTATCCGGGGCGTAGCGCACTACATATACTGCTGGTAAAGGCGATAGAGGATCTTCTCGTCGGTGGGGGTCCAGCTTCGGGTGGTATCCTGTTCAAAGTGACGTTTAAAGGCGCGGGCGGCCGCGCTGCTGTCGCGGATGTCGTAGCCGACGATGCGCAAGGCGGTGACGCTGCTGAAGCCGGTGGGAACGGGAATATTGGTCGTATCGCCATACCAAAGACCGAAACCTTTATCAGCGAGCAGTTTCCAGGGGAAGAAGGCGCTGGGGTCATCTTTTCGGGTCGGAGCGATATCGCCGTGGCCGATGAAATTAGGGGTGGGGATCTTATAATTGGCCTTGAGCTGCGCCAGCAGGTGAAGGAGACTGTTGATCTGCGCATCGGGGAAGGGCTCGAAGCCATCGTTGTCCAGTTCGATACCGATGGAGATCGAGTTCACATCGGTGACATTACCCCAGCGGCTTACTCCTGCCTGCCAGGCACGGAGATAGTCGTTGAGCATATGGTGGACGGTACCGTCGCGGCAGATGACATAGTGGGCGCTGACCTTGGTACGGGGAGTGGTGAAGGTCATGAGCGTCTGCGGGCAACTGTTCTGGGCGGTATGATGGATGATCACGAAGTTGGGCTTGCGCAGATCGAAATTCGTGGTCCCCACCCAGTAAGGCGGGTTGGGAACGGAATCGATGCTGGTCATCAGCGGTGTCTCGCGAATCTCGCGGGCATAATTACGAGCCTGGCTCTTATACGATTTGTTGGTAGACCTATAGGGGTTGGGCGTGCATGCCGCGAAGAAAAACAAGAAACAGGTTAAACGGATGGAATATTTCATAATGGACTATTTTAGTTTTCCTTTAATCCGTCGAAGGCATTGAAGAGGGCTTTTAGTTCTTTTGCCTTGTCAGGATATTGGTCGAGGATCGAGGCCCGTTCGCTGGGATCCCAGGAGATGTTGAAGAGCTGCGGGGTGGTGACATGCCGGTATTTCCAGTCGTCCACCCGGACTGCTTCCAGCTTGCCATGGTTCACGATGTAGATGGGACGATGTACATAGTTCCCGGGCGAAGCTTTCCCCGTTAGGAGGTCGGCGATATCCTGACCGTCGAGGGTACGGCCCTGGGGTAGAGGTGCATGAGCCCATTGTGCAAAAGTCGGCAGCACATCCAGACAACTTATCGGGTTGCGCAGGTCCCCGCTAATGGTATGGCCTTTCCAGTAAATGATAAAAGGTTCGCGGATGCCCCCTTCGTAGCTGTCGAATTTACTGCCGCGGAACATCCCCGCCGTACCGGCATGCCAGGGCTTGGTAACACCATCGGCGCTCATCCGGGAAGGAAATTCGATCCACGGGCCGTTGTCGCTGGAGAAGACCAGGACGGTATTGTCGGCAAGTCCCTGTCTTTCGAGCACATGCCAAAACACGGCAATGCTGGAGTCGAGGTCTTCGACAACAGCGCCAAGCGGGCCGCCCTGCTGTTTGTCCTCGAGATAGCTGGCCCGGGCGGCAAAGGCTACCGGCAGATGTGGCATATTATACGCCAGATACAGGAAGAAGGGGTGTCCTTTTTTTTGTGCTTTCACATACCGGATGGCTTCTTCCGTATAAAGATGCGTAAGGTTGGAGTCGGCGGGCCGATAGACTTCCGGTGTGCGGTTGCGATAGATCTTGATGACGGTGTCCGTTTGTACATAGGGTTCCCGGAAATCATGGCTGTAAAGCATGCCATAGTAGGAATCGAATCCCTGAGAAGTGGGAAACATAAAGTCCTTGCTGTCGCCGAGGTGCCATTTACCGATCATGGTGGTTTTATACCCTGCGGCTTTGAGCATTTCGGCGATGGTGACCTCCCGGTCCGGAATACCCAGCGGTGAGCCCGGCCCCAGGGGATCGGGGATGTTCATCCGGGTGGCATACCGGCCTGTGAGCAGGGAGGCCCGGGAAGGTGAGCAGGAGGGGCTGGTGACGACATAGTTGGTGGCACGGATACCTACGCGCGCGAGACTGTCGAGGAAAGGTGTTTGAATCACCGGATGGCCATAGCAGCCCAGGTCGGAATAGCCCAGATCGTCCGTAAGGATAAAGATGATATTGGGGCGTGTTTGCGCCGATAGCCGATGGCTGACTCCGAGTGTCGCCAGGAGGAACAGGGTGAGACTAAGGCGTTTTGGTATTTTCATGCCAGGGTCGTTTTAGCAAGCAAATTACGGGCAAAAATTGTTTACCCGCTTCATGGTATTCCGATACAAGGGAAAACAACAATTATGAGCACACAGGGCGTCTTCCTATCGCTCGACACACTAAACCTGTCCCCCAAAAGCTCCGGACGCTCGCCTTTTCTGTGGGCGGTATTCTTCAAGATCGATCAGGATAGCCTTCCGGGAGCAATCTGTACTTTTTCCACCGGCGACCACCGCGATCTGGGCATATCGGACATGTCTCCAGGGACCACGATATCGATCCCGGATGCATTGAACAGCTATAGTACTTCGGTAACGACGATAGAGATCGGGGCCACTGTTCTGCCGGCTACTTTCGGTATCGCCGCCGTCCTGATGAACGATGGCGGACATGTGACGGCTCATGGCATTGCTGCAGGGCATGCCGCCCTGAATGCCGGGGTGCAAACGATCCTCGACGAACTGGTCTCGGAGCCCATCGAAACGCAGCAGCCGCCTACCCAAAGCGATATCGGGAATGCCACCAACAGCTATGATTTCAAAGGCAAGGTTGCCGCGGCGGTGAAGAATGCGCAAAGTTTTTGGGAAAACCTCTGGGCGTGGACCGGCGAGGATTCCGAGATCGGCATGGCCTTTCAGACCTGGACACAGGATGACTTTAGCGGCAGCGCCGAGACCAAGCCGTTCACCCTAACGATCGCCGACGTTTGGACCCTCGACGGGAATGTGACGCTGGCCGACGAATGTCCGGCTTCAACCAGCGCCGCGCTGCTCGATCCATTTTTCAATTTCAACCCTGCCCCCGAAAAAAGAAGGCGGCCCATCGTGCCGAGCCTGAGATTTCTTCTCGATCTCATGCGGGACTTCCGGGATAAGAAACGGATGTTAAAGGAAACCTATCTCGATGACTGGTGGACCCTGGTCAAACAGCATACGCCGGAATTCGCCTACCGGCTTACTGTCCGCAGGGAGGTCAGGGACGGGCTCCTGGTGCTCACGCAACACCTGGTGCGGCATCTGCAGAACGACGAGCTGATCATCTCGCGGGAGACCATCGGGTTTATCGATTATTTCCTGGGTATGTTGAGCATTAATGCCAGCGCACGGTTCAAAAAGGATATCGAGGACACCCTATCCCTGGTTCCGCTGTTGTATAACAAGACGCTTAGCGAAGCGCTGCGGTTTGCGGCCACACGGTCCCTTGTTGCGGCTACACCTTCTCTGGCACGATGAGTGTTTTGTCCTATCTTTAAGAATGCTACAGAACAGGGTCGACCCTTTTGGCCAACTTATCCGCACGCCTGCACGCGGCGCCTGGATGGGCAATCGTGGGCTGTTGCATGATGAGCATCAGCAGATCGTTCGACCCTTCAGGTTGAAGGCGTGGCTGATCTGCGTGCTGCAGTTCAAGGGACGTCACCGGACCGTGATGACGCCAAACCGGTACACGGAACTTTTTTTTCTGGACGAGGCCACGGCCTTTTCGGCGGGACACCGGCCTTGTTTTGAATGCCGGCGGGAAGCTGCAAATCAGTTCCGTTCGGCCTGGGTCCGGGGCAATCCTGCGTATCCTTTTACTGAGAAAACGCCTATCGACGAGATCGATGCGGTGCTGCATCGCGAGCGGACCGCTCCGCCGGGCACTTACGCAGCACGCGTCGGGGAACTGCCTAATGGGGTGTTTGTAACATTTGAAGATGCGGCCCAGCTCGTGGTCGACGGATCGCTTTATCCATGGTCGCCTTTTGGTTATGGAGAGCCGGTGCTATCCGCAACAAATGCGGAGTTGCCGGTGATCACACCGCGATCGACGGTAAATGCTTTCCGGATGGGCTATGTGCCACAGATGGGATTGCACGTCTAACGAGGTGCGGCATTCCCTTGCGAGCAACTCATCCATGATCGTTAGTATTCCTCCTAATATGACCTGCCATTAAACTATTAATGGAAAATTTTGTCGAACCAAAATTCCATTCATCATCAACTTAAGAAGTTATGAAAAAAGTCCTTATTTTCTCTTGCCTTTTAATGGCGTTCGCTACTATTGGTCATGCTCAACCTCCCAGAATCTCTATCGACGTCATCATCGGCAACCGGCCTCCGGCTCCAGCTGAAGTCAACCTGATGAGAGCCGAAGAGCAAAAACATCCCAACATTGCCCGTGCCATGCACGACATCGAAAAATCGATGCAGGCGCTCCATGACGCCCCGGATGATTTCGGCGGTCACAAAGGTCAGGCAGAACAGGATCTCCGCGCAGCTTATGTCTCCCTGAGGAAGGCGCTGTATTTCCGTCTGTACGAGGATAGACACTAACATTTGCAGGACCGGACGACTACAACCCCGGTTAAATTATTGAAAGGCCCACCGTTTTTGCGGTGGGCCCTTTTTATCTGCATCGGCGGCGATTGGTTAGATGGCCGAAAGCTCATCGGGTTAAAGGTTCTGTCCGCCGGATACCTCTATTCGCTGGGCGTTCACCCAGCGGGCATCGTCCGTGCAGAGAAAGGCCACTACCCCACCGATGTCTTCGGGCAGCCCCACGCGGCCGAGGGCGGTAACACCCGCAATCGTCTTGTTCAGCTGTTCGTTATCACGGACATGGCCGCCGCCGAAGTCGGTGGCGATCGCGCCCGGGGCGACGACGTTGGCCCGGATTCCTCTTGTTCCCAACTCTTTCGCCAGATAGCGGGTAAAAACTTCGATCCCACCTTTCATGCTGGCGTATGCCGAATATCCCGGTGTGCTAAAGCGGGCCAGCCCCGAGGAGATGTTGACGATGCCGCCGCCATCGTTCATCAAGGGCAACGCGGCTTGCGTAAGAAAATAGACGCCCTTGAAATGAACGTTCATCAATTGGTCAAAGGTCTCTTCCGTTGTCTCGGTGACCGGTGCGTAGATGCCGACCCCGCCATTGTTGACCAGGAAGTCGAAACGATCGGCGTTGAACGTATCCTTTAACGCGGTCCTTACCTGCGTGAAAAAACTGCCGAAGCTTTTGGTATTGCCTGCATCCAATTGCAGGGCAGCGGCTTTACCACCGGCCTTTGAGATCTGTGTTACTACTTTCTTGGCCTCATCACTGTTGCTATGATAAGTAAGCAGCACGCCGATCCCTTTCGATGCCAACTTTAACGCCATGTCCTTTCCCAGGCCGCGGCTACCGCCGGTGACCAGGGCTATTTTGTTTTTGTTTTCCATCATAAAAAATTTGATGGAGCAAAGTTCGGCTGAAATCCCGGGCCGGCATTTGCGGGATTCAAAGTGTTATTTGCGAAATTCAAGCATGGACAAAATAATGCCCCGCGTCGAGATCCGCTATCAGGCCCGGCTGCGTGGGTTTCCAGCCCAATCGTTTTTGTGTTTCGGCGCTGGAAGCCGGCACGTCGTAGCTGAAGAAACCGCCGATCCAGCCAAAATGATCGGCGACCTCATCTCCGGATTTGCTAACGACGGGCAGGTTAAGATGCCGGCCGATCGCTTCGGCGATATCGCGGGTAGCCACGCCTTCTTCGCCGACACCATGATAGACGGCGTCTTTGGCGGCATTTTCCGCGGCCAGCACAAATAAGCGGGCGGCATCGAGCCGGTGTACCGTCGACCATCGGTTGCGGCCTTCGCCGACATAGGCCGAAACTCCTTTTTGACGGGCAAGACCGATGAGCATCGGGACGAAACCGTGGTCACCCTGGCCATGGACCGTTGGCGGCAGCCGAACCACCGAAACCCGGACACCTTTTTCCGCGGCAGCGGCTGCCGCTTCTTCGGATGCCAGGCGGGGAATTTGATCGGAACCGACTCCCGATCTATCCGCTTCGGTGGCAGGCCGGCCCAGCTGCAACAAGGCCGTCCCGGAGGTAATGATCAGGGGACGACCCGTGCCGGCAAGCGGAGTACCTAGGGCTCCTATGGCTGCCCTGTCCGTTTCGGAATTGTCCTTGTATTTCGAGAAGTCATGAATGAATGCCGTGTGGATGACCCCATCCGACGCAGCCGCGCCGCGTTCAAGGCTGGCGAGGTCGTCCAGCGAACCGCGATTTACTTCTGCACCTGCGGCGGCGATCGCCTGTGCGGATTGTTCGGACCGGGCCAGTCCCAAAACCTGATGACCTCTTTTGAGTAATTCTTTTGTAATGGCGGAGCCTATAAAGCCCGAGGCCCCCGTAAGAAAGATTCGCATATCTTGTTATTTATTGCAAATTTCCACCCGGACCACCCCCTAAAACAAGGTCATTTGACACAATTTTGCGAAATTTATCGCATGTACGAAATCTTTGAACGCTTTATGCTGGCCCAGGTAGCCCTTACTCCTGATGATCTCCAGTTCATCCGTAGTCTTTCTACGATCAAGAAGATACGCAAGCGGCAGTTCATTTTGCGGGAAGGCGAAGTCGCCAGGCATAAGATCTTCGTGTGCCGGGGGCTGCTAAGGACCTTTAGCCGGAAAGACGATGGAACGGAATACACTATGCGGTTTGCCGCCGAGAATGTCTGGACTACCGACCACGAAAGTTACTATCATCAGATCCCCTCCAAGTTCAATATCGATGCCATAGAGGATACGACGGTGGTCCTGTGGACCAAGGAAAATTTTATCGAGCTCGTCGAGACTATTCCCACGCTCAGAACCTACGTGGAAGAAGTGATGGCGAGCAGCATCAACGCGATACAAGGGCGCGTTCTGGGGAATATCAGCTACACCAACGAAGAAAAATACCAGGATTTCATCAACACCTATCCCGACGTCTTTAATCGTGTGCCGCTGCATATGGTCGCCTCTTATCTGGGCGTCTCCCGCGAGACCCTAAGCCGCATCCGGCATGCACAGCTGAAACAGCGCTAACGACTCCCATTATTTGATTTTCGCAAATAACACTTTGATTGCCGCAACCACGGTCCTGCCTTTGCAATCTAACTTTGCAGAAAAGAAAGGATGATGGAAAACAAAAACAAAATAGCCCTGGTCACCGGCGGGAGCCGTGGACTGGGCAAGGACATGGCATTACGGCTCGCCGGCAAAGGGCTGGATGTCATTATCACGTACAACAACCGGGCTGCCGATGCGGAGCATGTAGTAGACCAGATCGGGGCTTCCGGCAGAAAGGCGGCAGCCTTGCAACTCAATACCGGTGTGATACCCAGCTTTGGTAATTTTGTGGATCGGTTGAAGGGTACACTCGCTGAACATTTCGGCGCTGACCGTTTCGATTTCCTGGTGAATAACGCAGGTCAGGGCGGCTATAGCCCTATCCATGAAGCGACGGAGGCTTTTTTTGATGAGCTGTTGAATGTGCATTTCAAAGGGGTTTATTTTTTAACGCAAAAGCTTCTTCCCCTGATGAACGATGGCGGGGGTATCGTCAACGTGTCTTCCGGACTGACACGCGTCTCGGTTCCCGGTTCGTCGGCCTATGCAGCGATGAAGAGTGCGGTGGAGACGTTTACCCGCTACCTGGCGAAAGAGCTTGGCTCGAGGGGTATTCGCGCCAATGTGGTCGCCCCCGGCGCCATCATGACGGATTTTGGGAACGGCCATCTCAGGAATGACGAGTCCCTGCAGAAAATGGTCAGCAGCGTCACGGCTCTGGGGCGCCCGGGTGTGGCCGAAGATATCGGCGGCGTGGTGGCATTCCTATGTACCGATGAAGCACGTTGGGTGAATGCCCAGCGGATCGAGGTGTCGGGTGGGATGATGGTGTGATGCGACAGGCGTCGCGTGTTACGCCGCGAGTCGTTTACACTTTCAGCACCCCGCGAAAGCCCCGGGCGGCGTAATAGGAATCCGCACCGTTGTGATAAATGAAGACCGTTCCATAACGAAAATCGCCAAAGATGGCGCCGCCGAGTTTCCGGATGTCTGCGGGTGTCTGCAGCCAGCTGGATGTCTTCTGATCGAAATGCCCGTGGCTTTGCAGGTCACGGTATTGGGCCTCGGTGAGGAGTTCGACGCCCATAGCCGCAGCCATGTCCTGTACGCTATTGGCCGGTTTGTTCTCTTTTCTTGCATCCAACGCCTTGCGGTCATAACAGAGGCTCCTACGGCCTTTGGGGCTTTCCGGTGCGCAATCGTAAAAGATATACTCGCCGGTGTGCTTGTCGCTGTCGACGACATCCGGCTCGCCGCCGGTTCTTTCCATTTCGTTCAATGACCAGAGTTTTCCATCGTGGGCTTCCAGCCTGGCCTGGACATTAGCCCACTGGAGACCCTGGTGGAGATGCTTGTTCTTTTCAAAGCGAGTGCGCAATATTCCGATTAGCTCTTTGGCTTGCTGTGGCGATAAGTGTTTTTCCTTTGTCTTCATATTTTTTATGTCTCGTAGTGGCTAATATAATATTTTTCCGCTATTTTAGAATATGGGCATTCTATCGCATATTGGTCGCATTTTTTATGGCGTGGCGATAGCAGCGACGGGGCTGCTGACCATTTACTATCGGGACTTCCCGTATTATTTCATTCCGCCTCACCATGTGTGGCTAACCGATCATGTGGCAGCGATCTATCTGTCCGGGGCGCTGCTTTTTGTGGCGGGCGCCTGGATCGTATGGGGAAAACGATTAGCGCCGGTGTGCTTGTCGTTAGCCGCGGCGCTGGTTTTGATCTTTTGTTTTTATTTTATCCCCTACGAATTATCGACATCCGCCGTCTATATGCACTATGGCGCCTGGGAGAATGCGGCCAAAGAACTCGCGCTGGCCGGGGGAGCATTGGTAGTTGCCGGCCGCAAGATCGGCCGTGTGCTTTTTGCCCTTGCCATCATCAGCTTTGGAGTCGATCATTACGTATATGCACACGAGGCAACCGGCTATATGCCCACGTGGATAGGTTACCAGCTATTCTGGATCTATTTTACCGGCACGTGTTTGCTCGGTTCCGGGATTGCAATCCTTTTGAAGATCCGGGTCCGCCTGTTTGCCGCTCTTCTCGGGACGATGATCCTTATTTGGGTTATCATCCTCCATATTCCAAAGGTGATCGCTTCGCCTGTTTCAGTGGATGGGGGTGAGGCTGTCAGTGCATTGATAGCATTGGCTTATTGTGGGATTGCTTTAGCGCTTGCTGGAAACGAACGGACTCAACGATCTAACCCATGAACGAAGAACAGGCAAAACGCATCGGGATCTTGCGTATATTTGATGCACAACCCCCCCGCACATGACCATTCTCACTAAAAGAAATTCGGCACCCGGTCTTTGGTTTTTGTTTGCCGCGATTTTGTTAGGACCAAAATATGCCCTTGCACAGGCAGACTCGATCGTCTTGCGGGACATCGTATGGGATAAGAGCTCGCCCGCCAGTATGACGGAGCTGTTCATCCCATCGGATAATGCGCTTTTGGCAGGATTCATTTACAAGGCCAATGGGCCCGGAAAACATCCAACGTTATTGCTTCTTCACGGCTATCCGGGCAACGAGCGTAATCTCGACCTTGCCCAGGTGGTCAGGGCGCATGGCTGGAATGTGATCTATTTCGATTACCGCGGTTCATGGGGAAGCCAGGGCCGGTTTGCTTTTAAGAACTGCGTGCAAGACGTGGTCAATGTAGTGGGCTTTTGCAAGAAACACGCGGATTCTTTGCAGATCGACACATCGAATATCGCCCTATTCGGACATAGCATGGGTGGCTTCGTATGTCTTAAAGCATTGGAGGAACTGCCCGAAATAAAGAAGGGATTTGCCTTATCGACCTGGGATATTTACGGCGATTTCAAAAAGGTGATGACACAAAAGGAACTCGATGACATGATGAACAGTTCGGACGCGGGGATACACTACTTCGTCTTAAATTCCTCGTTTCACGAAATATTCGACCCGGTACTAAAAGACAAAGACTATTTCAATTTAGCCTTGGGCGCGAAAGCGCTGGCAAACAAGGAGATCATTATGCTCGATGAGAATGCCCACAATAGCGCGCTGGCGGCCGCCCTAAAATCGGCGAACGAGTCGTATTTCGACTATGAGGTCTGGCAAACGGATCATCCGTTTACGAACAAGCGGGTTGCGCTTATAAATAAGGTGCTTGCTTTTTTGGACAGGTAAAATCGTCCGAATCTTTTAGAAAGACCAGCCGGCCGAAGTAAGGGAAAACCAATGAATATGGCAAAGAAAAGAACTACACTGCCCAAAGATTTCGAGGAACTTTTGAAGAAAGGCGATTTGCAGGAGCTCAAGGAAGTTTTTAGTAAATGCGAGGTCGATGCCCGCGGAGGATACAGCAAACACACCGCCCTGGCATATGATAATTGTCCCCACGAATTAGCAAAATGGCTGGTTGAACAAGGCGCTGACCTACAGAACAAAGACACCTACGGGGATACACCTCTTCACAACCGGTCACGGAGCATATTTGGCAATATAGAGAGCTTGTTGGAATTAGGCGCCGATGTACAAGCCAAAGGCAAATCGGGCGGCACGCCCCTTCATGCCGCCGCGACTTCCCACAATGTTGAAAATACAAGGCTTTTACTGGCACATGGGGGACAAACCGACACTTTGAATTCAAGTGGATATACCCCTTTAGAACAAGCACTCAGGACATGTAGCAATATCGATATCGTCAAAACCGCTGAGCTTTCGAAAATATACTTGAACGCCGGGGCTCAAATTACTCCGGGAATGAAGGAATCCGTTATGGAGATCGGTAAAAAGTTCGAGTTCATGAGAGACAGGTTCAATAAAGATTCCGTCGATGAATTTAGCAATGCACTGGGAGAATTATACGAACTATTCGCGGTCGGGCCTATAGCAAAACGCGTTTTACACGATGGGAGAACCGCTATCACCTCGAGCGCAGACACCTGGCAAAAACAGCATCAGGATCTCTGGGAGCTTTTGGTTCCTGCCAGTGGCGCCGCTGACACTATACAAGGCGAGGTGATCCGAATTACAGGAAAGATGGCCCGTGAATTGGAGGGTAATGGGGGAATTAACTGGGATGGCGAGTATAAAAAAATGGCAGATGCTTTCGCGGCCTATATAAAACAAGGAAATCCCCTTCCTGCTACAGAGTTGGAGGAAGCCGAAAAGATCGTGAATGAGGTTAAACGAAGATCGGGCGACATCGCCCGGCTGTGCGAATTAGGGGTCAAATGGGTAATCGACAATCCTACCCCTTTGAAGCTTTCAGCAGTAGAATATAAGCGATAAAATGGCATCAATAGAAAACCGCAATCCCTACCCTGCCCGAATAATTTCAGGCTTTAAAGTCGACAGGCGAGTTTGTAAGGCGGTACGCTTTTACCCGTATTGAACAAATGCAATAACCCAAATGAAAAGAATGAGCGTGAATGCTTGATAATAGGCCCAGAAAGCACCCATACCGTTCTCCTTATCCCAATTGACCAGACAGACAAACACCCCGACGATTGGTATCCATAATATGAGTTTATTAGTCATAGACTAATAATTAATTATTCTAAAGTTACGCCAATTGCGTGTTAACGGGCGGTGAAATGTATCGATATCGAACACCCTCCTGTGGCGAGGGGCGGCTCTAATCTGACTATCAATTTATTATAAAACTGGTTCCGGGTTTTCTATTCTCCTCAGCCAAAGTGTGGCAACATCCCGTTTTGGCCGGGGAGATGCAGTGGGGCGGATTGTAAAGCTGGACAACATGCAGCCGCTGAAAGTCATCGACCCGACCTATCCACGGCAGCTATATCGGCTGTGATCAAAGATGTCTACTGGTCGAAGATCAAGAATGGCGCCGCTCAGATCCCCGGCAATAGCATCTCGCTTTTTGTACATCCGATGAAAGACTGGCATCTCCGATCCGAATGGCGGAATGGGGTGCAGTCTGGCGGACAAATCGCCATCGTCCGGCTTTTCGGCCTGATCGGCGTCTTTGTACTGCGAGTATAGAACCGAGCTCTCCTGGTGGATCTTCCTGGCAACGGGCATCGTTGTGCTGCTGATCACGTTGTTGACCGTGAGTACCCACGTGATCAAAGCTGCGACAGCCGACCCGGCGAAAAGACTAAGGGCAGAGTAGACGGTCAAAAGGTGTATCCCGGATGATTGCGCTCGTAACCCGCTTGTATCGCCCGCTGATAGAACTCGGGACCGTTCAGGAATGACTTGAAGACATCCAGCTGGTTCATCCCAGATTGCATCTCTCCTACCCAAAAGCTAAGACCACCCGGGTCCGGCGCACGATTCAATACAGTGTTGAAGATATAAGTAACATAGTCGGTTTGATATTCTGTAGTTCCCAGAATACCTTGTGCTACCTGCCAGGCAGCGATAGAGCCTGATTCGAGGCCAGGAAGCCAATGGGCCATCTCATCGGACGTGGGCTGGCGGTTCAGCAGTACGGAATACGCCCTGTTAATCAACCCGGCGTCTGTGCCACCCGCCACCTGCAGGAATTCGGCGCCTCCTATAAAGGTTTCAATCACACTTTCCCGCGTAGCGCCATTGACAAGCTGCTGCGTCCACCAGCTTTCCCCCGAAGGATCGGCCGCCCTACCCAGCAGCAGCTCGAATTGTTGATCCACCCAGCGCATATAATTCTCTTGCGGCAGGAGAATATTGAAGGCTTCGGGTATATTCCGGTTGCTGGTGAACCAGCTAGTCCAGGACTGCAGCCCACCCGGGTCCGGCTGCCGGAAATCACAATATACAAATGTTGCATAAGCGAAGTCATACCAGCCAAAGTCCGTCTCCTCGATCTTGAATTTGTATTCTTCAAAGATCGGCTTTTTGATGGCGTTCAGAGGAGTATAACCCCCGTTCCATTGGATAAGTCCCAACGTCGCTTCATTATGTCCGGCTATAGTGGGTTTTCCATCTTCATTCAAAAGCTCATAGAAAAAAATGGCTTTTACATTTCGCTGGTCGCAAGCCTCAAATTCGTTGTCGATCGCGCTTGTCTCGGTATTACCAGGCTGGTCTGTAGCAGTAACATAATTGTTTATTTCCGTCAGCCAGATGTCCTTGCCATAGTTGCTCAGGGATCCCAGATCGGTGGACAAGGCCGACTCGCCGTCATAATTGTCATACCCGATGATATCATACGATACCTGATAGTTAGCCAGATAGCCGAAAAATTGCGGTTTACCACCGGAATTGATGATGATCCTGGCCTGGGGATCTGCCGCCCTGACCGCTGCGATCATTCCTTTGAAGTAGTTACAAATGACGGCTTCCAAGGTGCCATTACCGGCAGTAGGATCCGTCCAGATATTCCACCCGTATTGGAGGTCCTCTTCGTTAGCCACTTCATAACAATGCTGAGGGAAATTGGCACCATACATCGTCATGAAAGACTGCCCCGCTGCCATACCGTCCGTATACGCATTGGCAGGGGTAAGTGTTAAAATATGGGCTTTATCCCAGATGATGATCGGCAGGATATTGACACCGCTGTCCGCGGCAGCGGCAAAAAGAGCCGCGGCAGTAGACGCATAAGGAGAAGCCGTAAACATCCCAGTGCCATCGGGGTTCGGGTTAAAGTCTACCCGGTACCATGGGGCCTGGAGCTCCCTGAGAAGACCCATTTGCCAACGGACATAATTGATATCATACACCCCTCCATACAATGGATGACCGTTGGCACCCCAAATAAAAGGCTGCGCCACCCGCATAGGGAGATTAAAGGTATAGGTGGCCGGGGAGCTGCTTGCGGCCGTCGCCGCCCTGGCCGAAGTTTTTGCCTGCACATTTGTTGCGGGGAGATTCTTTACACAACTGGAACAAAAAAGAAGAGATACGGCTACTGCCGACAGGAGGAAAGGTTTGATGCTCATAGCATAGGTTTTGTCCCGCATGATACGCATTTCAGGTCAGCCGGCCAACATCAACTTCCCCAGATAAGTGGTAACTGGTGTTTTTCGCCGAAGGGCAGGGTCACAATGATATAATAGACTCCCGAACACATCAATGGCGCACGCCAGATGGTAATGCGGCCCGATCCATCCGCGATCACGTCTTGCCGGTAGACCAGGGACCCGCCCGAATTGTACATCTCGATGCCGATGTTGTCACCGGTATTCAGGCCGTTATAAACCACGGTTACCTCGTTATGAGCAGGATTGGGAAATACCTGCAGATAGGCCTTCCCGATAAGATCCATCGCCACGGAGACGATGGGGGAATAGCCCGTTCCACCGGTGGCATCGACTTCCTGCAGACGGTAATAGTTGACGCCGGCGAGCGGCTTACCATCGTCGAACGAGTAGTGCCGGGTGACGCTGGAATTCCCATTTCCCGGAACGGTGCCGATGGGGTTAAAGTGGATGCTGTCGCGACTCCGCTGAACAATGAAGGAGGCGATATCGTTCTCATTGGTGGTAGTCCACTGCAGGTGCACGATAGAGTCCTCGCGGTTAGCAGTAAACGACCCATACACTGCGGGAAGCGAAGCCAGGAGCCCATAGACATTCACCGTACCGGAAAAGGTCGCGAGGTATACCTTTCCATTCGTCACCATCGGCGGCACAAATTTGGCAAAGCTGCCGACGGAATCGCGAAACGCCACTGTGCCGGAGTTATAGATCTCGGCAAGGGTATTGGCATCATAAGCGGTAAGGGTCCCACCCGCCCTCGAAAGACTGTCCGGCGCCAGGGTAAAGCTGGCCCAAAGGATGCCGGAGCCCGCCGCATTGCCATTGGCGGAGAGACTCAGGATGCCGTTCATCAGCGGAGGCTGTTCGGATGCTGGTCCCTGGGCAAATGGTGTCGGGTTGATCTGCTGGTTTGCAATGTCGATGCGAAAAGCCTTCAGGACATCACCTGAAGACCACCAATAGGTGAGGGCGGTATTGGGGTTGCCGGCGCTGTCCGCCCAGAATACCGGCGTGCCCATGAGCTGACCGGGAAAGGCTTCGATCTCCTGCAGAACCTGGTCGGCGGAGTTGTCGGTACCCGGCGTATACCCACCCATGCTATCGGCGTCCAAAAGATACAGGAGCCCCTCTTTGCCCGCACTTACGATCAGATGGGAATTAGGGATGAGCAGTGCTCCGGCACTCCCCAGGTCATCGTCGCTCGAGTCGAGGAATTGTTTGGAGAACGGGGTAAAATAGTCGACGAGCTTAAGCGTACCATGCGGCAGATCGGGCGCCAGCTTTAGGAACGACTCGCCATAGTCCTGAGCACCATACTGCCCCGTCCCGGTGATCACATAGAGATTACCCGCCGAATCCACCGAAGGTCCGGCGCCGGCCATCCAGGTGCCATCGTATCCGCCGTTTGGATTCAGATTAAACAGTATAGATTGCTTGTGGATATTGCCGGCGTCGTAACCAAAAAACCACCCGTTATAAGGTGGTGTATCGCCATAGCTGGCATAAAGGACATATACTATGCCGTTGAGCAGCAGCAGGGCACAGCGCTGGTTCTGTGTATGGCTCGCAAAGCTTACGGTCGATCCGCCACTTCCCGAGCCGGGAACGGTGGCCGCTATGAGTTGCGAGCCGCCGAATTTGGGTTGGCCGGTGCTGAGGTCCAAGGCATGAATACTGTCCGTTATCGTGGCGCCATTTTGTGATTTAGAGACGAAATAGATGGTGTTGGTGGATTTGTCGATTGCCGGGGTGCTCATGATGCCGATCTCGACGAGCACATCCGGGTAGCCGGGAAAGCCTATCTGTGGATTGGGAAGGGGGACGGAATGCCCGAAGCTTCGCATCCAATAGGGGCTGTTCGCCAAACCCGGATCGTCGGCATCGAAGGCATAGATATCGTTGTGCATATCCGCGACGTAGACGACATTTCTGATCCCCACTCCTGGTATTGTAACCCCGGAGACATAGAGCGGCTGTGCATATACCTGTCCGCTCACCGGATACGCCCAGAGCTTTCCGAATTGGCGGGCGTTGACATTTGTTGTATTGAGGGAAGTCTCAGTGAGGTTGGCGCCCGTGAGCCGGAGATCATAGCGGTTCATCAGCACGTCGGTTTGAGACTGGACCGGCAGGCATAAACAGCAAAAAGCCATAACAAAGAGGTAGGTGTACACGCAGCGCATACATCGGTGCTGCAAATCGAGTGCCTGGCCTGCGTTGAGCAGGGTCACCATCAGCTGGTTCGGGCATCTATCTCCATGGGACGCCCCGCGAGGCGGTCGGCATGCAGCGAGTTGATCGAATTGGCCGGGCTTTTCCGGCTGCCCGCGATGTCTCATTTGCCTTGTCTTGTGCCAGCCACGCCGAAGCAGGGTCAAAAAGTTCTTTTTTGGATAATAGCCATCAATTCATCGCGAAATTTATCGCTGATAGGAATTTGTTTTTCCCCGATGTAGACAAAACCACCCCGTATCTTACTCAGCTGCCTGATATTGACGATAAAAGAATGATGCACCCTGATAAAAGGCGGTTTCAGCTGGGCTTCGATATCCTTTAGCCGCCGATAGGTGAGGATCTCGAATTTGGCGGTGACGATCTTCACATACTCCTTTTGGCTTTCAAAATAAAAGATCTCGGCAAGCAGGAGCTTGCGTAGCTCGGTGCCTGTTTTCGCGAAGAAATACCCGTCCTCATCCTCCGTATCTTTTCGCTCCACCGGCAACAGGTTTTGAAAATGGCTCTCGATCTTTTTCGTCGAAGCGATAAACCGCTTCAGCGTAATGGGTTTCAGCAGGTAATCGATGGTATTGAAGGTATAGCTCTCTGCCGCATGCTCCTTGTAGGCCGTGGTAAAGACGATCGCCGTGTCGGCCGACAACAAACCAGCCAGCTCCAGCCCGTTAAGCAGGGGCATTTCAATATCCAAAAAGACGAGGTCGACATCGCTTGTCTTCAGGAAGGCGATGGCATCCAGGGCATTCAGACATTTTGCCAGCAATTGCCACCCTGTGGTCTGGCCGATGAGCACTTCCAGCAGGTTCACCGCGTTGGGTTCATCATCCACTATGATACAACGCAAATTCATGCCAAGGGTATTTTGAGGAATGCCGTAAAATATCGACCGTCGTCCCCGGTTTCCAGCTCGAAGTCTGGCCCGTACAGCAGGGACAACCGCTGTCTGAGGTTCTTTAGTCCGAGCCCCATGGGTTTGGTCTTACCCGGATGGCGATTGATGCTATTCCGGGTTTCAAATATAAGATAGCCTTCCTGTTCGGCAATCCTGATCCGGATCTGGTTACAGCCGCTTATTTTATCGATACCGTGTTTGAAGATATTTTCCACAAACGTCATCAGCAGCATAGGAGGCAGCTGGATACCGGCTTTGAAACCCTTGAGGAACTCGAGCTCGGGTTCGGGCATGATCCGGATCTTCTCCAGGGCGATATAGTTATCCAGGAACTGTACTTCGGTCTCGATGGGGACCATGTCCTGGATGTTCTGATCGATAAAATAACGCATGATATCGGAAAGCCGCTCGATCAACAGTGCGGTGCGGGGCGCCTCCATATAGGCTTCATAGTACATGTTGTTGAGCGTGTTGAAGAGGAAATGTGGCTGTACCTGGGCTTTGAGCAGCTTTAACTCGAACTGGCTCCGTTGCAACAACGCCTCCTCCGACTGCTGCTTAACGGCGAAATAAGCGATGGCCAGCCGAATGATCAGGCTCAGCACAAAGACCGTCACACCGGAGAGAAAGTAAGAAAGATGCCAGTCCGCGTTCTGGATGCTAAATGGCCTGGCGGAATACCGGCTGCTGACATAAAGCGAAATGTATCCTTTTGCGAACCCGGCGATCCCTACCAGCAACAGGGACCCCACCGCATAGAGGAGATATCGTTTCTTTTGGAAGTAGCGGGGATAGAGGAATTGGATATTTCCATAGATGATCGCGGCATAAAAACACACGCCGTTCAGGGCAAACAGCGCCGAGCGTGCAGCCCCGTCCGACGACAGCATCGAAATAAAGCTGATCGAGAGAATGGCTGACCAAACCAGGTATTGCAGTTGGGTCAGCGTCATCTTTCTTTTTGCGAGATCATTCATACGTTACTGCAAAGTAATCGATTTGGAAGAGGGCCGGGGTAAAGTTCAACAAATTTCCCTTTTCGCTCAATACATCCCGTTCGGCCTGTTTATTTAGTCTTTCGGGCCCCGGGTTGAATTGCCGGGATGAGGCAGGGGTAGGTAGCTTTATTTTGTTGCCATCATGAAACTACTTGCTTATGTCAGTATTCTGCTTTGGGCCGCGGGGCCGCGCGTGTGGGCGCAAACGCCTGCCCGGGATTCGCTTGCCAGGAATTCGCCTGCCCGGGATTCGGCTTTTCTGAACAGCGTACACGTCTTCAAAGCCGTGGAAGTGGTGGGTAAAGGGCCTACCCTTCGCAGCGGGCTGGATAAGAAGGTCTTTTCCGTCAACCAAAGCCTGGTAAGTGTGGGCGGCTCGGCGGCCGACCTGATACAGAATATTCCCAGCTTACAGGTGGACGCGAATGGGAATATCAGCCTGCGCGGAGCGACGAATATAAAGGTCCTGGTCGATGGCAAGCGATCGCTTATCGGTGGCGGGTCCGTGGCAGAGCTGCTCGAGTCCATTCCTGCGGCTTCTATCGAAAGGATCGAAGTCATGACAAATCCTTCGGCAAGATACGATGCCGAAGGGCAAGGGGTCATCAATATTATTTTGAAAAAGGGTGGGAAGCTCGGTTATAACGGTACGGTAACGGCATCGGCCGGCACGAGGGAAAACTATAATGCAGGAGCCAGCATCAACTACCCTTTGGGGAAAGCCGATCTGTATGGGAACTATACCTTCCAACGCAGGAACACCTATAGCAATGGCTACCAGAACATGACCTATTTAAATTCGGGTGACTCCACCTATTATTCCAATGAACGATTCCCGTCGACGACCATCAGGGATTTACATGACGTGCAGGTAGGGGTCGACTACAGCTTGTCTTCCAGGGACCTGCTGAGTCTCACTGGACAGTATAACAGCACTACCAAGGATCGCCATGAATATCTCGCCGTCGACAATCTGACGCAACAGCAAACACCGACGCAGCTTAGCAACAGGGCCAATACTATCAATGCCTGGAATACCACCTGGGGGGCCACTGTGGACCTGGTGCATAAGTTTAAAAAGCCGGCGGAAGAGCTGGACTTTGACTTTGCCTGGTCCGTGGGCTCCGGCAACGGATTCCAGGTGTATAACACCGATATCTTCAATGTCGATGGCCAGGCTGTCAAACCGACGCCGGACATCTTACAGGACGTACAAGGAGGAAAGAATACGAATTACAATATCCAGCTGGACTATACCCTCCCCCTTGGCAAACGAGGCCGGTTGGAAGCAGGAGCCCGCAGGCAGCTGACGATAAGCAATAACCGGCAATGGGATGCCAATCTCGACACGGCGAGCGGAGCGTATGATGCCGATTATTCGTTGATAAATACCTTCAAGTCGACCACCAAGGTCTATGCGCTTTATGTCAATTACCGGCTGCAGCTTACGGCCTACACCATTCAGGCCGGGCTGCGGGGAGAGGTGGGGCGGTTCGCCGCCACTTTACAAGACTATGATTCGACCGATGTCCTGGTGAGCACACCCGTCAACGTCAATACAAACGGGCTGTACCCGGCTCTTTTTGTCACCCGGCAGTTTCCACATGCGCAGCAGGTACAACTGAGTTATACCCGCCGGATCAACAGGCCAACCGCCGACGAGCTCAACCCGGTCTGGGATGTATCCGACCCGGTTAATTATGATATGGGGAATCCGACACTCAGGCCCGAGGATATCCATTCTATCGAATTGACCTGGAAAAAGAACTGGCTTACCTCAGGACTTTACTATACCCGGGTGAACAATGTGATCAAGCATATCCAGGCCAACCCCGTTAATGACGTCACCATTACGATCGCCGAAAATCTTCCGCGGGCGATCAACACCGGGCTCGAAATCGTCGGCAACGTGCGGGTGTCCAGGCTTTGGAGCTTCACGGCAAATGTCAATGTCTTCGACCGGATCAATTCTTCTGCCCCGCAATTTGGGATCGGGGCCACCAGCGGCATCAGCTGGAATGGAAATATCACCAATGACTTTTCGTTGGCCAGGGGCCTGAGCGCGCAGGTAAGGGCGGACTATAAGGCGAGTGAGCTGATCCTGCAGGACCGATATCGCCCGACTTACGGCGTCGACGCAGGTGCGAAGTATGATTTTGCGCATGGCAGGGCTACGCTGTCCTGCAGCGCCAGGGATATCTTCAATACGCGCAGATGGACATTTCTGCGCGTCAGTGATGCATTATTGTTAGACTTTCAACGGGTTACCTACAGCGCAAGGGCCGCCCTGTCCTTCACCTGGCGTTTTGGTAATGGTACCGGTGAGCCCAGGCATCCAAAAAGACCGGAGGAACAGCAGGGCAAACGGATCGAGAATCGGTAGGGATGTCCAAAAGCTCAATGCATCGAGCCGCCTTTGTCCAGGGGATTGGGTTTCATATTTTGGACGGCTCCCTGCGCGGTAGTCTTCAGCTTGTCCAGATCTATCTTTTCCCTGAATGCCTGCCGGAACGCATTGTCTGGACCTTTCAGCAGGATGATCAGCGATCCGTCCTCGCGTGCATAGGGGTTTGCGATGCTGTCCACGAACGGGACCGATTGGAAGTCTTTGATGAATTTGTGCTGCATCTCGTGCGTGTCATCCGTGACAAGGAGGAGTACCTCGAACCGATCGTAGTCCGTCGGCATCCAGTAGAGGAAACTGGCATTGTCGCTGTAGGCCGGTGGCAGGTGATACTTCGGACCATAATAGTTCACGGCCCCCGCTTCACCGTAATTGTCGCAGAAGATCAGGGTGTGAGCCTTCTCCGTGCTATCCAGAGAAGCGTATGCTTTAGCCGCCTTCGCGGTCATCGCCTCCCAGGACAGCATATCCGCGAAGTCCTGGGGCAAAGAATGGTCCCGGAGATCCTCCCAGCGGAGGAAGCCCGCTTTACGGGCCAAAGGGTGATGGACATAGTATTCGGCCAGGGGGGCCGGGGCCTTGAATGGAAGGAGGAGGGGGACCAGACGGATGCCTATGAAGAGGCTAAACGCCATCATTCCTAATTTCCACCATTTGTTTGCCCAAGCCTCCAGCCGGGGAGCGCCCAATGCGAACAGGACCGGGTAGATACCCTGTGAGTAATAGCTTTTCCCGTGGCCGATCATCAGGAGGGCGAGTGTGACGACGAACGCCCAGGCAATGAACCGGTATTGCTTCGTGCGGGCGGCCAAGACGAGGCCCGTCACCCAGGTAAAGATAGTGGCGACATTATACAAGATCTGGTCGGTGAGGAAAGTCCAGGGACTCAGGTATTGAAGCTGGTTATCTTCGAGAGTCTTCATGTGGTAGACCACCGGGAAGCCGTGGCCGGCCTCCCACAGGAGGTTCGGCAGGAAAAGCAGGAAGCCCAGGCCGAAGGCATAATAAAAATGGCGGTTGGTGAGTATCTTTTTGTCCCAGGCGAGGAGGAGGCCGGCCAGCAGACCGGCGGCATAGAAGGCCATGGTGTACTTGGCAAGCATACCGAGGCCGAAGCTGATGCCTGCAATGTAGAGGTGAATGGACTTTTCCGAGTGTTTAAACCGGATCAGTCCATAGGCCATCGCTGTCCAAAAGAATATGTCGAGGAAGTTCGGCTGGAAGAGAAACTGCATCCTAAGCCAGGCGCCGGTCACGAAGGGCATCCAGGCCAGCACCAGGGCAAACCAACGGCCGCCAAAGTGGAGCACCAGCCGACCTACGAGAATGTAGGTTAGCGCGCCGAACAGCGAAGGCCATATTTTGATCGCCCACATCGCGCCGCCAAGCAGGTTCGTCAGCCAGGCGAAGACCGAGAGCAAAGGCGGCGCCTCCATATAGCCCCAGGCCATATGCCGCGCCTCTGCCAGATAAAGAAGCTCGTCCCGGTGAGGCCCCCAGACAGGGCTTTGCAGGAAAAAGGGCAAGATCAGCTTGAGCAGTGCGAGGAGATAGAGGAGGCGAGTGGGTTTCATAGGGAAAAGGTAGAAAGACCCGGGTAGATTCCCGGGAAATTTTGACCACAGGCCAAAAATTGGTGTCCTAAGGGACAACTGCCGTCCGATCCTGAAAAATCCTATCTTGGAGGACCTATAACTTCTAATCCATGAAAATTTGTCTTTTTATTGTTTGCCTTGTGGGTACTATGACCCAGCACGTTCTTGCTCAAAAGAACATCCCCAACTTCGACCATACCTTACTGCTTGAATCGATATCCGATACGACAGCAAATGTAAGTCTTGCCGATTTCGATGGCGATGGTCATCTCGATATCCTACTGGTAAAGGGCAGGCATTGGCCAATCGTTGACCGGGTTCTGCTTGGTGATGGGCGTGGCGGCATCCGCAGGGCTTATGACCTTGGAACGATAGCAGACCGCTCGTATACCGGCGGCGTGGCTGATTTTAACGGGGATGGCTTCCCCGATATTGCCGTTAGCAATGACAACCCCGACCGGAAGCTGGTTTATTTCAATGATGGAAAGGGCAAATTTACCGTTGGGTCCGAATTTGGGCGTCCCGAATGGCCGACACGAAATTTAGCCGTCGCTGATATCAATGGCGACGGGTTCCCGGATCTCATCCTGGCGAACAGAGGTGATTTGGGAAATACCTCCAACTATATCTGCCTGAACAATGGAAAAGGGCAGTTCGATTCCACGTGTATCGCATTTGCGCCCTACCCGGCCACAACTATCTATCCGGTGGACATCAATAAAGATGGTTTTATCGATCTTGTCGTACCACATCGCGACGGCGGTCAAAGTTATGTATACCTTGGCAGCGCCGACAGGACTTACACAGATGCGCATCGCATCCCATTTGGGCCATCGAACGCGACGATCCGGATGGCGGCGGCAGCAGATCTCAACGGCGATGGTTTAATGGACATCGTAACGATAGACGAACACAAAGGAGTAGATCTCTATCTTGGACAAAAGAATCACACCTTTTCCGCGGGTCTCTCCCTGGCCGATTCAAAAATCGTCCCCTATGCGCTGACAATAGCCGATCTGAATAACGACAAAAAAATGGATATCATCGTAGGCCACATAGAAGCCCCGTCGACCGTATTCTTTAACGACGGTAAGGGCCACTTCAAATCCATTTCTTTTGGTGACACCACCGGCACGGTGTATGGCTTTGCCGTGGGTGATTTCAATGAAGATGGAATTTCCGACATTGCTGCCGCCCGTTCCGAGGGGCCCAATGTTCTATACTTCGGCAGCAACAACTCAACCACGGAGTATTTTGGTCAGGACCCGCCGGGAGAAACACCAGAGATCTTTGCGCCCGGGTTTATTTCCAAGCCGGACAGGTATGAATTGATGACGGCTTATGCGCCCGACGGCAAGGAGTTCTGCTTTACGGTCACCAATGAACATTGGTCGCATTTCGAGATCTGGCATACCCTATTTGACGGTGGGAAATGGACCGAGCCGCAAAAGATGCCCTTTGCAAATTCCATGGAATGTTTTGGCCCGGCCTTTTCACCCGACAATACCGGGATGTTCTTCTCCTCCGCCAATTGGGTGACCCACCCTGCTACTATTTGGTATAGCGCCCGTCTCGGGGATGGTTGGGATGATCCGGTGAGAAGCGATTCGATAGTTAATGCGGGAACGGATCAATGGCAATCTTCGATAGCCAAAGATGGAACCCTGGTTTTCGCTGCCAGGCGAGCGGACGGAAAAGGGGGATACGATCTGTATTTGTCCGAACCGGTGCGTCATCACTATAATAAAGTCTCGAATCTTGTCGAGCTCAATAGCCCGGCGGACGAATATTCGGCTTTTATTGCCGCCGATAAAAGCTATATCATCTTCAGCTCGCAACGATCCGGTGGTTATGGATGGGATGATCTTTATATCTCTTTTCGAAAACAGGAAGGATGGACAGATCCGGTCAATCTGGGGCCAGCTATCAATACCGTGAACGCGGAATTCTCTCCGCAGGTAACCCCGGATGGTCATTTCCTGATCTACTCGAAATGGGATGTAAAGAATAAATGGTCGGATATCTATTGGGTACGTATCGACAAGACCATCGATAGGCTGAAGGTATTGAGCGCAAATGCGGCCATAGGCCAGCTGCCTATCCGCGACCCGCATACGCCTGGTTATGTATCGGCTAAGGAACTGCAGGATGGCACGGGTCCTTCGCCCGACTCGAACGGGAATTTTATTATCGGCCCCACCCATAATCCGGCGCCGGAGGCTTCGGTACAGGCTAACGTACCGCAGGGAACGGTATACCACTTTACCATGGATTCGAAGGACAGCAAAATCTATCCTGGTATCGCCCGGGACCCCAATACCTTTGGCATGCCGGATCCGGCAGACCCGGCGAAGCTAGTCGTCACTACGAGTCATCCGGCTCCTTATACCCGCCAGGTGGCCGTGTATGTCCCTAAGCAACATGTCACCGGCACCGCCGCGCCTTTTATCGTCGGCGCCGATGGCCCGGACAATTTGCTTTTCACGGTATTGGACAACCTGATCGCCGAAGGCAAAGTTCCGCCGATGATCGCCATCTCGATAGGCAATGGCAGCGGTGATGCCCAGGGCAGCGAACGGGGTCTGGAATACGATGCGATGAATGGTGTCTATGCAGAATTTGTCGAGAAGGAAGTGCTGCCGCTTGTAGAAAGCATGTGCCACGTAAAACTGACCAAAGACCCCGCTGGTCGTGCTACCATGGGAGGCAGTTCGGGCGGGTCCTGTGCGCTGATTATGGCGTGGTATCGCCCGGAACTATATCACCGGGTGCTCACCTATTCCGGCACTTATATCAACCAGCAATGGCCCTTCGATCCGAAAACACCGCACGGCGCCTGGGAATTTCATGAGCACCTGATCCCGCAAAGTCCTGTAAAACCATTGCGGATATGGATGGAAGTGGGCGACCAGGACCTTTATAATCCAAACGTCATGCGCGACGGAATGCACGATTGGGTCGTGGCAAATGAAAATATGGCGCGGGTGCTCGCCGCTAAAGGCTATCCGTATCAGTTTGTCTTTGCCCGCAACGCCCGGCATGTTGATCGGAATGTAAGAAAGCAAACACTTCCCGAAGCGTTGGAGTGGCTTTGGAAGGATTATCATATGCAGGGCTACCGTGATCGAACACAGAGTGTGCGGAACCGGACAATCAATAAAATCAAAAAAATCGCAATAAATTGATTATTAAGACGTAAAAAAACAGGTACTTTTCTGGCTACTGTCCTTTACATTCTTAAACCAAGAGCATGTTCAAAAGCTATCTCCTCCTCACCCTCCGCCAGCTTCGCAAGAATCGCGGCTATACCTTGATCAATGTTGCAGGCCTCGCTATCGGCATGGCCGTTGCCCTCGTTATCGGCATCTGGATTGCCGGCGAAGTGGCTGTAGACAAATCCTATCCCGACCGCTCCCGCATCGTCGAGATCATGCAGGACCAACGCCCGAACGGCACCCCACCCGGTTCGCCCATCACCTATAGAGGAATGACCGTCTCCTCCGCCCTCGAGCCCTTTCTGGAAAACAGCTATAAAGATGTCTTCGCTGAAACGGCGATGTTCGAATGGCCTGGCGATGGCCTGCTGTCCAACGGTGATAAAAGCATTTCGCGCCAGGGATCCTGGGCGGAATATAGTTTCCCGGCCATCTTCGGCTATCAGTTTCTTAGTGGAAACGCGGAGTCGCTGCGTGACCCTTCCACGGCACTGATCTCCCGGTCCACCGCCATCGCCCTTTATGGAACCGAAAAGGCACTCGGCAAAACCTTTAAATACAACAACCAGCTACTGTTCACTGTCGGAGGTGTCTATGCCGATATGCCTCAGACCTCCTCGCTTAAGGACATCGACTTTTTCACGCCGATCACGAACAAATCGATGGATGGGCTCACCCACAACACGGATTTCAATATCCATAGCTGTCGCATTTTCGCCCGCCTCGCCGGCAATACCACGGCCGAAGCGGCCACAGCCCGGATAAAGGACCTCTGTACACCCTTTGTCAAATACAGCATCGAGACCTATACCGTGTTTCCTTTTGATCAGCTGTACCTGCACTTCGACTTTGACAGCGTTGCCGGAAGCGGGCGTATCGGCTTCGTCCGGCTCATTGGGATCATTGGTGTCTTCGTTTTGTTGCTGGCCTGCATCAATTTCATGAACCTCTCTACGGCCCGAAGCGAAAAACGGGCAAGGGAAGTCGGTATCCGTAAAACGCTCGGCTCGCTGAGAACCCAGCTTATCTCGCAATTCCTGGGCGAATCCCTTCTTGTCGCCTTCCTTGCTTTTGTCTACGCCATCGGCCTGACCGTGCTAAGTCTCCCGGTGTTTAGCCAACTCTCCGGCAAACCCATGACCCTTCCCTGGGCCAGCCCGATGTTCTGGGCACTTTCCCTCGCTATCACGGGGATCACGGGCTTGCTGGCCGGCAGCTACCCGGCGTTCTACCTGAGTGGATTCCGCCCTGTTAGGGTTCTGAAAGGCGCTTTCAAGGCCGGCAAAGAAGCAAGCCTTCCGCGAAAAGTCCTGGTGGTGGCCCAGTTCTCCATTTCGCTAAGCCTGATCATCGGCACCCTCGTGGTCTTCCGGCAGATCCGGTATGCCATGGATCGGCCCGTGGGCTATGACCGCGCCGGGCTCATCAATATTCCTATCAACACAGATTCGCTGGATCGGCATTATGAGCCCCTCCGTGCCAGCCTCCTCAACACCGGGGTAGTGGCGGGTGTCGCGAACTCTTCCACCCTCCTCACAGCGTTTTACCAGAATAACTTTATGGAATGGTCGGGCATGACCGAGGAGCAGAAAAGCATATCCTTCCGCGAAATAGACGTCAACGCGGATTTCGGTCCGACCATCGGCTGGACGGTACTCCGTGGCCGGGACTTCTCCCGGGCCTACTCAACGGACAGTACAGCCGCCGTCGTCAACGAGACAGGCGCCCGCGCCCTTGGTCTTAAGGACCCGATTGGCAAAACCTTCCGATTGGAGAACAACGAGTATACGATCATCGGGGTAACGAAGGACATGATCTCCAACAGCCCCTATGACAAGGTCCAACCCGCGGTCTTCCTGGGTCACGGCGGACACTCAGTGGACATTATCCGCATTAAACCCGGAACTCCCATCCGTACCGCGCTCGCTGCGATCGAAGCCGTCTACAAACAATACAATCCATCCAGTCCCTTTATCTATCATTTTAATGATGACGACTATGCACAGAAATTCGCCACCGAAACGCGGATCGGTAATCTGGCCGGGGTCTTTTCCGGTTTGGCGATCCTCATCTCCTGCCTGGGCCTCTTTGGTCTCGCCTCCTTCGTCGCGGAACAGCGCACAAAAGAGATTGGCGTCCGCAAGGTCCTCGGCGCCCGCGTCATGAACCTCTGGGCGCTGCTATCGGGCGACTTCCTGAAACTCATCGCCCTCTCGATGGCGATCGCCATGCCGATAATCGGGCTGGCCATGAACAAATGGTTGCAGAGCTACACGATCCACACCTATCTCTCGCCCTGGATCTTCGTTCTTGCCGGCGCCGGCATGCTTTTCATAACTTTATGTACCGTTAGCTTCCAGGCCCTGAAGGCGGCCCTGATGAATCCCGTGAAAAGTCTTCACACTGAATGATTTTGTCTGCGGCTTCGCGCAGTGTCGATAGTGCCTCAAAGCGCACATTTGGTGTTCACAATCGGACAATGCCTTCTTGCGACGCCGGCGGCAAGTGATTGATATTCAAATGGCATTAAAAGTGGCATCGAGTTGGCTACGGTGTCGGTATGTTTGCAAATTACTTCAAGACCGCCTGGCGCGGGCTCCGCAATAATCGCGTTTTCAGTGTGCTGAATACTTTGGGTCTGGCGACCGGGATGGCCGTAGCATTAATGATCGGTCTTTGGGTGTCGCACCAGTATTCCTTTGACCGGTGGCTGCCGAATTATACGCGCGTATATCAAGCGGAGTACCGAAGCCTTTCGAATGGGATCATCGGGACCCAGACCTCGGTGAGCTATCCATTGGCAGAGGTGATCAAAAAAGACATCCCCGGAGTGGAGTATGTGGTGCAAACGGACTGGGATAACTACCATGGGCTGGTCAACGGCACGAAAAAGGTCTATCTGCCGGGATTGATGGCGGGAGCGGATTTTTTGAAGGCCTTCGAGTTTCCATTGTTAGAGGGGGATGCCGGGCATGTATTGGTGGACCGCTATTCGATCGTGTTGACGGAATCGACGGCAAAGGCGTTATTTGGGAATACCGGCGCAGTAGGGAAGACGGTGCGGATCGACAATTATCATGATCTTACAGTGACGGGAATTCTAAAAGATATTCCGGGGAATACGACTCTTAGCTTCCGATACGTGATACCGTTCGATTTTTTCAGGGAGATGTCCGGTTATGCGGAGCACTGGGGCAATAACAACGTCCAAACCTATGTCCGGCTTAGACCGGGGGTGAGCTATGCGCAGGTGGAGCCGCTGCTACGCCCATTGATAAAAAAATATGATCCCACGGATTACCAGACGGACAAGTATGAGGTTTTTTTACACCCGATGAAAGACTGGCATTTGCGGAACGCCTTTGTGAACGGCGTGGCGAGCGGAGGGTTTATCGGGACGGTGCGGCTGTTTGCCATTATCGGCCTGCTGGTGCTGGTGATCGCGGGGATCAATTATGTCAATCTTTCGACAGCGCGGAGTGAGAAGCGGGCGCGGGAAGTAGGCATCCGCAAAGTGGTGGGCGGCTTGCGCCGGAATTTGGTGGCGCAGTTCCTGGTGGAATCCCTGGTGCTGACCATGCTGGCATTTGCACTTGCGCTAGTGATGGTGCAGGCCGCGTTGCCGGCTTTCAATTCCCTTACGGGGGTTACTATTCATGTCCCCTTTGGGAGTATCGTCTTCTGGGGAGTGATGGCGGGGTATGTGCTTTTGACCGGCGTGTTGGCGGGGAGCCGGCCTGCTTTCCACCTTTCGGCATTTAAGCCGGTGCGGGTGCTGAAGGGGAAGGTTGTAACCGGACGGGCTGAAGCCTGGCCGCGTCGCGTGTTGGTGACGGTGCAGTTTGCCGCGTCGGTGGGGCTGATCGTTACGACGGTGATCATCTTTCAGCAGATCCAGTATGCGAAGAACCGGCAGACGGGTTATGATCAGCGCCGGCTGATGATGTCGGATGTGAGTCCCGATGTTCAAAAAAATTACCCGGCGCTGAAAGCGGAGATGCTGAGAAGTGGAATGGTTTCGGCTGTCACGAAGTCCAATAGCCGGATAACCACCGATGGGGTCTATGACGATATCGATGCGTGGCCGGGCAAAATGCCGGGGGAAACGCTGGGAATGCTGACCGTGGCCGTATCGGATGCCGATTATTTTAAGACGATGGGGATGAGCTTCCACTCTGGGGCCAATTTCTCGGGTAACCCGGGTGCGGATACGCTGGCCGTGATCCTGAATGACGCTGCGGTGAAGCGGATGCGGCTCAAGGAACCGTTGGGGCAAACGATCACGTGGGCGGAGACCCGGAGGGTGAAGGTGATTGGGGTAGTGAAGAATGTGTTGATGGGGTCGCCTTTTTCGCCGGTGATACCGACGATGTTTATTTATGATCCGGGTTGGGCGTATGTGATGACATACCGGCTTGCCGATGGGGTGCCGACTGCGAAGGCGATTGCGACGCTGACGGGCATTTTCAATAAATACAATCCCTCGTTCCCTTATCTGTATGGATTTGTGGATAAGAGTTACGAGGCGAAGTTCAAATCGGAGACGCTGATCGGGAAACTGGCGGGGATCTTTGCGGCGCTGGCCATTTTTATCTCCTGCCTGGGGCTGTTTGGACTGGCGGCTTATGTGGCAGAGCAGCGGATGAAGGAGATCGGGGTGAGGAAGGTGTTGGGAGCATCGGTCGGACAGGTATGGATGTTGTTGTCGAAGGACTTCGTAGTATTAGTTTTGATCGGGTCGGTGGTGGCGGCGCCGGTGAGCCTGTATTTTTTGCGGGGCTGGCTGCAGCAATTCGATTACCGGATCACGATCAATCCCTGGGTGTTTGTGGGGGCGGGGGCCGGAGCCCTGGTTGTGACGTTGGTGACGGTGAGTTTCCAGGCGGTTCGCGCGGCGCTGATGAACCCGGTGAAGAGTCTGCGGACGGAATAAATAATAGTAGGATCCAAAAGCGTGACCGTGCGGCGCCTTATCGTAATGGGTTATCAGTCCTGGTACCGATAAATTGGGCGAACTTTGCCATTATGATAGATTTATCTCCTGCTGAGAATCAAATTCGCTGGGTCACAAATTTTCAAGACCTTGTTTCTACGCCGTTCAACGGAGACCTTAACGCAATCTGTTGGGCTCGTCAACTCACAGGCGATTTTTCCGAAATTGTCGAAAAGGTAGCGCTGAGCGGCAATATAACAGTAATCGAACAAGAGGAACTTTCTGCACTTCAGTTGAGTGAAGAGGGGCAGCTTGCCCGGGAAATTCTCTTAAATGATTTGAAGGTATTGAAAGCACATGGCGCATCGCCAGTCCTCAATGTGATCAAATATTATGATCGGGATGACACCTACCCGTTTTTTCCAACCGATGTTTATTCTTTTCATGTAGATCGCTCTCCTGTACCAACCGATACCTTTTTGTGCACTTATTATGGCGAGTCTAGTGAAATATTGCCAAATTCACAAGGAACAAAGAAAGTACTTATTCCAGAAATACGTGATGAACTCAGAAAATTATATCGTGGGCCGGATGAAGGTTTTGAATCATTCTTGACAGAACATTTCTTTGATCTACACTATCAGGCTAAACCGAATGCCCGTCCGATAAGCCTGGGTCTTGGTCACCTATGGCGGTTGGCGGTCGATCATCCTGGAAGTCAAGCCCCTCCTTGTCTTCACCGTGCGCCCAAGGAAAGCCCCGGGCAGAACAGGCTGTTGCTGATCTGTTGAACAAGCGTTGTAGTTAAAAGCCATACATACCACCCGAAACGGAAATTTGCTCTCCCGTAATCCAGGCTGCATCATCGGAAGCAAGAAATACTGCAGCTTTTGCAATATCTTCGGGCTGACCTCTACGACCAAGCGGTGTATTGGCAATAAACATTTTTTCATATTCACTGCCAGGGGTGACGCCCGCACTACGTGCACCTTCTGTTTCCGTAGCACCCGGTAAAATGGAATTGATACGAATATTTCTTGCCCCCAGCTCTTTCGACAAAGATATCGTTATGGCATCTAATGCCGCTTTAGTCGAAGAGTACAACGAGGCTGCCGGAAGAGGCATTTTGCTTGCAGCCGAACTGATGTTGATGATATTGCCCCCCTTATCGCCAAACAGTTTCAAAGATGCCTGGATAGTAAGTACAGGCCCCAAAACATTGACGTTGAAATGCTGATGAAAAGCTTCTACCGATACCTGTTCAATAGGTGCGTATCCTTGAAATACCGCGTTATTAACCAAAATATCCAGGGAGCCGAAAGCCTTCGTCGTTTCTTCAAACAGCCTGATCACATCGGCTTCTTTCGATACATCGCCCTGTACCGAAATGGCTATGCCTCCATTGTCGATTATCGCTTTCACCACTTTATCCGCTCCGTGTTTGCTCGAAGCATAATTTACAACAACCTTTGCGCCTTCCCCGGCAAGGTGTTTTGCTATAGATGCACCTATTCCTTTTGAAGCACCCGTGACTACGGCTACTTTGTTTTTTAACTTGCTCATGATCCTATTGTTTAATGCAATTGTTGAAAAGTTTATTTTACTGAGAAGGCATTCGCCATGCCGCCATCCGCTAAGATATCGGCGCCTACGATGAATGTCGAATCATCGGAGGCTAAGAATACAGCCGTATTTCCGATCTCAGCCGGAGTCCCCTGCCTGCCAAGCGGCGTAAGATTTATGTAGATTTGCTTCACCTGGTCCACCAGATCCTGCGGTACCATCTTTCCAAAAACCGGCGTATCGATCGAGCCAGGCGAAATTGTATTCACCCTTATTCTCCTTGACAATAAATCAAGCGATAAGCCTTTGGCCAATGAAATAACGGCCGCTTTTGCAGCGGCGTAAATTGTCGCCCCGGGCGCAGCCCGATATGCGGCGTTCGACGCGATAAGTATAATGGAAGCCCCGTCGTTTAAATAAGGAAGTGCTTTTTTTACAGTGAAATAGGCACTTTTTAAATTCAGGTCCATATAGCGGTCGTAACCTTCTTCCGTTACATCGGTGACCGTCGTCAGGGGAACCCCGTCCACAACGCCACCTGCATTCGCTACCAAAGCGTCTATCTTCCCGAACCTATCAGCTGTGGTCCTAAACAGGTTCTCCAGGTCCTCAAGATCTGTCACGTCCCCTTTTACACCTATAAAATTACTACCCAGGGTTTCAACGGCGCTGTTCAACGTTGTCTGATTTCTTCCGGCGATTGCACCGACTGCGCCTGCGTTTTTAAATGCTTCAGCAATACCGAACCCGATACCACTATTGCCGCCTGTTATCACGGCAACCTTGCCTTTCAGTTTACTCATTATTTCCGTTTTTTAAGATTGAGCGACAAAGTTAGACCACTTAGGTTATTTATAGTAACTTTGTACTGAAAAGTAATGGTAACACAGGTGTAACAAAGTAACATTATGGGGTGTAACATCGAAGAGTTCCAACAGGAGCAAAAGAAAAGAATGAGGGCCGTTCAAGATTCAATGGACGTGCTAAGTGGAAAGTGGAAGATCTCTATTATTTCGTCTATCTGCTGTTACGGCAAAAGGCGATTTTCCGATATTTTGAATGATGTCGTCGGAATTTCAAACAGAATGTTGAGCAAAGAATTAAAGGAATTAGAAATAAACCAGCTAGTAAAGCGAACCGTTTTGGATACGCAACCCATAACCGTTCAATATGAACTTACGGAGCATGGCAATACGCTACAAACCATAATCACCAATCTAACAGATTGGGGAATAGAGCACCGTAAAACGATCGTTAAGCGATAAGCTTGCCGGGCTCTTGCGGCGGGATAGGCTGCGGTATTTGTTGAGCATCCTGACGGCATAACTGCGCATAGATTGCCCGAAAGCGCATCAGAAGAAATGACTAATTCTTTATTCTTGAGAGGGCATTGACGTTTGATTATTCCGGCTCCTATCAACCACGTGAGCAGATGACCAAAATTGAAGCAACTGACCATTGCTTTCTAAAGTTTGTTTTAGCCTTTCCCTGGGAGATTTGGAAAGCCAAATTTTCAGCTGTAATTCTTTAATATGCTGCGGCGTATCTGTCATCTATTTATTAGATCGAGGGTGCGTAATTTCAGCTGTTTAACCCATTTTGAGATATACTCCCAGTCCAAATTATCTACAACAACTAAGCTTTTAAGATCTTCAATCTGTACAGCGGATTGTAGATCTTGTATCCAAATCAGCTTCCGGGAAAAATATCAACGACAGCATTAAATAGGACTTACGCATTGGCCAAATCGAACGGAAAAAAGGAAGCAATCATAGAAGCGGAAAAGATAGTGTTATTTCTCATATTTTTATATTCCGGTGATGGTACCCCCTTGTTCCGGAGCATGGTAACCCCCTTAAAGGGAAGGCCCAAAAGTGAAAGAGCGGTTGAAGGGTTCAAAGATAGGATTTGAGCGTAAACGGTCTTAGT
>Ga0134128_10000426_pt1 | contig 58595 bp, 58 predicted proteins | sample KB31754_FD_96462 | JGI IMG/M metagenome (GOLD analysis project Ga0134128, IMG submission 96462) | Terrestrial soil microbial communities with excess Nitrogen fertilizer from Kellogg Biological Station, Michigan, USA - KB3-175-4 | ecosystem: Environmental > Terrestrial > Soil > Unclassified ... | reverse complement strand
GCGATGTGCCGTGCGTCCGACCACTCTAGGGTCCGGCAAATCGGCAAAACAGTCCTGCAACGTTTCCAGATCGATTTCAACACGCATGCTCTTCCTCTCGAAAAGCATCAGTTAACCGCTTTCCGTTATCGTTTACAACCCCTTATGCAACTCCTTGATTGTTAACGAGGTTTGATGCGTGAGCCCTGGGGAAGCTGCCGTTCTACCATTAAACTACACCCGCGCAACGCACATTTTACGCGGGTTTTGACGGGTTTGACAAATTTCCAGGGATGGTGCCGACGGAAAATGCGATGGCCGCTTCTTCCGAGGTGTGATGGCTTTTGATTTGGGACGGCATTAAGTTGGGCCTTATTAGCGCCTATTATGCACACTACCTCCCGCATTTTCATTCCCCTCCATTTTGATTAGAATGCCTGCGGAACCTTGAACCAACCAAGAAGGGAGCACTATGCTTTTCCGTCGTGCCGCGTTCAGCGCATCGCTCTTCCTCATCACCGCAACCTTCGTACAGGCAGCCCAAAGTGTTCACGCTGCCACTGAACAGGAAAAACAGGTAGACGGTCTTTTTTCCAAATGGAACAAGCCCAATTCGCCGGGCGCTGTCGTCGGCGTGTTCAAGGACGGCAAAATCGTTTACGAGCACGGCTACGGCTTGGCCGACATCGAACACAACATACCTATAAGCAGCGAAACCGATTTTCACATCGCCTCGATGTCCAAGCAATTTACCGCCATGGACATCCTTCTGCTGGCGCAGGACGGCAAGCTCTCGCTTGACGACGATATCCGCAAATACTTGCCCGAGCTGCACGACTTCGGCAAGGTCATCACCATCGGCAACCTGCTCAATCACACCAGCGGCCTGCGTGACCAATGGAACCTGCTGATGCTGGCCGGCTGGCGCCTCGAGGACGTGATCACCGAAGACGACATTCTCAAGATACTGTCGCGCCAGAGTGCGTTGAACTTCGCTCCGGGCGAGAAATACCTCTACAGCAATTCGGGCTATACCCTGCTCGGCGTGATCGTCAAACGCGTGTCGGGCCAGTCGTTGGCACAGTTCACCCATGATCGCATCTTTGAACCATTGGGCATGAACCACTCGCGATTCCAGGAACAATACGGCACCTTGATCAAGAATCGCGCATTGTCCTATGAGCCGAACGGCGATGGCGTCTACGACTATGTAGCCCTGTCGTATTCCAATGCTGGCGCCACCAGCCTGCACACCACGGTGGAAGACCTGCTCCGTTGGGACGAAAATTTTTACACCGGCAAGGTTGGCGGCAAGGAGTTGCTGGCGCAGATGCAAACCAAGGGCAAGCTCAACGACGGCAGGGAAATCGATTATGCCGACGGCCTTTCCATCGGCAAATACCGAGGCCTCGACACGGTCGATCACGGCGGCGCGGATGCCGGTTACCGCACCCAGTTGCTACGTTTTCCTGCGCAGCATGTGTCAATCGTGGTATTGGCCAATGCCGGCGATGCCAGCCCCGGCAAGCTGGCGCATGATGTAGCGGATATCTACCTGGGCAAGCAATTGGCGCCTGCGCCCGAAGCGGCCGCCAAGAAGCAGGGCGCCCCGGTGGAAATCAAGATCGACCCCAAGTACCTCGACGCCCTGGTAGGTGAATACGAACTCGCCCCCGGCTTCAGCATCGCCTTCACCAATGAGCACGGCCAACTGATGGAGCAGGCTACCGGCCAGAGCAAGAACCCGCTGTTTCCCACCACCAGCCGCACCTTTTTCCTCAAGGTAGTCGACGCTCAAGTTACCTTCGACGCACCCGACAAGGACGGCATCGTCTCCAGCGCTATGCTGCATCAGGACGGACAAGATCACCCGTTACACCGCGTGGCGCGCAAGGCCCCGAGCGCCGACTATCTGGCGCGGCTCGATCTGTACATCGGCGAATACTATAGCGAAGAGCTGCACGTGCTCTACTCGGTCACGCGCAAGGATGACGAATTGCAGGTTACCCCGCCGCGTGGCGAGGTCAAGCTATCCCACCTTGATGGAGACAATTTCCAGAGTGACACCCTGATCGGTCGCGTGCACTTCCATTGCCCCAAGCCCGGCCTGTGCGACGGCTTCGACGTCGACAACGGCCGGGTGCAGCACCTGCACTTTGATAAGGTAACGATACAGCGAGCAGGGCCTGCGACAGAGAAGTAAGCAAGGCCACGCATGAGGGTTTCTTCGAGTTGTGGTGGCTTGTGAGGCTACATGCCTATTGCTGAATACGCGACGCTTCCAATCTGGCGTTCAGATACTGGCGGACAATCCGGAGATCGGCATCAAGGGGCTCGGCAATTCTGTGCGGCTGTTCTTCGGACCCGGGATTCCATTTGTAGACCGCCAGGCAAGGATTTCTTCCACTCCGGGCAAGGTCGAATTTTTCGAATTCTCCCCATGTGGCCGACCATTTGCCGGCTTTGACGCCGACACTGTCAACGATCAAGTTCGGCCCTTGATAAATCGGCGACCACGGTGCTTGTCTCAGCAATGCATATATGAATCCAGAATTCCAAAGGATAAAAAACACGGAGTAAAACCATCCCGCATCTAGTAGTCCCCACAAGATGAACGCGCAGCCCATTGCAAGCTCGAAAAAAGACCCGACATACCAACCCAGGCCCGCTTTGTATTCGCGTCTTTCGCTGGAAGCAGGAATAGAATTCGAAGGTATTTCATCCATGGTCATATAAGTGTTGAAGAACTTGTCAATGTCATTGTGCGAATACGGGTTTGATAAATTGTCAGCGGCTACGACCAAATCCGAAACATCCAATAACTTTCCTCTTCCACCACCCGCCGCGTCAATTCCTTGGGCGAGAGGCCGGTTGCCCTGCGTGTCTCACGGCAGAAGTGCGCCTGATCTGCATAGCCGGTATTGATCGCAGTCTCGGCCATGCTGGAACCGGATTTCAGCATCTCGCGCGCCGAGAGAAAGCGATGCTCGTCGCGCCGCAACCCAAGCAGGCGTTGCAGCGAAAAGCCGCTCCAGATTTTCATGCGCCTTTCCAGTTGACGCAGGCTTCTTGTCCATTCCGAGGTAACCAGGCGTACTGCTGCGCCCTGCAGGTAGTCGTGCAGCCAATTTGCCTTCAGGCCGCTGTTTTCCCGTGCGGCCTTCCAGCGCGGCTCAATGAATTCTTCAATGAGTGTGATGCGTGTTGCATGACCGCGCGCGTCCAACACGGCACGCGCCATTGCTTGCCAATCTTCGTCGAATACGTCGCCAAAGGCTGTGCTGCAGTCGGCATGTCGGGAAATGTCGAGCCCGGTCAACAGGTGGACCGCTTCCGGCGCCAAGACCAGCATGAACAGATCGACCTTGCCCGGATTGTAAGTCACGAAGGGTTCCGTGCGTGGGCCGTTGAATAGTAAAGCAAAACGGCTGATTCCCATCGTATATTGATTTGTACGACCACGATCTGAATCATGGCGGCAAGCTGCGCGTGAGTTTTTCCGCCCAAATCCTCTGCTGCTCTACAGGTCAGAATGGAATGCACCCACTACGAATCTTCTTCCTCATCTTCGTCTTCCTCCTCATCATCGAGATCCTCGTCAGCATCCATGCCTTCAAATTCCACGTGGCATGGTTCGCCATTTGCTTTCGCGACCGCGTTCTCCAGTTCCTTTTGAACCTGGGGCAGCCACTTGTAGGAGCCACTGATGATCAAGGGAAATTCGGGATCGCTGTGGGATTCCAGGGTGCGATCCGGGCCTTCGCCAATTTCTGCGAGCGGCGACATGTCGTTATCGATTTCTTCCTGGGCAAGAATATCCTGGATTGCCTGTTTGATTTCCTTTTGACGGCTGGGTTCATAGCCGCTGACTTTCAGCGAGAGATGCAAGTTGACTGACATTGATGATATTCCTTCCTGATATTCACTTTATCCGTTATGGGAGGTCGTATCTGCGCAGAGACACTTTTTTGCGAGCGGTTGCGGTGCGTTTGATCGCCCCTGATTGTGCCGTTTGACGACACCCGATGCAAGGGGCAAGGTCAGCGTATTGTCAGCCTGGGCTGTGGCGATGCAGACTGCCAAGAATGGAGTAGGTGCTGTTTTCACGAACTGTCGTCTCATGCGAGGAAAATTCACACTGTGTGCAGCATAACGATGGCGTCAATGCCACCGCTCGTGACACTACAGCCGCCGTTCGTGCGCAGTGTTTTCTGCGTGCTCTTGGCTATGGAAAACACTCTTCCGGCCCCGGCTGCGAATGAACGGCAGTCAACGCCAATCTGCCGTGATGCGGAACTTCAACGGCAATGCGTATTCAAATTTGCAGGCTGCGAGGAATCATTCTTCGCCGTTTGGCAATGCATTTGCCTTTTTTCGATGCATACCGGTGCGCGTGCATGCGTACTGGTGCAGGCATGACCATGTCTTGAATGGTGGCAATGCATCTTGTTAATAGCAGAGTCAATCCGCAAAGGAGGGCATCATGTTGCAACAGAGCGAAATCAAGCGAAAACTGATCCGTATCGAACATGAAATCGATGAAGTGGTGAAGAGCTGCAAGGCCGACGACAAGCTACCGCAGAAGCTCAAGGAATGTGTCACGGAGTGGAAGCAGCAAACGGACAAGGTCATGTCCGGCTTCGACTCAAACGACAGCAAGCAGATCGTCGAATCCGTCAACGAGCTTGAGCAGATCGGCCATCGTGCCGAGATGGCCCTGCAAGAGGCACCCGATGCGGACGAAAAGATGTGCGATACCTTGATGCATGCCCAGAGCGAGCTGTTCAAGCTGAAGAAGAAGCTGCATTGATTTTTAATGTCAATGCGTTCTAAACAAACGGCTGCCGAGATTGTCAGGCAGCCGTTTTTCTTGATGCTGCACTTGGGCTGCTATCGATTCGGCGTACACCAGAAATTGTCAGCTAGCGCTGTGTTGCCAGGGTACTCAATATCATTGGCAGCCATTCCTTCGACTTTTCCCGCATGAATGGCGAACGTGCATGTTGCTCCAACCGTTGGCAAGAGCTGGCTTTCTTCCATGAAAGGGATGAACAGCGTGAATGGATGTGTTTTGTCATCACCCACGCTGATAAATGAATCGAGTCCGTCTTTGTCTTTGGTCATCAAAGTAACCGGGCCGTTTTCGTTGGTGACCTGAACTTTGACGAAAGCTGCAAAAAAGCCCGATGTAAACAAGGGTATTTTCACGTCAAGCACGGTTCCCCGGATTGTCCCTATCATTCCCGCGGCTTGCGCCGAGCCGGCCAGGAACTGCGCAAAAAACAAGGTAAGCGCGATTGCTTTGTGAAATGGATTCATACGGCTCATAAAATCGCGGTCGCTTTATTCTGTAAGCGTCGAAGGCGACCATTCAGGGGTAGGGTCGAACCCGAACAGAGAACAAACGCAATGCCCCAGGTCCACCTCCAGCAGGTCCCGCGCGGCGCTGTCGCCGCCGTCATGCCGTTCGGCTGCCAACACGAATTGCGCAAAGGTTTTCCAATCTCGGCTGAAGTGCGCCACCAGGATGCGGGCCAGGTCATAGGACAACAGGTTGCCGTCGTCCTGGCGGTCGAAGGATTTGCCGGACCAGAATTCCTGGATGGTTTCCGTATTCCAGAATTGCACATGCTTGTGATGCATTTCCCTGGCGGCACCAAGATGGCCTGAGGGTGACAGGCGATGCTCGCTGTTCACCGCAATGCCTTCGTCGAGCCACTTTGGCAGGCGCAGATAACTCAAGGCACTATGCGTCAATTCATGCGTAATGACCGGTTCCGTGGCCGACAGGTCGCGCTGCACGGTGACAAAATGCGGGCAGCCCGCATCAATGAATACACCGCCGCTCATTGCAAACTCGCCGTTGTCCGGGTAGTAGATTGACAGGTAGCGATAATAGACGTCGGCGTTGTCCAGCACCAGCAGGATGCTCTTCATCTCTTGCGGGAATTTTGCCACGTCAGGTAGCAATTGGCTGATGCGCTTGCGCGTCGCCGTGATGAACTTTGCGCTTGCCATGATCACATTCGGTTCGAGCGAGGAGATGATGAAGGCGGTATCGGTTTCGTAAAAGTAGGCGTGCGGGCAGATGGCGTTTTTCAGGTGATGCAGCCAGGCGCGATGTGCATGCGTGGTTGCGTGCTGTTGCAGCGCGGGATTGGCAAGACCGCCTCGCCAGGCGGAAAAAGCCTTCCAGTCGAGGATAGGCACGCCGTTGATGCTGAACAAATGTTCACCGACCTTGAACGGTGCCAGGTCCGGCAAGGCGACCAGGTCGGGAAGTTCATCCGCCAGGAACCCTGGCGCCGGCTTTTCATTCGGCACCCTGGACCAGTCGCGCGGCGCCTTGGGCAAGCCGATTTGCGAGAAGAACGCACCGAGGAATGGGAGTAGCCAGATGCTGAGCTTGATCATGGTGCGCTGAAAACCCTGCGGCAGCGCGCGATTGACACGGGCCTGGGCCCAGAGATTGACAGCCAGCCAGGCGGCGAGGGGGATGAAGAGAGTCATGCGTGAAGCAAGGTATGCAAAGATTATGTGCGGTAAAGGGCCGTGTCGGATAAGGTCGCTGGCGCCTCGCTAATGGCCGTCGTGGCCGCCGCCGGAATGCCCTCCGTGAAAAGCGTCGCCGTACCCGGTTCCAAAACCATCACAGCCGGCCGAGTTATCGACGCCGTCTGAATAACGACGGGTCGGCTTTTTAGGTTCCTGCATCAATGCGTAAGCAAGTCCGGCGCCCAACACCGGCAGCAACCAGATCATCACGCATTGTGCGATTTTCTGGGCCGGTTCAAAAAGCTCGCTGGCTGCAACGCGATAACTGACGAAGAGATTGGCCAGAACGACGGTGGTGCCGGCAACAATCAAGATGATTTTCACGGTTTCCATTTGTCGTGCGTCCGCTGGGTGAATGGCCGTTAGTCGGGTTTGCCGGTCTGGCGCAACTTCGGCCCGACCGCTTCGATGAATTGGTCTGCCGGCACCGGCCGGCCCAGCAGGAAACCCTGCAGGCTGTCGCAACCCAGCCCGGTCAGAAATGCCTGCTGCGCCGTGGTTTCCACGCCTTCGGCGACGATCTGCAGCTTCAGCGCCTGGCCCAGCGCGATGATGGCCGATACGATGGCGGCGTCTTCCGTGTCTTGCGCCAGATCGCGTACGAAGCCTCGGTCAATCTTGAGTTCGGTAGCGGGCAAGCGCTTGAGATAGAGCAGGCTGGAATAACCGGTACCGAAGTCGTCAATTGAAATGCTGACGCCCATGTCGCGCAACTTGACGAGAATGGCAAGGCTGGCTTCGACGTCGCGCATGGCGGTCGATTCGGTGATCTCCAGCGTCAGGTAACGTGGTTCCAGCGCGTGGCGTGCGAGCGTGTCGCGCACCATGTCCACCAGGCCGACATGGCCGAACTGCAGCGGCGACAGATTGACGGCCAGGGTCCAGTCGGTGTGCCCGGCGTCACGCCAGATGCGCATCTGGCGGCAGGCTTCGTCCAGCACCCATTCGCCGATCTGGACGATCAAGCCGCCTTTTTCTGCCAGCGGAATGAACCTGTCGGGCCCGATCAGGCCGCGCGTGGGGTGCTGCCAGCGCACCAGTGCTTCCGCGCCGATGGGCGGGCCGTCGGGTGCGTCGAACTTGGGTTGGTAGTGCAGCACCAGTTCATGCCGCTGCAGCGCCTGGCGCAAGTCGTGCATGATCTGGGACTGCTCGCGCACGTTGGTGTTCATGGCGCTTTCGAAGAAGCGATAGGCATCACGCCCGCTGCCCTTGGCTTCGTACATCGCTGCGTCGGCGTTGATCAGCAAGTCTTCCGGGTCGGTGCCGTCGCCGGGGTAGATGGCAATACCGATGCTGCCGGTGACGCCCAGTTCAAAACCATTGATGACGATGGGTTCACGGATCAACATCAACAGTTTTTCCGCCAGCGAGGCAGCGTCGGACGGTTCATCCATGGTGGCAAGGATGACGAATTCGTCGCCGCCGACACGTGCCAGCGTATCTTGCGCACGGATGTTTTCACTGATGCGCCGCACGACTTCCACCAGCAACAGGTCGCCGACATGATGGCCGAAGGCGTCATTGACGGGCTTGAAGCCGTCCAGGTCGATGAACATGAGCGTGAAGCCTGCCTTGCTCCGTTCTGCCACCTGGGTCGCTTGCCGAAGCCGGTCGCCCAGCAAGATGCGGTTGGGCAGCTTGGTGAGGCTGTCATGCAGGGCGAGGTAGGTGAGCTCTTCATTCGCACTGGCCAGCGCGGTGGCCAGGACCGCAGTGCTCGATTCGAGCCGCGCGTCGAGCACGGCAATGATCATGGCAATGACCAGTACGGCCAGCGTGGCGACGATGACGACGATGGCCAGCCAGCCCGCGTCGATGCCGTCGCCGCTGGCACCGCAGATGCTGCCGAGCGGGAACCGGGCCGCTGCCATGCCGGTATAGTGCATTCCCGCAATCGCAACGCCCATGATGACGGCCGCACCGGCGCGCAGGCGCCAGACGTGCGCGCTTTGCTTGCGCAACTGGAAGGCGATCCACAACGCCGCGCCTGATGCGGCCACGGCGATCAGCACTGACAGAGCGAATAGCGTTGGGTCGTAGTCGATGCCGGGCACCATGCGCATCGCTGCCATGCCGGTGTAGTGCATGCCGGCGATGGCAATTCCCATCAGTAGTGCGCCGATACCCAGATGCAGCCACGGCAGGGTGTCGCGGCTCACCAGCCAGAGCGCGAACGCAGACGTGACGACGGCGATGATCAATGAAAACAGGGTGATGCCCAGGTCGTAGCCTAAAGGGATGGGCAGGCGGAATGCCAGCATGCCGACGAAATGCATGGACCAGATGCCCAGGCCCATGGCGCAGGCGCCACCGGACAACCACCAGAAGGCGGCACGCCCGTTGACGGTGGCAACGCGTCCAGCCATGGCGAGCGCGGTATAAGACGCCAGCATGGCAACCAAAAGCGAGCACAGGACAAGCAACGGATGATAAGTGCTGGTCAGCATCGGATGGCAACACCTGTGTCAGTTGTTATGGATGATTCGATCAGATTGGACAGGTGGCCGCGCCCACAGCCATTCTTGTCAGCACGATCCCCTGGCGCGCAGGATGGTGTTTCAATCAGGAATCATTTTATCGCGTGTGCAGGTACCACGCCATGCACGATGCATGCCGTGTGGCGGAGATGATTATTTGATCGGCCGGCGATCTTATTAAAATTTTATGCCAATGTCTCGCGCAACAAGCTTGCGGCCATGATCAGGTTTCATTCAAACGAATTTGCGCCCCGGCGCAAACGGTGCTATGTCTATCCTTGGCTGCGCGCCTGTCATCTGTGCTGCCAGCAATTCGCCCGTCGCAGGCCCCAGGGTGAAGCCCTGGTGGCCGTGGCCGAATGCACACCACAGCCCCGGTGTTCCGGGCACCGAGCCGATCACGGGCTTCATGTCAGGCATGCAGGGGCGGGCGCCGACCCAGGGTTGCGGTTCGACGCGTTCGCCAAGGGGAAAGTCGCGCCGCGCGACTTTTTCGGCTCGTTCGAGCTGGTTTGGCGTCATGCGCGCGCCGACCTGTGCCAGCTCGGCACCAGTGGTCAAACGCAAGCCGTCTTTCATGGGACAGATGACGAAGCCACTTTCGCCATCAATCATCCAGTGGTTCAGGGTGCGGCCCGGCACAGGTGCATAGTGCATGTGATAGCCGCGCTTGAAGAACAGCGGAGGTGTGTAGCCGAAGCGGCGCGTCAGCATGACACTCCATGGCCCGAGCGCAACCACGATTTCCTTCGCGCTGATCGTTCCGCTATCGGCCGTCTGTATCTGCCATTCTTCTGCACCGGCCTGCTGCAGGCTCAAGGCGTCGCCAAAACGGAATACGCCGCCGCGTTCGGTGAACAGATTGGCATAGGCTTGAACCAGGTCACCCGGGCTTTTGATCGAAATCGGGTCGGTCCAATGCACAGCGCCGATGAAGCTGTCGCCCAGGGCCGGTTCCTCCTGTGCCAGCGCCGCGCGGTCCAGCTTGCGGTGGCTCACGCCCAGTTTCACGCGTGCATCGGCCGAGGCATAGGTTTCATGCAATTCGGATTCAGTACGATGCAGCGTCAGGTAGCCCTGGGCGCCGATCAGGGATTCGGCGTTGGCATCGCGGATCAACTGCGTATGCGTATCGAGCGAGAGCGCGATGATGGAGGCATAGTCGCGTGAAATCGCGGCAAAGGCCGGGCCGGCCGAGTTGCGGTAATAGGCGTAGAGCGGACCGGCCATGCTGGCCAGCGCGCCAAAGTGATAGCGCACGTCAAGGCGGCGGTTGATTGCGGTACCGGCGAGGAAAGACAGCTTGCGCGGCATTTCGTAGGGCTCGGTGGCTTCGCGCTGGATCAGGCCGGCATTGCCGTAAGAGGTTTCCCGCCCCGGTTCGCGCCGGTCGATCAAGGCCACCATCTTGCCCTTGGCCTGGAGATGCAACGCACAGGACACACCGATCATGCCTGCGCCGAGTACGGCCACGTCGTATTTCATCGTCTCATAGTGAAAAGCGTTCAAGACGATAGTATTCCATCATTTCGCCGTTCCCGCTTCGGACGGATTGGGGCAGGCGCAGGAATGCGGCAGTGCCTTAGAACCCGTCTACGATCTTACTGCGCGCCCCGGATTTGCGGCTAGGCGCCCTCCAGCAGTGCTCAAAATCCACATGTACTTAAGTACATTCCGGTTTTTCCGCGCCGGGTGGGGGACAACTGCGGGCCGCTCGCTACAGATCGTAAACAGGTTCTTAGAAACCGTCGGCGGACTCTACCCAGCGATGCTTTATGCGGCAGCGAAAAAATGCGCGTGCGGCACGCAATGCCGCAGGTTGGCCGGCGGCCGGCCGGCGCGAGTGAGTGGCGGTGCGGCCTTTTGTCGAGGCCGTGCTATGCCAGGGGCATTGGCGGTTCGTGGACGCACTTTTCGTTTGATTGTCGGGAGGGCTGCAGGTTTGCATGAATTCGGTCAAAAGCAACTTGAAAACAAGGTAGAAACGGCTTTTCAGAAACGGGGGACGCCGAGCGCGCGGCCATTGCCCCAGCGGTGCATGGCGGCACACAGGAAGGCCAGGCCATCCTTGGACGGTTCGCCATAGCCACGGTTACCGAGTTTGTAAATCGACCCGTTGACGGTCTTTGCCACGCCGTGGGCGAGGTCGATGCTGGCCAGCGGCGAGGTGATGGTGGGGTGCTTGCGTGTGATACTGTCGCCGATCAGCATGACGCGGGTCGACTTGCTGAGCTTGTCGACGAAGGATACCAGGCGCCAATTGCCGATTTCATCCTTCACGCCGGCGTAGCTGTCGACTACTCCGACCAGCGCATCGATCTCGTGCGTGCGGGAGAGGCGCAGTTCGGCCTGGCCGCGGTTCAAGCGGATGATGTCGTCGAGCGACTGGGGCAACAAACCGGAAGTATTGGCGAATTCTTGATTCATGGTATCCCTTGTGATGCTTCGAAACGGAATGCGTTATCGATGAGGTATCTTATGCCGCTCAAGCCTTGTTGTCTGTGAGTTATCCCGGGCACGACTTGTGGAAAATTACCAATCTATCCATATGGAAAGTTTTAATCGTATGATTCATTTCCATACGGAAAAAATAAGGGCGCGTTGTGAGGTTTGACGCTTCTGCCATCACCATTGTGCTTTTACCCGGCATGGACGGCACCGGTATGCTGTTTCGGCCATGGAATGACGCGAAGCCGGAAAATGTCGAGCTGCGTGTGATCGATTACCCCACCGATGTGGCGCTTGCTTACGAGGATTTGCTGCCCCTGGTTCGGGCCCGCCTGCCGCAAGACCGGCCTTATGTCTTGCTGGCGGAATCGTTTTCCGGGCCCTTGGGCCTGATGCTGGCGGCCGAGGCCGCAGACCGGCTGTGTGGGTTGATACTGTGTTGCACCTTTGCGAAGAACCCGCAACCGGTGCTCAAACTATTGCGGCCATTTGTGACGCTGGTGAAGTTTGCCGGCTTGCCGGCCGTGCTGGCGCGCCTGGGGCATCGTGCGCTGTTTGGCCGCTTCGCCAACACGCAGACACAAGCCGCCTTGTCCGCCTCGCTGCGACATTTGCACCCGGCTGTGTTAGGTTCGCGCATGCGTGCCGTGCTCGATGTGGACGTCACGCCTCTGCTGTCACATGTCGATGTGCCTGTTCTGTATCTGTCGGCCGAAGAAGACCGAGTTGTGCCGCCATCGGCTCTCCGGCATTTGGCCCAGGCGTTACCGCAGATGCAGGTTGTGCGCATCGCTGCACCGCATATGCTGTTGCAGACGATGCCGGGCGCAGCCTGGCAGGCGGTTCTGTCCTTCTTCGGGGGAGTCGGCACCGATGTCTGACTTCGCGGATGGTGTTTCTTCGCCGAAGAAAATCAGCTTGGGCGACCGCATCCTGCGCGTTAACCACGCCGGTGAGCAGGGCGCGATCTGCATCTACACCGGCCAACTGTTTGCCGCCCGGCTGACGGCGTCTTGGATGCGTGGCGAACTTCACGCTTTTCGCGAGGATGAACGCCGTCACCGGCAAATTTTCCAGGATGAATTATCGCGCCGTGGCAGGAGGCGTTGTCGCAGTTATTGGCTTTGTGCGGCGGGTGGCTTCACACTGGGCATGATGACCGGCCTGCTGGGCTCGCGCGCCATTGCCACCACCACGATGGCGGTGGAGCAGGTGGTGTTGCACCACCTTGAGCGGCAGATCGCTGTCTTGGCAGGGAGCGATGATGCGGCAGTGGTGGCCATTGAAGCCATCATTGCCGACGAGCGTGAGCATCGCGATGTTTCAGAAAAAATGGTGCATCAACGCAGTATCGTGTCGCGGACCCTGGTCGCGCTGGTATCGCTCAGCACTGAAGCCGTGATCTGGCTGGGCATGAAGCTTTGAGCAAGGCCGTCATCCCCGCCGGGCCAGCAATCCCAAATCCCGCCATACATAGCGCAGGCACGGCAAGCTACTTCCATCGGGCGGCGCCCAATGGTCGCTTTCGGCATTGACCCCACCCATACGTTCATAAAAACGCCGCGCGCCGTGATTGGCTTCCAGTACCCAGAGATACATTCCCAAAGCCGGATAATGTTCCTCGAATCTTGCGGCAGTTTCACGCAGCAAAAGCTCGCCTACACCGCGCCCTTTGTGCTCGCCGCTGACGTGCAGATTGTCGAGCATGTTGCCCCAGCGTTCGTCGTCGCGGCCGATCAAGCTGGAAAAGCCGACGATCTGTTCGCCATCCATGGCCAGCAACACCTGTTCCGTGGGGCCGGGATTTGCCAGGCGCGTTTGCCAGATTTCCCGACGTTCCAGGGTGATGTCTCGGTCGAGATAGGTATCTGTCATATGGCCCCGATAACCTGCGCGCCAGTTTTCGATATGGATGGCGGCGACGGACTCGGCGTCGGCTAAGGTAGCGTTGCGAATGTGCATGTCAGAAAAATTGGTCGATACCAATGTTATTTTCACACAGACGTCAATTTTCCGTTGGTGCAGTAACGACGGACAATGATTTCGCCTCGGTTTGAGGCAGGGCAAGACAAGAATTGACGCCGGTTATCACCCTTATTTACCGTTCACGCCGCTTGCCTTGCGACTACAATGGAAACATCTGACACGGGTGCCGTGCGGGCAGCGCGTGCCCGGACCGCCGCTACGAAAGAGTGGACTCCATGCAATCCAAGGTACCGCAAAGTTGGTTGACCGCCTTCCCCACAGCATGCGCCATGACGCTGGTGTCGTGCGCGCTCGTTTCATGCGGCGGTGGCGGTGGTGGCTCCTCTTCCACGCCAACACCGACCCCTACGCCCACACCTACCCCCACTCCCACGCCTACGCCCACCCCGGCTCCGACCTCGACCATCATCACCGGTGTTGCTGCCGTTGGCGCGCCTCTGGTCGATGCGCAAATCCGCGTGGTCGATGGTGCCGGCAAGGCGGTGGCGCTGGAAGACGGCAATGGCAATGCGATCCCCTACGCGTCGAGTAACGTGGCGGACGGTTCTTACAAATTCGTGATCCCCAGCTTCACGCCCAAGATGCCGCTGTTCATCGAAGCCAAGGCGATTGATGCCAACGGGATACCGGTGGTGTTGCATTCGGCGGTAGCAAGCGAAAGCAGCACGGGTTCGATGGTGGCCAACATTACGCCCTTGACCGATGCTGTCGTGGCGGAAATTCTCGGCGCCAACCCGATGACGGTGTTCCAGAATGCTTCAGCCAATGCCAGCGCGATTGCCAACCTTGCCAATGCCACGCAGATTGCCGCCGCATCGACTCAGATCAAGACCATCATTGCCAAGAACCTGACCGATGCCAAGGCGCCCACCGCGTCTACCATCGACCTGTTCCAGGACGCCACATTCCGCACCAACAAGACCAGCATCGATGCCGCGCTGGAAGCTTTGCGCATCCAGATCATTCCTGGTAGCAACGGCGATGACCTGCTGCAGATCAGCAACAGGTTCGTCTCCGTCGCCACGCCGGAAGTGACGGTGGACCTGGCCACAGCCAAGAAGCAGTTGAATGCCACTTCGGGTACGCTGGCGTCGGCCATTACGTCCACGCTCAAGGTCACCAGTACGTCGACCACCAGCGTTACCAACTTCGGTTCGCTCGACAATTTGACGATTGCCGTCAACGGATTGATCGCGCAGCGCGCACCCAACAGTTCGTTTGCCGCGCTGCTCTCGGCCACGCCCACGGCCACCACGCCGGCCCTGCCATCGGGGAAAACGCAGGCCTACGTCTTCAACGGCCGCCAGGCTGCCGACCTGGAAAACCTGCTGGCGCTCTATGCCAGCAATAATTATCAATTGAGCTCGGTCCAGGTGCTCGATTGTGCCGACGACCCCTTGCCGAGCAAGGGCTGCACCAATTTCAATATCGCGGCAGTCGTCACAGACGTCAACGGCAAGCTGATCGACTTGTTCCGCGATACGGTTACTTTCAACAAAAGCACCACGCCCAACTGGACCTTCTCCGGTAACGGCCGCTACGCCAATCTCAAGATGTACCCCGTCACTTATGCCACCTTTGGCTTTGACGGCAGCCTGAGCGCCACCAGCGGCCTGGCCGCCAACCTGGCCAGCAGCAATACGGCAGCGGCCAACAACCCCGGCCTGGGCTTGCAGGTGGCGATTACCGACATGGATGTTTCGGGCAATGAGAGCGTGGGCAACAGTGCGGTGCAGATACCGACCGACCAGAGCGTGCCGTTCGCATTCTGCCGCACTTCGCTTTTGTGCATCTGGCCGCAGCCGGCAACCTTGCCGACAGCCACCGGCGAACTGGGCGACACCCTGCTACAGCAGCCCGCGCTGGGCTGGATCGGTAGCGCCGATGCCGTCATGGGTGCGAAATTCGTCATCACCTATGCGTCCTGGATCACGGTGACGAACCAGACCGCCAACGTCTACCTGCAGTCGGGCTTGCCGACCAACCTGGGTGCCAGCCTTTACCCGATGGTCGACGGCATATCGGGCAATTCCCCGGTTACCGGCGCCAAAATCGTGGCGGGATATAACCTGTCGTGGCAGAACTGGGCCGCAGCGAACCCGAACATGGCGGTGTTTTCGGTGCGCACCATCGTCAACGGTACCGGTTCGGCGCCCCTGATCACCGATGAACCTGTGCCAGTCGGCGTCACCGCCGTTCCGCTGGCGCCGACTTCGCTGCCCAGTGGCTTCACGCCGACATCCTATGAAATCTGGCTCGGCGCCATCGACAACCTCGGCCGGCGCTATTACACCCAATTGCTGGGAACAAACTAGCGGTTTTCCGGCGCAATGCCCCCGATGGGCGCAGCAAATGCCTTGTGCTGCGCCAGGTCGACCGGCCTGTGCTTGGTCTTTTCTGTTGCAGGATAGGCACCCAGGTAGTTGCCGTTTTTCAGGTCATGGGCCGGACGTACCGGCCTTTGCGTAAAGCCGCCGCCGCAATTGGGGCAGACGTTATGCAGCAGGGTGTACACGCAGGCAGCGCAAAACGTGCATTCGAAACTGCAGATCATCGCCTCGGTCGAGTCGGGCGGTAAAGGCTTGGCGCAGTGTTCGCAGATTGGCCGCAGTTCCAGCATCGCTCACTCCTTACTCGTGCATTTCGCTTTCGGCTTTACCATCGAGATGGAATTTTTCGAGCAGGCCGAAAGAACGCGAGGCACTCCATAACCCGAACGCAATCGATGTTAGCGCCAGCTGGCCTGCGGCCAGCAACAGTGCGGATTGGGACAACGCCGGCGCAATGACGGCGGAAATCAGTGCACCCAGCATGGTCAGCACGAAGGACTGGCACGAGGCCACAACGCCGCGGATATGCGGAAACAGGTCGAGCACCAGCAGCGTGGCACCGGGCGCGACGATGGACATGCCGAAGGTGTAGAAGAACAGCGGCGCCACTGACCACGGCAGGGCCGGCGGGAAGAAGCTGTGATACAACACATTGATGCCGGCCGCGCCGATCAGGAACATGAAGCCATAACCTACCTGGCGCGGGATCGGGATCTTGCCCGCCAGCCGGTTGGCCACCAATGCGCCGCAAAAGATGCCGCCCACCGACGGAATGAATTGCCAGGCGAATTGATCCGGCCCCAGGCCCAGGTGTTCGGTCAGGAACACCGGTGCCGCTGCCACATAGAGGAACAGGCCGGCGAAATTGAATGCCACCGCACCGGCTTTGAGGTGGAACAAGGGTGAGCGGAATACTTGTGTATAGCTGTGCCACAGGTGGCGAGGGTTGAATGGGTGGCGCTGCGCGGGCGGCAGCGTTTCGGGCAGGCGGCGGTAGCAGTACCAAAGCATCCAGATGGTAAACACCATCAGGAACAGGAAGATCGAACGCCAGTCGCGGTACTTGACGATCCAGCCGCCCAATATCGGCGCAATTGCCGGGGCAATCGAAAAGATCATCGTCACCAACGACAGCAGGCGTGTCGCTTCCGGCCCTTCATAGCTGTCGCGGATGATGGCGCGCCCGATCACGGCGCCTGCGCCCGCCGAAGTGCCCTGCATGATGCGGAAGGCCCACAGGTATTCCACACTGTGCGCCGAAGCGCAACCGAGCGAGGCGACTGCGAACACGACCAGCGAAATCAGCACCACGTTGCGCCGCCCGAAGGTGTCGGACAAGGCGCCATGCCACAGGATCATGCCGCCGAAGGACAGCATGTAGGCCGTCAGCGTCTGCTGCACCTCCAGGAAGCTGGCATGCAGGCTGGCTTGGATATTGGGGAATGCCGGGAGGTAGGTGTCGACCGAAAACGGGCCCAGCATGGCCAGTGCAGCCAGCATGAAAGCCAGCCATTTGCGGTCGATGTGATGTGCGGGATTTGTTGAGGGGGGATTCACATATGCAATTTTAACCGCAACCTGCACTCCTCACAGCGAGTGCAGGCTCCACTAGCGACGCCAGGTCTTTAAATACCACCCATGCAGAGATACTTCAACTCGAGGTATTCATCCATGCCATACACCGAACCTTCACGCCCCAGGCCCGATTGCTTGACCCCGCCGAACGGTGCCACTTCATTCGAGATCAGGCCGGTGTTGATTCCTACCATGCCGTATTCGAGTTTTTCCGCAACACGCCAGACACGGCCGATGTCGCGCGAATAGAAATAGCTCGCTAGGCCGAAGTCGGTATCGTTGGCGGCAGCGATCGCTTCTTCCTCGGTCTTGAACTTCACCACGGCGGCTACCGGGCCGAAGGTCTCTTCCTTCATCACGATCATGTCGGATGTAACGTTGGACAGCACGGTGGGTTCGTAGAACAGGCCACCCAGCGCGCTGCGCTTGCCGCCGGCCACCAGTTTGGCGCCTTTGGCCGTTGCATCGCTGACGTGCTGCTCCACCTTCTTCACCGCCGCTTCTTCGATCAGCGGACCTTGCACCACGCCTTCATCGAAGCCGCTTCCGACCTTGATCTTGCTCACGCGTGCAGCGAGTTTTTCGACAAAGGCATCATGGATCGATTCGTGCACGTAAAAGCGGTTGGTGCAGACGCAGGTCTGGCCGGCGTTGCGGTACTTCGATTGCACCGCACCTTCGACGGCCGCGTCGAGATCGGCATCCTCGAACACGATGAAGGGGGCATGGCCGCCGAGTTCGAGAGCGAGCTTTTTCACGGTTGGCGCAGACTGCTGCATCAGTATGCGGCCCACCGGCGTGGAACCGGTGAAAGACAGGTGGCGCACCGTGGGGCTGGAGCATAGCAGCTTGCCGACTTCGACCGAATTGTCGGCGTCGGCCGTGATGATGTTCATCACACCGGCGGGCAAGCCGGCGCGCTCGGCCAGCTCAGCCATCGCCAATGCGGAGAGCGGGGTCAATTCGGCCGGCTTGATGACGATGGTGCAGCCGGCGGCAATCGCGGGCGCCACCTTGCGCGTGATCATGGCGATAGGGAAATTCCACGGCGTGATCGAGGCACATACGCCGATGGGTTGCTTCAACACCACCATGCGCTTGTCGCTCCAGGTCGAGGCCATCACGTCGCCCGAGACGCGCTTGGCTTCTTCGCCGAACCATTCGATGAAGGAAGAGCCATAGGCGACTTCACCCTTGGCCTCGGCCATCGGCTTGCCTTGCTCAGCCGTCATCAGCGTGGCCAGATCGTCAGTATGCGCGATCATCAACTCGAACCACTTGCGCATCACGGCCGCGCGTTCCTTGCCGGTCTTGGCAGCCCATGCCGGGAACGCCTTGGCGGCGGCATCGATGGCGGCTTGCGTTTCCCTGGTGCCGAGATTGGGCACGCTGCCGATCAATTCACCGTTGGCAGGATTGTGCACCTTGAAGCTCGACGCGCCACCGACCCACTTGCCATCGATGAAGGCCTGGTCGCGCAACAGGGCGCTATCCTTGAGCGGCGGCAATGCTGTTTTATTTGCTTGTGACATCATAAGTCTCCTGAGCTGAATGCTAGAAGACTAGGATAGCCTATTTCACCAAAAGTGGTATGTGTTGCGCTGCCTTAATAGAGGCGCCGTGGTACCACTTAGGCGCCGGTGTCTGGTGCCGCTTTGGGGATGGCTTCTTCCCTTCGATTGAAGCCGGCGACCATGTCGAAGCGGAACAGGCGGCACTCGATTGCGCCATTGAAGAAAGGCGTCTTGCGCGACTCTTTCAGGCGCAGCATCTTGGGCAAGCCGAGGTCGGCTGTAAACAGGAACACCGACCAGCCGGCGAAGCGCTGCTTGAGCGTGCTGGAAAATTCACTGAAGAAGGACTTGGCCAGGTCGTCGGACTCCAGTGACGAATCGCCACGCACGCCGATACGTTCGCCATAGGGCGGGTTGGTCAGGATGATGCCGGTTGCAGCCGGCGCCTGCACCTGCTGCGCCTCGATCTGCTTGAGCGGCACCTCGAACGGAATGCCGGCCTTGTTCAGGTTGTTGCGCGTCATCACCACCATGTCGCCTGAAATGTCACTGCCGAAGATGGTCGGCTCGGTGGGGATGGGGTTGGGTTTGACGCTACCCTTGATCTCGCGCCAGGCTTCGGCATCGAAGTCATGCAGCTTCTGGAACGCAAAATCGCGGTGCGCACCCGGCGGAATGCCGGCCACCATCTGCGCCGCCTCGGCCAGGATGGTGCCCGAACCGCACATCGGGTCGAACAAGGCCATGCCGGGCTTCCAGCCCGACACGCGCAGCAAACCCGCCGCCAGGTTTTCGCGCAGCGGCGCGTCACCGGTTTCAATGCGCCAGCCGCGTTTGAACAAGGCTTCGCCGGATGTGTCGAGGTAAATGGTGCAGGTGCGTGCATCAAGGAAGGCGGCAATGCGCATATCGGGGGTGCGCGTGTCGACCGAAGGGCGGCGGTTGAATTGTTCGCGGAAGCGGTCGCAGATCGCGTCCTTGATCTTGAGCGTGGTGAATTCCAGGCTGCGCAAGGGCGACTTGATCGCGGTCACGTCGATACGGATGGTGCGGTCGACACTGAACCAGTCTTCCCAGGGGTGCGCCAGCGTCATGTCGTAGACGTCGTTTTCGTTGGTGTAGCCGGCATGGGCCACGCGCAGCAGCACGCGCGAAGCAATGCGCGAATGCAGGTTGATGCGGTAGGCGTCATGCAGGTGGCCGGAGCAATGCACGCCGCCGGGCACCTGGTTGTGCACCTTCATCGTGGTCGAGAGCTGGGCGATTTCATTGAGCTCTTCGGCCAGTGCCGCCTCGAGGCCGCGCGGGCAGGGGCAGAAATAGGAATATGGTTTGATCATGGGGAACCCTTTATCCGTTAAGAGAGAAATTCCTCTCTCCCGCCTGCGGGAGAGAGGAGTTTAAACATTACTTGGCAAATGCCCGTTCTACAAAGTCCAGCCTGTCCTGGCCCCAGAACGATTCGCCATCGACCACATACCAGGGCGAACCGAAGACATTGCCCGCCATCGCCTGGTCGGTGAACCTGTCGTACTCCGCTTGCGCGCTTGCCGTCTCGGCCGACTTGACCAGCGCACGGCCGTCGAGGTCGAGCGCATTGGCCAGCCCTGCCAGCGTATCACCGTCGGCAATATTCGCCTCTTCCGCCCACAGTGCCTTCATGACCGCGCCGGTCACATCCAGCGCCGTTGCCGTGCCATGCGCCAGTTGCGTCGCGATGATGAACCTGGCGGCAAGGTCGGGCGGCACCGGGAAAAACTTCGGTTGCAGGTTCAAGGGCAAACCGAGGAATTCGCTCCAGCGCTTCAATTCCACCAGGCGGTAAGCCTGGCGCTGGGGCGCGCGCTTGGCCAGCGGCAAGCCGCCGGAAACATTGAATACCTTGCCCAGGTCGCAGGGCTTGATGTCGATTTGCACGCCATGCTTCTGTGCCAATGCAACGAAGCGCGCATGCCCCAGGTAAGCCCAGGGCGAGTGCGGCGCAAAGAAGTATTCGCAGACTTTCGGCATGGCGGGGAGCCTTGTTTTAAAAAGGTTTGACGACGACAAGAATCACGATGGCAAGCAGGATCAGCACAGGCACTTCATTGAACCAGCGAAACCAGGTGTGGCTGCGTTTGTTTTCGCCGCGCTCGAATTTTTTCAACAGCGACCCGCAGGCATGGTGGTAGCCGATCAAAAGGATGACCAGGAACAGCTTGGCATGCAACCAGCCATTGCCGGGCCCTTTGCCGATGCCGAAAACCAGCCACAAGCTCAGGCCGAAGAGCAAGGCCAGCACGGCCAGCATGGTCATGAAGCGGTACAGCTTCCTTGCCATCAAAAGAAGACGCGCCGTGGCGGTGGCGTCGGTTTCCATCGCCAGGTTGACCAGGATGCGCGGCAGGTAAAACAGGCCGGCAAACCAGGACGTGACGAAGACGATGTGTAGCGCTTTCACCCAAAGCATGGCCGGCCCTTATTGACGCACTTCGCCGTGGCCGAACACCACGTACTTGAGCGAGGTCAGGCCTTCCAGCCCCACCGGCCCGCGTGCATGCAGCTTGTCGTTCGAAATGCCGATCTCGGCGCCGAGGCCATATTCGAAGCCATCGGCAAAGCGTGTCGAGGCGTTGACCATGACGGATGCCGAATCGACTTCGCGCACGAAGCGCATCGCACGTGTGTAGTCTTCCGTGATGATGGAATCGGTGTGCTGCGAGGAATGCGTATTGATGTGGGCGATTGCTTCATCGGTATCGGCCACTACCTTCACTGCCAGGATGGGCGCGAGGTATTCGGTATCCCAATCTTCGGCCACGGCTTTCTTCAAATGCGGGTAGCCTGCGAGAATCTCGTGCGCTTCATCGTCGCAACGCAGTTCGACTTCCTTGGTCTTGTAGAGTTCGGCCAGCTGCGGCAAGATGTCCTGTGCCACGTCACGCGCCACCAGCAGCGTTTCCATCGTGTTGCAGGTGCCGTAGCGGTGGCACTTGGCGTTGAAGGCCACGTCTTTTGCCTTGGCCAGGTCGGCCTTGTCGTCGATGTAGACATGGCAGATGCCGTCGAGGTGCTTGATCATCGGCACCTTCGACTCCTTCATCAAACGCTCGATCAAGCCCTTGCCGCCGCGCGGCACGATCACGTCGACGTATTCGGTCATGGTGATCAATTCGCCCACCGCTGCGCGGTCGGTGGTTTCGACCACTTGCACGGCTTCGGCAGGCAAGCCTGCGCCTTGCAAGCCTTCCTTGACGATGGCGGCGAGCGCCTGGTTGCAATGGATCGCTTCCGAGCCACCGCGCAAAATGGTGGCATTGCCGCTCTTGATACACAAGCCGGCTGCGTCGACCGTCACGTTGGGCCGTGCTTCATAGATGATGCCGATCACGCCCAGCGGCACGCGCATCTGGCCGACCTGGATGCCGGTCGGGCGGTATTTCATGTTCGAGATCTCGCCGATCGGGTCGGCCAATGCGACGATCTGCTCCAGGCCCTCGGCCATGGTGGCAATCGCCTTGTCAGACAAGGTCAGGCGGTCCAGCATGGCTGGTTCCAGCCCGTTGGCACGCGCGGCGTCGAGGTCTTTCCTGTTGGCGCCGCGCAGCAGGTCGGCGTCGCGCCGGATGGCGGCGGCGATCAGGCTCAGGGCGCGGTTCTTGGAAGCGGTATCGGCACGGGCCATGGCGCGTGAAGCTGTGCGCGCATTGCGGCCGATTTGTTGCATGTATTGGGCGATGTCCATAGCAGAGGCGGTCGTTAGAGTCCCCTCTCCCGCGGGCGGGAAAGGGGAGTCAAGTGTAACCCAGACCGGGGCTCTGCGCGAAATCGGCGGGGCTGATTCAGTCCTTGAAGCCCGGATACTCGAATACCAGTGCCACGCCGCGCGCCGTGCTGCGGCCATAGCGCTCGGCGATGCCGTCCAAGGCCGCATCGAGCGTTTTGCCGGGCACGAGGCCGCTCACCGTCAGCAAAGCCTTGGGAGCGGAGGTGTCTTCGGGCAGGATGGTCAGGCCGTTCCGGGTGCGTAACGTGCGTAAAGGCCCCTGCCCCACGAGATAGGCATGGCTGCGCCCGGTGGAAGACCAGGCGTCGGCCATCAAGGCCAATACCACTTCGTCAGCGCCGGGCGCGGCAGCGATGCCGTAGCGGTCCTGGCCATGCAGCCGGCGGTTGGTGTAGGCCACCTTGGCCAGCGGCCAGGCTGTGTCCGGTTGCAACTGGAAGGCATCGCTATCGTGCTGTGCGCTCCAGGCGTCCACGCCCAGCTGTTCCGCCAGCGCATGGGCGCGCGCCGGGCCGGCAATCGCTTCCACCAGCGCCAGCGACACCGGAATGCCGGCGCTGACGCCGGAACTCGATATCCAGTTGCCGTCGGCCAGGTAGCGCGCGTTTTTGACCCAATGCACGGTACCAAGGTGTTCCATGCGGTGCTCCTCGGTCGACCAGTGCGCCGTGGCGCGGCGGCCTGCCATGATGCCGGTATCGGCCACGACCATGCCGCCGTTGCAGATGCTGACCAGGGTCGCACCCTTGCCGGCTTGCGCCTTCAGCCATGCCAGGATGGCCGGGTTCTCGCGCAGTGCCGGCACGACCACGTAATCCGCACCTTCCGGGTGTTGCGCATCGAATCCGGCCAGTGTGGCCTGGGTCTGGATGCGAAAGCCCGGCGCGCCCATGTCGGTGAAGCTGGCAAGCGGCCCGTCCTCATCGGCCAGCGCAAGCACCTCGGCGCTGCCTGAATCGGACAGGATGCCGTAAGGGACCATGAAATCGCTCAGTTCCGTGCCCTGTTGTGCACCGATGACGGCAATTACCGGGCGCGCATGGCCGGCGCGTTGCTGCCACGGCACAATGCGGCTGGCCTGTGCAGCAGGTGCCGCGCCATCTTGCGGCGCCACGGTGGAGCAGGCGCAAAGGAGGAGTGCTGCCCCAGCGGCGGCAAGGGAGAAACGCAATACATGGAAGGGCATCGCCGGCTCCGGCAGTTGATCACGGCGCCATTATTGGCGCTGCATCCGGGCGGCAGCAATGACACAAATCGATGAATTCCTGCCATCGGGCAGGGGAAGCTTAAACGGGTGTGCCGCGCGCAATCCGCATACCCAGTTCGCGCAGGCTGTCCCAGGCGTTGCCTGCATGCTTTTTTGCGCGCAAGCCCTTGATCATGCGGTCGATCTGCGCCGCATCCTGCAGGCAGGCTTCGAGCGTGGAGAGTTTCAATCGGCGCAAGGCTGGCTCCATCAGCCGTTCACGCGGACCCCAGATACGGTATTCCTTGAGCAGCATGGGTAGTTGCCGCCCTTCCGCCATGGCGGCTTTCAGCTTCAAGAGCGTGCGCACTTCCTCGGCCATGGCCCACAGCACCAGGGGCAGTGCCTCGCCTTCACCCTCCAGGCCTTCCATCATGCGCACCAGGCGAGCCACGTCGCCGCCCAGCATGGCTTCGTTGAGCTTGAACACATCGTAGCGCGCCACGTTCAGCACGGCATCGTGGATTTGTTCGAATTCGAGCTTGCCTTGCGGGTAGAGCAGGGCAAGCTTCTGGATTTCCTGGTGTGCCGCCAGCAAATTGCCTTCCACGCGGTCGGCGATGAAGGTAACACTCTGCTTGTCGGCGTTGTGCCCCTGCGCTGCAAGACGTACGCCGATCCAGCCCGGCAGTTGCGAACGCTCCACCAGCGGAATGTCGATATAGACCGCTGCCTGCTGCAGGCTACCGACCCAGGCGGCTTTTTGCGTGGCCCAGTCCAGCTTGGGCAGGGTGATCAGCGTGACGTTGTCGGGAGAAAGATCGGCCGCATATTGTTGCAAGGCTTGCCCGCCATCCTTGCCCGGCTTGCCGGTGGGGATGCGCAATTCGATCAGCTTGCGGTCGCCGAACAGCGATTGCGACTGGTTGGCTGCCGTCAATTCGCCCCACTTGAAGCCGCGTTCGACGGTCAGCACTTCGCGCTCGGTCAAACCCTGCGCGCGCGCGGTCTTGCGTATCTTGTCGGCTGCTTCGATGGCCAGCAAATGCTCGTCACTGGCGATGACATAAAGCGGTGCCAGCGGCTTGCCTAAATGCGAATCCAATGCGTCGGGGCGCAGTTGCATCGGGCACCTTTATAGATCTGCTGCGCATCGCAGGCCAGAGCTTGGGGCGCGCGCTACGACTTTTAAAGGTGCCAACAACATGCTCATCCCGGCAACTTCATGGCCGACAGGCGGCGCATGACTTGCATCGCCAGGTCTTGCTGCATGTCTTTGTACAGATTGTCGGCTTCCTGTTCCTTGGCCAGCGCATAGGACGAATTGAAGCTCATGTCGCGCTTCAGGGTGAAGGGCGTGAGAGGAATCAGTTCGTGGCCGTTGTTGTCGCGCACGTGGAAGGAAAAGCGATACAGCAGCGTGAATTCGATCGGCTGGCCCTGGCCGTTCAAGGACAGGATGGAGCGCTCGCGCTTTTCCGGCTGGATCACTTCAAACACGGCTTCGGCCGTTTTCGGATCGTTCACGATCTCGGTACCGCCGGCCGCTTCGATGTTGCGCACGATGGTCGTGCGCAGCGGCGAATTGTTCGGCAGGCCGATATAGATCGACTTGACCGGCAGGCGCACCTCGGCGTCGCCGCGCAAGTGGAAGCCGCAGCCCGAGAGCAGGGCCAGCGTCAGGAGGAGCAGAACGGTTTTTGCGCGGCGGAGTGTTTGCATGGGAATCAGACGACGATGTTGACCAGCCTGCCGGGCACGACGATGATCTTCTTCGGCGTGCCTTCCAGGTACTTCTTCACGTTTTCATCGGCCAGTGCTGCCGCTTCGATGGCAGCCTTGTCGGCAGCTTTGGGCACCTTGATCGAGCCGCGTAGCTTGCCGTTGACCTGCACCATCAATTCGATTTCGGCCTGTTCCAGCGCAGCCGGGTCGACCTGCGGCCATTCCGCATCGAGGATATCGTCGAATTTTGCAGCAAACCCGAGTTCCTGCCACAGCACATGCGTGATGTGCGGCGCGACCGGGTTCAGCATGCGCAGGAAGATCGACAAGCCTTCGGCAGCGACGGCCTTGGCCGCAGCGCTGTCGTCGAACTTGGCGGCTTCGAGCGTGTTGAGCATCTTCATGCAGGCCGAAACGACCGTGTTGTACTGGATGCGTTTGAAGTCGTGGTCGGCCTGCTGCAGGATCTTGTGCACTTCACGGCGCAACGTCTTCAATTCCTCGCCCAGTGCTGCCTGGTCGACCGTGCCGGCGTCGGCCACCACGGCAGCTTGCGCCACACCATAGTTCCACACGCGGCGCAAGAAGCGGTTTGCACCTTCCACGCCCGTGCCCGACCATTCCAGCGTCTGCTCCGGCGGTGAGGCGAACATGGTGAACAGGCGCGCGGTGTCGGCACCATACTGCGTGATCTGTGCTTGCGGGTCGATGCCGTTGTTTTTCGACTTCGACATCTTTTCCGTGCCGCCAATCGAAACCGGCAAGCCGTCGGACTTGAGCTTGGCCGACACCGGCCGGCCCTTGTCGTCGAGCGTCAATTCCACGTCTTCCGGATTGATCCAGGCGAACTTGTCCTTTTCCGGTTCGCGGTAATAGGTTTCGTTCAAGACCATACCCTGCGTCAGCAGGTTGGTGAAGGGCTCGTCAAACTTGACCAGGCCGAAGTCGCGCATCACCTTGGTCCAGAAGCGTGCGTACAGCAAGTGCAGCACGGCGTGTTCGATGCCGCCGATGTACTGGTCCATCGGCATCCAGTAATCGTTGCGCGCATCGACCATGGCCTCGTTCGAACCGGGCGAGCAATAGCGCATGAAGTACCAGGACGAATCGACGAAGGTGTCCATCGTGTCGGTCTCGCGGCGTGCCGGCTTGCCGCACTTGGGGCAGTCGACGTGCAGGAATTTTTCATGCTTGTTGAGCGGGTTGCCGCTACCATCGGGCACGCAGTCTTCCGGCAAGATCACCGGCAAATCTTTTTCCGGCACCGGCACGGCACCGCAATCGCCGCAGTGGATCATCGGGATCGGCGTGCCCCAGTAGCGCTGGCGTGAAATGCCCCAGTCGCGCAGGCGATAGGTGATCTTCTTTTCGCCGATGCCCTTGGCACCGAGGTCGGCCGCAATCGCGTCGACGGCGGCGGCATAGCCCAAACCGTCATACTTGCCTGAAGCGATGCACTTGCCGCTGTCCTTGTCGCCGTACCATTCTTCCCAGGCATCGGTCGAGTAGGTCTTGCCGGCTATGTCGACCACTTGCTTGATCGGCAGGCTGTATTTTTTCGCAAACGCAAAGTCGCGTTCGTCATGCGCCGGCACGCCCATCACGGCGCCGTCGCCGTAGGTGATCAATACATAGTTGCCGACCCAGACCTCCACCTTGTCGCCGGTCAGCGGGTGCGTGACGAACAAGCCCGTGGGCATGCCCTTCTTTTCCATCGTCGCCATGTCGGCTTCGATGACGCTGCCCTTCTTGCATTCGGCAATGAAGGCAGCCAGTTCAGGATTGTTTTTCGCGGCATGTGTCGCCAGTGCGTGTTCCGGCGCCACGGCGCAAAAGGTCACGCCCATGATGGTGTCGGCGCGCGTGGTGAAGACCCAGAGCTTGCCATCGTTGACCGGTTTGCCGTTTTCGGTGATGTCGTGCGGGAATGCAAAGCGCACGCCGGTCGACTTGCCGATCCAGTTCGACTGCATCAGGCGCACGCGCTCGGGCCAGCCCGGCAGCTTGGTCTCGACGTGTTCGAGCAATTCTTCAGCGTAGTCGGTGATCTTGGCGTAATACATCGGTATTTCGCGCTTTTCGATCGTCGCGCCCGAACGCCAACCCTTGCCGTCGACCACCTGTTCGTTGGCCAGCACGGTCTGGTCCACCGGGTCCCAATTCACGGTGCCGGTCTTGAGGTAGATGATGCCCTTCTCAAGCATCTTCAAGAACATCCACTGGTTCCACTTGTAATACTCGGGCTTGCACGCGGTCATTTCGCGCGACCAGTCGATGGCCAGGCCCATCGACTTCATCTGCACCTTCATGTACTCGATGTTCGAGTAAGTCCATTGCGCCGGCGGCACGCCATTGGCCATGGCGGCATTTTCGGCAGGCATGCCGAAGGCATCCCAACCCATCGGCATCAGGACGTTGTAGCCGTTCATGCGCAGGTAGCGGTACATCACGTCGTTGATCGTGTAGTTGCGCACGTGGCCCATGTGCAGCTTGCCGGACGGGTAGGGCAGCATAGAGCAGGCATAGAACTTCTTTTTCTCTTTGCCGGCCTTGTCCCTGGCGTGCTCTACGGTCTTGTAGGCATCAATCTTTTGCCAATGGTCTTGCGCTGTTTTTTCGACGTCTGACGGGATGTATTTGTCTTGCATGACGGATGTTGCCAATAATGAATGAATATGGGTGGAACCGGACATTATAAAGCGGATTCAGGCGCTATCGGGGGCGTTCGCGCCGATGACGCCCTTGAGGGGAGGCAGGTTGTTGCTGTAGGGAGCGATTCCCGGCACAAACTACAAAAGCACAAGCTTCAGTGCAGGCTTCTCGCCATAGTCTTCATAGCGCTCGTTGATGCCGCCCACGCAATAGGCAAGCTCTTCGAGCAAGTCCGGCAGGTTTTGCTTGAGCAGGGCCGAGTTGGCAATCTCCAGACTGAGCACTTCGCTTTCGGCAAGGTCGAAGCGTGTCATGCCTTCGCCGTCGCGCAAATAGCTCAGGCAATCGACCCAGGCATCCATGGTATTGCCGTAATAATCGGGAAAGCCGAATTCGCGTTTGCACTCGGCGTGGAAGCTGTCCCAATCCTTGATGCGCGCAGCGTCCAGGCGTACGTTGGCCATATTATTTTCCTGCGCCTGCAGGAGCGGCCGGCGGTTCGGTCACGAAACCCATCCGGCTCAAACCACCGCTTTGCGCATCGGCCATGACCTTGGCGATGATTTCATAGCGTGTGGCCTTGTCGGCGCGCAATTGCAATTCCGGTTGGGGTGTCTTTTTGCCCGCCTCAACCAGCTTGGCGGCAAGCTGCGGTTCGGTCAGCGCTTCCTTTTCCCAATAGATCTGGCCTTCGCCATTAATCGACACCGTCACCGTTTCCGGCTTTTCCGGTGCGGCGGCGGAAGCGGCTGTGGGCAGGTCGAGCTTGATCGCATGGGTGAACAGGGGCGCGGTGATGATGAAGATCACCAGCAACACCAGCATCACGTCCACCATGGGCGTGACATTGATTTCCGCCATCGGGGTTTGATGGGGGTTGTCGGAAAAACCGCCGAAGGCCATCTTTCCTCCTAGCTCGATTTGCCCACGCGCGCACCCGTGGTCAGGTGGGCGTGGATGTCGTGCGCAAAGGCGTCGAGCTCGGCCAGCGTGACGCGGTTGACGCGCGTGAAGGCGTTGTAACCCAGCACGGCGGGAATGGCCACCGTCAAGCCCAGCGCCGTCATGATCAGCGATTCGCCCACCGGGCCCGCCACCTTGTCGATCTGCACCGTGCCGGCCAGCGACACCGCAGCCAGCGCATGATAGATACCCCAGACCGTGCCGAGCAAACCGACGAAGGGGGCCGTGGCGCCGATTGAAGCGAGGATGGTCAAGCCGCCTTCCAAGCGCGAGGTGGCGCGCGTGATTTCGCGGCGCAGCGTACGTGTGATCAATTCGCCGGGGTCGGAGGATGCATTGAGCGAACCGGCGTGCGCACCGGCATTGGCTGCTTCGTTGCCATGGATGGCCAGTGGCGTGTAGACGTTTTCGCGGTCGACGTTGGATAGCAGCTTCACGGCGTCGTCAAACGATGGCGCTTTCCAGAAGGCGTCGAGCGCGCCGGCGCTCTGGCGCATGCGCAGGGCAGTCCAGGCTTTGGCGAGGATGAAATACCAGCTGAGGAGCGACATGAACAGCAGCAGGTAGGCCACCACGTGGGTGATCTCGTCGCCTTGCGCCCAGTAATGTGCAATGCCTACCGATTCATTCATCGAAAATCCTGTCTGTGAACCGCAAAAGCCCGTGCCTGCCTTTAACGCAAACCCAGCACGTCCTGCATGTCGAACAGCCCGGTTTGCTTATCGCGCAGGAAGCGCGCAGCACGCAGGCTGCCGTGGGCATATGAGACGCGCGAAGACGATTTGTGGCTGATCTCGATCCGTTCGCCGTCGCCGGCAAACAGTACCGTATGGTCGCCGACGATGTCGCCGCCGCGTACCGTGGCAAAGCCGATCGACGACGGGTCGCGTTCGCCGGTCACGCCTTCACGGGCATAGACTGCCACGTCGTCGAGCTTCTTGCCCAGCGCGCCGGCGATCACCTCACCCATCTTCAAGGCCGTGCCGGACGGCGCGTCAACCTTGTGCCGGTGGTGCGCTTCGATGATTTCGATATCGTAACCATGGGAAAAGTTCTTGGCCGCCATTTCCAGCAGCTTCATCGTCACGTTGACACCCACGCTCATGTTGGGCGCGAACACGATGGCGGTCTTTTCAGCGGCAGCGGCAATCGCCGCCTTGCCGGCGGCGTCGAAACCGGTGGTGCCGATGATCATCTTCACGCCATGCGCGGCACACCAGGCCACATGCTTCAGGGTGCCTTCCGGTCGCGTGAAGTCGATCAGGTATTCGGCGCCGGCCAGGCCTTGTTCGAGCTCGGCGACAATGTGAACGCCAGTCTGGCGCCCCAGCGTCAGGCCGCAATCCTGGCCGATGGCCGGGCTTTGCGCCACATCGAGCGCACCGGCCAATTGGGCATCTTCGGCGCCGGCCACGGTTTCGATCAGCATTCGGCCCATGCGGCCCGATGCCCCGGCAATGGCGATCTTCATCCGATTCATGGCTTACTTGGCGTTGCCGGCGATCAGGGTGATGTATTCCTTCTCGGTCGGCAGGATCGTGCCGTCAACGCGGTCGAGCTTGTTTTCCTTGAAGAAGACCGTCACATGGCTGGAGATGACTTCGCCATTGCCACGGCGCAGGCGGAACATGTAGTCCCAGCGGTCGGCATGGAACACGTCGGTCACCAGCGGTGTGCCGAGCAGGAACTTGACCTGGTCGCGCGTCATGCCTTCAGGGCGCTTCATGCCGTCGCGCAACTGGGCCATGGTTTCGGAGGAAACGAAATTGCCTTGCTGGACGTCGATGCGATAGGGCGTCAGGATGCCGAGGAAGCGGTCTTCGCGGATCAAGGACACACCCTTGGTGTCACTCGGCGCCGTAGCGCCCGCAGCGCCGCTGTCGCGGGAGAAGATGCCGCAGCCGGTCAAGCCGGATGCTAAAACGATGCTGCATGCCAAAACGAGGAAGCGGGAACGGGTGGTGCCAGACGGAAGCAAGCGCATAATACCAATCGAGGTGGGTTGAGCCGGAACGCCAAAACGCTATATGATAAAGCAGATGACGCCAATTCAGAAAGAATCATGCCTAACAACCCCACCGACCTGAAAGCCAGCGGCCTGAAAGCCACCCTGCCCCGACTGAAAATCCTGGAAATCTTCCAGAACAGCGAGGTACGCCACCTGAGCGCCGAAGATGTGTACAAGGTCTTGTTGAACGACAACATGGATGTTGGTTTGGCAACTGTTTACCGCGTTCTGACCCAATTCGAGCAAGCCGGGCTGTTGCACCGTAACCATTTTGAAAGCGGTAAAGCCGTGTTCGAATTGAACGCCGGCTCGCATCATGACCACCTTGTTTGCATGGATTGCGGCCGCGTGGAAGAGTTTTACGATGAGGAAATCGAGCGCCGCCAGCACAACATCGCCAAGGATCGTGGTTTTTCGCTGGCCGAGCACTCGCTGGCCTTATATGGGCATTGCACGAAGGAAAAGTGCCCGCACAAGAATTGATGGGCGGGAGCGCCAAGTAGGGTGGAAAAGCCGCAAGGCGCATTCCACCAGGTGTTTAAAGAAAGCCGTTTGACGAACTCGGTGGAATGCGCCTTGCGGCTTTTCCACGCTACACCTTTATCCTTGGCTCAGTGCATTGGATAACAGTTTGGCCGTAATATCCACAATCGGAATTACCCGCTCATAAGCCATGCGCGTCGGCCCGATCACCCCCAGCGTGCCGACGATGCGGCCATTGACTTCATAGGGCGCCGTCACCACGCTCATTTCTTCCATCGGCACCAGTTGCGATTCGCCGCCGATGAAAATCTGCACGCCCGTCGCTTTGGACGACACATCGAGCAATTGCACCAGCCCGGTCTTTTGCTCGAACATGTCGAACAGCTTGCGCAGCGAGGTCATGTTCGATGACAAGTCCGCTACGGACAACAAATTGCGCTCGCCGGAAATCACCACTTCTTCGCTGCCGTCGGCCATGGCATCGCTGCCGGCTTCCACGGCGGCCTGCATCAAACGCGTCATATCGTCGCGCAACTGGCGCAACTCGCCTTGCAGGCGATGGCGCACTTCATCGAGACTGTGGCCGGCATAGTTCTGGTTGATGTAGTTCGCCGCCTGGATCAGTTGCGAGGGCGTGTAGTCGACGTCGGTCAGCATCAGCCGGTTTTGCACTTCGCCGGTGGGCGAGACGATCACCAGCAGGATGCGCTTTTCCGACAGGCGCAGGAATTCAATCTGCTGGAACACCGATTCATGGCGCGGCGTCATCACCACGCCGGCGAATTGCGACAGCGAAGACAGCACCTGCGCCGCATTGGAGATGATCTTGTTCGGCGCATTGGTCTGCATGCGCGAATGCAATTGCGATTCGAGTTCGGCGGGTTCCGGCTGCCGCGCCGTCAGCAAGGTGTCGACAAACATGCGGTAACCGCGCGGGGTCGGCACGCGCCCGGCCGAGGTATGCGGGCTGGCGATGAAACCCATCTCTTCGAGATCGGACATCACGTTGCGGATCGTCGCCGGCGACAATTCCAGACCCGAGAGCTTGGAGAGCGCACGCGAACCGATAGGCTGGCCGTCGGCGATATATCGTTCGACCAGGGCTTTCAACAGGGTTTGGGCGCGGGCATCGAGTTGCATGAGGCTATTGTAGTGTCGGGCTTCCCCGTGGCGCAATTGCTTTATGACATGCCTTCAAGCCAGGAGGCCAGTTCTGCCAGGTTGGTGCAATGAAAATCCGGCAAGATGGCCGGCGGCAAGACGCGCTCGAAACGGTTCATCCAGACGGCGCGCAGGCCGGCCTTCTGTGCGCCTTCGACGTCCAATAGCGGGTCGTCGCCGACATAAATGGCTTCCTGTGGCATGACTTGCAAGGCTTCGCAGGCCTGGTGAAAGATGCGTACATCAGGCTTGGCAAAGCCCATCTTGTGCGCCGCAATCGAAATGCGGAAATGGCCGGCCAGGCCAATGGCACCCAGGTCGGCAAACCCGTTCGAAATGGTGCCGAGCGCAAAACGCGCGCCGATCCGCGCCAGACCCGGCGCCACGTCTTCATAGACACAGACCACATTGCGTTCGCGGGAAAAGATTTCCATTGCCATGCCGGCCAGGGACGGGTCTTCGCCGTTGGCCGTGAGCGCCTCGACCAGGGCCGTGTGGCGCAGCGACCACAGGTCGAAGCGATAGCGCGGGTCGGTTTGCGCCAATTCGATACGGCGCGTGCGCATGCTTTCACGGCTATGCCGTGCCGTGGTGGCCGGTGCGTGGGTGCTGAGCCATTCATATTGCAGTGCTTCGGCGCGGATGATGGTGGGGGCAATGGGCCAGAGCGTGTCGTCGAGGTCGAACAATACCGCTTTGATGGGTTGAGACTGCGGCTGCATTTTTGAAAACCGGGAGTGGGAACAGTGGCTAAATTATGGTCTAATCTGCAGCATGTCGCTCGCTCAATCGCCCCTTCGCCTGAAAACCATCGCCGTGGTCGGCAAGTATCTTGCCGCCGGCATCGAGCAATCGGTCTCCGATATTGCCGATTTCCTGGCCACTCGCGGGCATGAGGTGATCTTCGAAAGCGAAACTGCGCACAATATGGGGCTCGAAGGCGTGCGCGCCATGACGCCGGCTGAAATCGGCGCCCATGCCGATGCTGCCATCGTCTTGGGCGGCGACGGCACCATGCTGGGCATTGCGCGCCAACTGGCGCCCTACAATGTGCCGCTGATCGGCATCAACCAGGGGCGCCTCGGCTTCATTACCGACATTTCGCTCGAACGCATGATCCCGGCGCTGGGCGATATGTTGGACGGCAACGTCGAATCGGAACAGCGCAGCCTGCTCGAGGGCCGCGTCGAACGCGAAGGCGAAACCATTTTCCAGGCGCTGGCCTTCAACGACGTGGTCGTGGCGCGCGGCACCGGCGCCGGGATGGTCGAATTGCAGGTCGAAGTGGATGGCCACTTCATGTACAACCAGCGCTCCGACGGCTTGATTGTTGCCACGCCGACCGGTTCGACCGCTTATGCCTTGTCAGCCGGTGGGCCGCTGCTGCATCCCAGCCTGCGCGGCATCGGCCTGGTGCCGATTGCACCGCATTCGCTGTCGAACCGCCCCATCGTCGTGCCGGAGTCATCCAAGGTCCTGATCGTGATCAAGGGCGGGCGCGATGTGAGCATCAACTTCGACATGCAATCGCTGACCACGCTGACGCAGGGCGACCGCATTTTCGTTGAGCGCTCGGGGCATGCCATCACGTTTTTGCACCCGCAGGGTTGGAGTTATTACGATACCTTGCGACGTAAATTGCATTGGAATGAATACCCATCAGCAGAAGGTCAATTAAAATAAACAACTTACGGTTTTACACCGTCATCCCCGCGAAAGCGGAGATCCACAATTAATCCCTCCGTCCGTAGCGCTGTGGATCCCCGCTTTCGCGGGGATGACGGATCAAGCAGGCTAAGCGTAAATCAATCATCATGCTTCGTACCCTCTCCATCCACGACTTCGTCATAGTCGACACCATCGAGCTCGATTTTTCATCGGGCTTTACCGTCTTCACCGGCGAAACCGGCGCCGGCAAATCCATCCTGATCGACGCCCTGGCCCTCGCTTTGGGCGAACGTGGCGACGCCAGCATGGTGCGCGAAGGCGCGGCCCGTGCCGACATCTCGGCTGAATTCATCGCCGGGCCGGATGTCGAAGCCTGGCTTGCCGCCAACGAGATCGACAGCGAGAACGGTTCCATCATGCTGCGCCGTGTGATCGACAATGCCGGACGTTCCAAGGCCTACATCAACGGCATCGCCGCCACGGCTACGCAATTGCGTGAATTGGGCGACATGCTGGTCGACATCCACGGCCAGCATGCGCACCAGTCGCTATTGAAGATTGACGCGCAGCGTGTGCTGCTCGACAACCAGGCTGGTTTGCAGGATGCTGTCAAGGAAGTGGGGCAACTGTACAAAGCCTGGCGCGCCCTGGTGAAACAGCGGGAGGAATTCGAGACCAATGCCAAGAACGTGTTGCTCGAACGCGAACGGCTGGAATGGCAAGTCGGCGAACTCGACAAGCTGGCCGTCAAACCCGGTGAATGGGCCGAGGTCTCGAACGAGCACAGCCGCCTGTCGCATGCGGCGCACCTGATCGAAGGCGCGCAGGAAACCCTGGGTGCGATTTCGGAATCCGACGACAACCCCATGCTGTCGCGCCTGTCTTCACTGACAGTGAAGATGGCCAAACTGGTCGATATCGATGCCGAACTCAAGCCCGTGCTCGATGCGCTCGAACCGGCACGCATCCAGTTGCAGGAAGCGGTGTACGCCTTGAACGATTATCTCGGCCGTGTCGAACTCGACCCCGGCCGACTGCGCGAAGTGGAAGGGCGCCTGGAGGCGATCCACTCCACTGCGCGCAAGTTCCGTGTGCAGCCTGAAGACCTGCCGCAAGAGCATGAAACCCTCGCTGCGCAACTGCGCCAACTGGCCCAAGCGAGCGACATGGCCGGCTTGAAGGCAGAAGAAGCCAAGGCTGAAGCGGCGTATCGCAGCGCGGCAGAAAAATTGACCGGCAGGCGCGCCGGTGTGGCTGCCGAATTGGGCAAGGCTGTGACTTTGGCCATGCAGGATTTGAGCATGTCAGGCGGGCGCTTCGAAATTGCCTTGCGGCCCTGCGAGCCAGCGGCCTTCGGCCTGGAACAGGTGGAATTCATGGTCGCCGGCCACGCCGGCAGCGTGGTGCGTCCGCTGGCCAAGGTGGCCTCGGGCGGCGAACTGGCGCGCATCTCCTTGGCCATCTCGGTGATCGCGTCGGCAGCAACGGCAACGCCTACCCTGATCTTCGACGAAGTCGATAGCGGCATCGGTGGCGGCGTGGCCGAAGTGGTGGGGCGCCTGCTGAAACGGCTGGGCCAGGACCGGCAAGTCTTGTGCGTCACGCACTTGCCGCAAGTGGCCAGCCAGGCCAACCAGCACTTCCAGGTGAGCAAGGAAGCGCGCGGCGAACGCACGGTGTCGTGCATCGATGCGCTCGATGCCAAGGCGCGCGTCGAAGAGGTCGCACGCATGCTGGGCGGCATCGAAATCACTGCGACCACGCGCAAGCACGCGCGTGAACTGTTGGCTTCCTGATGGCTTTCCTGCCCGAACCGCAGTACCGCCACGGCACGCCCGGCAAGACAGCCATCCTGCTGGTCAACCTCGGCACGCCGGAAGCGCCGACGGCCGCGGCCTTGCGCCCGTACCTGAAGGAATTCCTGTCCGACCCGCGTGTAGTGGAGATCCCGCGTGCCGTGTGGTGGTTCATCCTGCACGGCGTGATCCTGCCGTTCCGTTCGGGCCAGTCGGCCAGGAAATATGCCTCGATCTGGACGCCCGACGGTTCGCCGCTGAAGGTGCACACCGCGAAGCAGGCCACGTTGTTGCGCGGCTACCTTGGCCAGCGCGGCCACCAGGTGGAAGTGGCTTATGCCATGCGCTACGGCAGGCCCGGCATCCCGGAAGTGCTTGATCAATTGAAGGCGGCCGGCGCCGAACGCATCCTGATCTTGCCGGCCTACCCGCAATATTCCGCCGCTACCACGGCCTCGATACACGACGCGGTATTCGCCCATCTGGGCAAAATGCGCAACCTGCCCGAGCTGCGCTTCGTGCGCAATTACCATGACCACGCCGGCTATGTCGAAGCACTGGCGTCATCGGTGACGGCATATTGGGAAAAGCATGGCAGTCCCGACAAGCTTGTGATGAGCTTCCACGGCGTGCCCAAGCGCACGCTGACCCTGGGTGACCCCTATTATTGCGAATGTCACAAGACGGCGCGCTTGCTGGGCGAGCGGCTGGGCCTGGACGAAAGCAAGTACATGCTGAGCTTCCAGTCACGCTTCGGCAAGGCCGAGTGGTTGCAGCCTTACACCGCACCTAGTGTGAAGAAGCTGGCCGAGGAAGGCGTCAGGCGAGTGGACGTGGTGTGCCCAGGCTTTACAAGCGACTGTCTGGAAACCCTTGAAGAAATCGCCATGGAAGTGCGTGCGGAATTCCTTACCGCGGGTGGCAAGGACTTCCATTACATTCCATGCTTGAATGAATTCCCGGACTGGATTCATGCACTGGCCGATGTGGCCTTGCAGCATATGCAAGGCTGGCCGACGACAGCAGCCGATCAATCAGGCAACAGCCTGACCGAGCAATTGGCAAAAAGCCAAGGTGCCAGCGCCTGATCGCTCAGAAATCCGTACGACGAAAAATTGGCTGATCAGCGGTGCAGCGACACTAAAATCGCGCCTTTTTGCTGATAAAATCGCTCACCCTTTAATAAAGGGCGACGAGTTCCGAGTAGCAAATCCAGACAGTTGCCAAGACCACATAGGCAACCAGAGATGCAAGAATAAGTGGCAGCTTCATACGATTTCCCGCAATGTGCTGATGTTGTTGCAGTAAGACTCCCATACCCACATCCTAGTTCAATCCGTCGATTCCCACATCCCATAAACATGTGAAAGTTGTAACGAAATCTACCAAAATCTGTGTTTTGTCGTTGCGGCGCAACATCGACTTTTGAGGTGGATTTCAATATTGAAGACGAAATACCCCTTGAAATATTGTGGGATAGCCCCATGTAGGGCTCGGATTGTTTTTGGCTAATTTTAAGTATTTGATTTGTTGGAGATTTTTTGATGCAGGATCAAGAAAACACGCAAGCCCAGGAAAACCAGGACACCGCGCCTGCCGAAGAATTGAAGACTGCCGCTGCTGAAGCTGCGGCAGAAAAACCTGTTGAAAATGTTGCACCGGGTGAGCCCACGCTGGAACAGCAACTGGCCAACGCCGTGGCCAAGGCCGCCGAGCTGCAGGATGCCTATTTGCGCGCCAAGGCTGAAGGCGAAAACATCCGCCGCCGCGCCCAGGAAGACATTGCCAAGGCGCACAAATTTGCCGTGGAGAACTTTGCCGAGTCCATGATGCCTGTGCGTGACAGCCTGGAAATGGCCTTGCTGGTCGCGACACCGACCATGGAATCGCTGAAGGAAGGCGTCGACATGACCTTGAAGCAACTGACTGCGGCCTTCGAGAAAAACAAGCTGGTCGAAGTCAATCCGCAGCCGGGCGACAAGCTCGACCCGATGAAGCACCAGGCTGTGTCCATGGTGCCGGCCGAGCAGGCCGCCAACACCGTCGTCAATGTGCTGCAAAAGGGCTACATGATTTCCGACCGCCTGCTGCGCCCGGCATTGGTGACGGTCGCGCAATAAAAGAAAAAACGGGAAAGCCCTTGAATCCATAAGGTCTTTCCCTATATGTGGCTTATCAGAATTCAGTAACTAATTAAACCATTACAAATCAAGGAATTATCATGGGCAAGATCATCGGCATCGACCTGGGCACGACCAACTCCTGCGTCTCCGTCATGGAAGGCGGCCAACCCAAGGTTATCGAAAACTCGGAAGGCGCACGTACCACGCCTTCGATCATCGCTTATCAGGAAGACGGCGAGATCCTGGTCGGCGCGCCGGCCAAGCGTCAAGCCGTGACCAACCCCAAGAACACCATCTACGCCGCCAAGCGCCTGATCGGCCGCAAGTTCGACGAAAAGGAAGTGCAGAAGGACATCGCCCTGATGCCCTACCAGATTTCCAAGGCCGATAATGGCGACGCCTGGATTGCCGTGCGCGACAAGAAGCTGGCACCGCCGCAAATCTCGGCTGAAGTGCTGCGCAAGATGAAGAAGACCGCCGAAGACTATCTCGGCGAAGAAGTGACCGAAGCCGTCATCACCGTGCCGGCTTACTTCAACGACGCGCAACGTCAAGCCACCAAGGACGCCGGCCGCATCGCCGGCCTGGAAGTCAAGCGCATCATCAACGAACCGACCGCAGCGGCCCTGGCCTTTGGCCTGGACAAGAGCAGCAAGGGCGACCGCAAGATCGCCGTGTATGACCTGGGCGGCGGTACCTTCGACGTGTCCATCATCGAAATTGCCGACGTGGACGGCGAAATGCAATTTGAAGTGTTGTCGACCAACGGCGACACCTTCCTCGGCGGTGAAGACTTCGACCAGCGCATCATCGATTACATCATCGAAGAATTCAAGAAGACCAGCGGCCTCGACCTGGGCAAGGATGCCATCGCGCTGCAGCGTATCAAGGCTTCGGCCGAGCGCGCCAAGATCGAATTGTCGTCTTCGCAGCAAACCGAAATCAACGAGCCTTACATCGCCATGGCCAACGGCGCCCCGGCACACTTGACGCTGAAGATCACGCGCGCCAAGCTCGAAGCCCTGGTGGAAGACCTGATCGCCAAGACGATTGCTCCGTGCAGCATCGCCATCAAGGATGCCGGCGTGTCGGTGGGCGACATTGACGACATCATCCTGGTCGGCGGCATGACCCGCATGCCCAAGGTGCAGGAAAAGGTCAAGGAATTCTTCGGCAAGGACCCGCGCAAGGACGTCAACCCTGACGAAGCCGTGGCCGTCGGTGCCGCCATCCAGGGCTCGGTCCTGTCGGGCGACCGCAAGGACTTGCTGCTGCTGGACGTGACCCCGCTGTCGCTCGGTATCGAGACCATGGGCGGCGTGATGACCAAGATGATCAAGAAGAACACCACGATCCCGACCAAGTTCAGCCAGGTGTTCTCGACCGCCGACGACAACCAGCCGGCCGTGACCATCAAGGTGTACCAGGGTGAGCGCGACATGGCTGCCGGCAACAAGGCGCTGGGCGAATTCAACCTCGAAGGCATTCCGCCCGCAGCACGCGGCGTGCCGCAGATCGAAGTGACTTTCGACATCGACGCCAACGGCATCTTGCACGTCGGCGCCAAGGACAAGGCCACCGGCAAGGAAAACAAGATCACGATCAAGGCCAACTCCGGTTTGACCGAAGATGAAATCCAGAAGATGGTGCGCGATGCCGAAGCCAACGCTGAAGAAGACAAGAAGCTGCGTGAACTCGCTGAAGCGCGCAACCAGGGCGATGCACTGGTCCATTCGACCAAGAAGGCATTGACCGAACACGGCGACAAGCTCGACGCCGGCGAGAAGGAAAAGATCGAAGCCGGTATCAAGGAACTGGAAGAAGCCGTCAAGGAAGGCGACAAGGCGGCGATCGAAGCCAAGACGGAAGCCCTGTCGGCTGCGGCGCAAAAGCTTGGTGAAAAGATGTATGCCGACATGCAGGCGCAGCAGGCTGCGGCCGGCGGCGCGGCTGGCGGTGCCGGCCATGACCACGGCGCACACGCTGGTGGCGACGCCAAGGGCAACCAGGAAGACGTGGTTGATGCAGAGTTCAAGGAAGTAAAAGACAAGTAAAACAGTGCTGCCAACCGACCTGGTTTCATGCCGGGTCGCTTGGCTCGCCGGGACAGGAAGCGCGTGCGCATCCGTCCCGGCGTTTTCGCTTAATTTTTAGGGTGCTGGAAGATGTCAAAGCGGGATTTTTACGAAGTACTGGGCGTAGCAAAGAATGCCTCGGATGACGAGATCAAGAAGGCATACCGCAAGCTCGCCATGAAATACCATCCGGACCGCAATCCGGACAGCAAGGGCGCGGAAGAGAAATTCAAGGAGGCCAAGGAAGCCTACGAGATGCTCTCCGAACCGTCCAAGCGTGAAGCCTACGACCGTTACGGCCATGCCGGTGTCGACCCCAACATGGGTGGTGGTGGCGGCTTTGGTGGCGCCGGTGCGGGCGGTTTTGCCGACGCCTTCGGCGACATCTTCGGCGACATCTTCGGCGGTGGCCGTGGCGGCAATCGTGGCGGTGGGCCGCAAGTCTATCGCGGCGCCGACCTGCGCTACAACCTCGAGATCTCGCTGGAACAAGCTGCACACGGCTTCGACACCACCATCCGCGTGCCGTCGTGGGACAACTGTGAAACCTGCCATGGTTCTGGTGCCAAACCCGGTACCAGCCCCGCCACCTGTACCACCTGCGGTGGTCATGGACAGGTGCGCATGCAGCAAGGCTTCTTCAGCATCCAGCAGACCTGCTCCAAGTGTCATGGCACGGGCAAGATCATTCCCACGCCGTGCCCCACCTGTAACGGCGCAGGACGCATCAAGCGCAACAAGACTTTGGAAGTGGCGATCCCTGCCGGCATCGACGAAGGCATGCGCATCCGCTCTTCAGGCAATGGCGAACCAGGCATGAATGGCGGCCCGGCGGGCGACCTATATGTGGAAATCCACATCAAGGCGCACCCGGTATTCCAGCGTGACGGTGACGACCTGCATTGCGAAATGCCGATTTCGTTTGCCAAGGCAGCTCTGGGAGGCGAGATCGAAGTGCCGACCTTGAACGGCAAGGCATCGTTCACGATTCCCGAAGGCACGCAAACCGGCAAGACCTTCCGCCTGCGCAGCAAGGGCATCAAGGGCGTGCGTTCGGGCTATGCCGGCGACATGTTCTGCCACGTCGTGGTGGAAACTCCCGTCAAGCTGACCGAGAAGCAAAAGGACTTGCTGCGCGAGCTGGAGCACCTGACCATTGAAGGCGGCGCCAAGCACAATCCGCAAACCAAATCGTGGAAAGACAAGGTCAAGGAATTCTTCGAGTAGGGTACAGCAAGGTAGTGATGCAAGAAAGCCACCCTAGGGTGGCTTTTTCATCATTACGCATCGTCGGCTTGCCAGTGACGTAGAATTTCTCTATGCTGGACGTTAACAATAAAACGCTCGTTCGCTTTTGAATCGGGCGCACCATATGGAGACACACATGAACCTTGGAATTCGCTTGGGCCGCGCATTTGCCGCATTCGGCCTCGTTGCCGCTTTATTCACTGCATCAACCGCATCGGCAGTTGAAGTTGCCGGCTACAAGTTCGACGATACGGCCAAGGTGGCCGGCCAGGACTTGAAACTCAACGGCGCCGGTATCCGTTATAAATTCGTCATCAAGGTCTACGCCGCAGGCCTCTATCTGCCTGAGAAAAAGACTACCGTATCCGACATCACCGCCATGCCTGGCGCCAAGCGCGTGACGCTGATCATGCTGCGCGATGTGGGCAGCGACACCTTCGGCCAGGCCTTCATGGATGGCATCAAAAAGAATTCCGATGTGACCGAGCGTTCCAAGATCGTCAGCCAGATGCTAACCTTCGGCAACCTGTTCGGTTCGATTCCTGAATTGAAGAAGGGCGATGTCGTAACCACGGACTGGATACCCAACTCCGGCACGATCATTTCGGTTAACGGCAAGAAGATTACCGACCCGATCCCTGATGTCCTGTTTTATAACGCCTTGCTCAAGATCTGGCTCGGCGCCAACCCGGTCGACAACAATTTGAGATCGGCGATGTTGGGTGGGGCTTCCTGACATCTTCGCGATATTTGCAGCATCTTCTGCGAAAAACGGGGCTTCACGCCCCGTTTTTTATTGGCGCTTCGTGGGCGTACAGACCGCTTGGCGTTCATGAATCCGTTAGAATCGAGGCATTGATCATCGCGCCGCACGCATCAGTCGCGGCACCTTTCCTCGACATGTTTCAATTCGCACGAATATCATGACCGACCAAAGCAAAGACAACGAACTCGCCCATCTGTTTGAAAACAACCGCCAGTGGGCCGACGGGATCGTCGCACGCGACCCGGAATTCTTCAAAAAGCTCGCCATCCAGCAAACGCCGGAATACTTGTGGATCGGCTGCTCCGACAGCCGCGTGCCTGCCAATGAATTGATGGGCTTGCTGCCGGGCGAAGTGTTCGTCCACCGCAACATCGCCAACGTGGTGGTGCACTCGGACCTGAATTTTCTCTCGGTGCTGCAATTCGCGGTCGACGTGCTGGCCGTCAAGCACGTGATCGTGTGCGGCCACCTTGGCTGCTCCGGTGTCCACGCGGCCATGACCAACCGCCGCATCGGCCTGGCCGACAACTGGCTGCGTCATGTGCAGGACGTGGCGCAAAAGCATGGCCGTTATCTCGGCGAAGCGCTGGGCGAACGTGAACGTGCCGACCGGCTATGCGAATTGAATGTGCTGGAACAGGTGGTCAATGTAAGCCAGACCACCATCGTGCAAGACGCCTGGGAGCGCGGTCAGGACTTGACCATTCATAGCTGGGTGTATGGCCTGCGTGATGGCTTGCTGCGCGACCTGGGTGTGGCGGTGTCAAGCAATGAGCAGTTGCCTGGGATGATGACTAAAGCCTTGTCGCACTACGATAGCAAGTAGACCTTAAGGTAGGCTGGAATTTCCTCCCAGCCTACGACTCTAAATCAATGTTTTTTGGCGCTGGAATCGTTGTATTCCTTTATGCATTGCTTCAGCGCCTGCATGAACCAATCGTCAAGTAGTTTCTTTTTCTGGTCCGTATCGGGCTGCGCATCAAGTGCTTGTTCATCAAAAAGGTCCATGTATTTTTGACCTGTGCAGCCGCATGTTTTTTGCACATATTTCGTCGCGAAAGCCGGATTGTCGCTCGCTTTGATAAGGGCAGCATTGGATTTTATGCACGAATCGGTCACCTGTCTCGGCAGACCGATAGACTGCAGGCACGCAACGGTGGCCTTGGCTACCTGGACGCTTAATTTTCCAAAATCGGTGACGCTAAGGTTCTCAGGATTCTGGAAGTCCATTGCTTTGAGCCATGGGTTGACCTTACCCGCTTCACAATCGCAGATTACCGGGGCATCCTCTGACGTCATGCCGTTCGCAGGCCCCAACTTGTGAAGCGTGCGGCAAGTCGCGTCGAGGCTTGCGCTCGTTTCTGCGAATTGGCTGTCGCTAAGCTTGGCGGCTTGTACCGGGATGGTAAAGAACATCAGGACTGTGATAAAACAGGCGGTGCGTATCATGGCTTGGATCAAGGTAGCTTAGAAACAATGCTCCAACGAAGGAAACGACCCATCCTTCACCGCCGCCACATAGGCCTTGATCGCCGCCTCGATGCTGGGCTGGCCTTCCATGAAGTTCTTCACAAAGCGTGCCTTCTTGCCGGGGAAGACGTTCAGCATATCGTGCACCACCAGCACCTGGCCTGAGCAATCGGCGCCGGCGCCGATGCCGATGGTGGGAATCACCAGCGCGTCGGTTACCTGCTTGGCCAGCGGCGAAGGCACGGCCTCGATCACTACCAGCGAAGCCCCCGCCTGCTGGACGGCCAGTGCGTCGGCCATCAACTGGTCCGCGCCTTCGGTGGTCTTGCCCTGTACCTTGTAGCCACCCAACTGGTGCACTGATTGCGGCGTCAAGCCGATGTGGGCGCACACGGGCACGGCGCGTTCGGTGAGGAAACGGATGGTGTCGGCCAGCCATACGCCGCCTTCGAGCTTGACCACTTGCGCGCCGGCTTGCATCAGCTTGACGGCATTGTCGAAAGCCGATTCCGGCGTGCCATAGGAGCCGAAAGGCATGTCGGCGATCAGCAGCGCCGTTTGGTTGCCGCGTGCCACGCTGGCCGTGTGATAGGCGATGTCGGCCACCGTCACCGGTAGCGTTGAATTGTGGCCCTGGCACACCATGCCCAGCGAATCGCCGACCAGCAGCACTTCCACGCCGCAGCGGTCCATTAGGGCCGCAAAGCTGGCGTCGTAGCAGGTCAGCATGGTGATCTTTTCCTTGGCTTCACGCAAGCCGCGCAAGCCGGGAGCGGTGACGGCACGCGTGCGTGCGGGTGTTTCCTGCAAATATCCGGACATTTTTGTTTCAATCCCCAAGCTTGAAGAACTCGCGCTTGCCGCGCATGTTCCTGATGCGGTTCAGCAGCAGTTGAAAGTCTTGCTCGCGCTCGACCGGGTTGAGCGTTTCGGCATTGACGGTCAACAGCGGCGCCGCATCATAGTGATAAAAGTACCGGCTGTAGCTGTCGCACAACCGGAGCAGATAATTTTCCGAGATATTACTCTCCATCGCGATCCCGCGCTTTTTCACGCGTTCGATCAGCACCTGCGGCTCGGCTTGCAGGTAGATCACGAGGTCGGGCACGGGGGCTTGCGGGCGCAGATGGTCGTACATCTGGCGATACAGGTTCAATTCATCGTCGGCCAGCGTCAGCGTGGCGAAGATCGGATCCTTGTCGAGCAGGAAGTCCGATACGATGGGAGCCGAAAACAGGTCGGTCTGCATCAGTTCGCGCAACTGGTTCAGGCGCTGGAACAGGAAGAACATCTGCGTCGGCAGCGCGTAGCGTGCGGCGTCGCGGTAAAACTTTTCCAGGAAGGGGTTTTCCTGTGGCAGCTCCAGCAGCAACTGGGCCGAGAGCGCATTGCCGAGGCGGCGTGTGAGCGAAGTCTTGCCCACGCCTATCGGGCCCTCTACCACGATGTAGCGGTAACGATCGAGTTCCATGATGCGTTCCTACTCTGAAAGCCGGCCGATACGCTGGTCTGCTACGGCCGGTGCAAACGTGTGTGCCGCACCCTTGCCCGGAATCTTGATGAAAGGATCGAGCTGCAACAGCGGAATCAGCACGAAGGCACGTTCGGTCATGCGAGGATGCGGCACGGTCAGCGTTTCGCTTTCGATCCTGCTCGTGCCAAACAACAGTATATCGAGATCGAGCGTGCGCGGCGCATTTTGATAAGGCCGCTCGCGGCCGAATTCGAGCTCGATGGCTTGCAGTTCTTGCAGCAGCGCTTCAGCCTTCAGGGATGTTTGCAGATGGGCGACGGCGTTGATGTAATCGTCGCCGCTGGAATCGATGGGGGCGGTGCGAAACAGGCTGGACTGGGCAATCAACCTGGTTTGCGTCAGTCCGGCCAGGCGCGCAAAGGCGGCCTTGACCGTAGCCTGGGCATCGCCGAGATTGGCGCCGATGCCGACATACGCATCGATCAAGCCGCGTCTCCGCCACCCGATGCGCCGCCGCCTTCCCCGCCCTTGGAACGGCCACGTCCGCCACGGCGGCGCGGGCGCTTCTTCGGGCCACTGCCTTCGGTGGGTTTGGCGCGCGATGTCAGCAGGGTTTCACGCCCGGCGCCGTCGGCATCCATGAAGTCGGTCCACCACTGGCCGACTTCGCCATCGAGTTCGCCCGAGGCGCAACGCAACAGCAGGAAGTCGTAGCCGGCGCGCAGGCGCGGGTGTTCCAGCAGCTTGTAGGGTGCCTTGCCCACGCGGCGGTCGAAGCGCGGCTGCATGGCCCAGATGTCGCGCATGTCCGACGCGATGCGGCGCTGTAGCGCCAGTTTTTCCGTCTGTGCATCCAGCACGTCGTCGGCCGCCAGATGCAGTGCGGGAATCGGGTATTCGCCGGCAGCCTGATAGGCATTCCATTTTTCCAACACCTGGTGCCACAACAGCGAGGCGAACAGGAAGCCCGGGGACACCGGCTTGCCCTGGTTGATGCGCAGGTCGGTGTTTTCCAGCGCCAGCGTGACGAATTTTTCACCCAGCGGCTGTTCCAGCACCACGTCCAGCAGCGGCAGCAAGCCGTGATGCAAGCCCTGCTTGCGCAATTGCTGCAGACATGCCAGCGCCTGGCCGCTCATCAAAAGCTTGAGCATTTCATCGAACACGCGCGCCGCCGGCACGTTGTTGATCAGGGGCGCCATCACCTTGATCGGTTCGGCCGTGGCTGGCTCGATGTTGAAATTCAGTTTTGCCGCAAAGCGTACTACGCGCAGCAGGCGCACCGGGTCTTCGCGGTAGCGCGCCTCGGGCACGCCGATCATGCGCATGGTCTTGCTGCGGATGTCGGCCACGCCACCGTGGTAGTCGAGCACGGTTTGCGATGCCGGGTCGTAATACATGGCGTTGACCGTGAAGTCGCGTCGCACGGCGTCTTCATGCTGTTCGCCGAAGGTATTGTCGCGCAACACGCGGCCATGCTCGTCCTTGAGTGCGGCTTCAGAAGAGGCGCCGCGGAAGGTGGTCACTTCAAGCTGTTCCTGCCCCATCATCACGTGCACGATCTGGAAGCGGCGGCCGATGATGAAAGCGCGGCGGAACAGTTTCTTGACCTGTTCCGGTGTGGCGTCGGTCGCGATGTCGAAATCCTTGGGCTTCATACCGGTCAGGAGGTCGCGCACGGCGCCACCGACGATGAATGCCTTGTAGCCTGCATCCTGCAGCGTTTGCGTCACGCGCACGGCGTTCGACGACACCAGCTTGGGGTCGATCTTGTGGTCGGCCGGGCCGAGCACGACCGGCTTGGTCGTGTCGCGTGGCGCAGCACTCTTTGTGCTGTCCTTGGTTCCCAGTATGCGGCGGATGAGCTTGGTGATCATTGTTCTTTGGTGAATATATTTATTATAGGCCAGCCATGGGCGCGGGCATGTTCGGTCAATTTGCCGTTGGGATTGGTGGCAACGGGGTGGCTGACGGCCGACAGTAGCGGCAGGTCATTGTGCGAATCGCTGTAGAACCAGGTTTCGGGGAAACTGTCGAGCGTCTTGCCCATGGCGGCAAGCCAGTCCTGTGTATGTTTGAGTTTGCCCGGGCCGTTGGTCGGAACGCCGACCAGGTGGCCAGTGATCTCGCCTTCGGCTGTCAATTCCGGTTCGGCGGCGATCAGGTTTTCCACGCCCAGCGCCTTGGCGATAGGCGCGGTGACGAAGCGGTTGGTGGCGGTGGCGATGCAAACGATGTCGCCGGCGTCATGGTGCTTTTGCAGCAGGGCGCGTGCTTCGGGCAAGAGCGCCGGTGCGATCACTTCTTCCATGAATTGCGCATGCATGGCGTCGAGGTCGCTGCGCTTGAAGCGCGCCAGGTTGCCCAGCGCGAATTCGAGATAGGCCACGGGGTCGAGCGTGCCGGCATTGTATTGTGCGAAGAATTCCTGGTTGCGCGCAGCGAAGGCCACGGCATCGACCGCACCGATACGGCACAGGAACTGGCCCCATTCGAAATCGGAATCGAGCGGGAGCAAGGTGTGATCAAGGTCGAACAGGGCTAAATTCATTCGGCGTCTTCTTTTTCCAGTTGCAGCAATTCACGCATCAGGGGCAGGGTGATCGGGCGCTTGGTTTCGAGCGAGTAGGTGGCCAGCGCGTCGAGCATGCCCGAGAGCGAGCGCATGTCGCGTGCGAAGTGGGTGATCAGGTAGGGGAACACGCCGGCGGCGACGTTCATGCCGCGTGCGGCAGCGGCCTGGTTCAATGCCGCCAGCTTGTCTTCGTCGGTCAATTCCTGCACCTGGTAGATCAGTCCCCAGCCCAGCCGCGTACGCAGATCTTCGCGCAGTTCCAGGTGGGCCGGTGCGGCGCTGCCGGCCGTGGCCATCATGGCGCCGTGTTCGCGTACCTGGTTGAACAGGGCGAAGGCGTCGATCTGGGCGGTGCCGGACAGCTTGTCGCAGTCGTCGATCAGATACAGCGCGGTATCGGGCGAATACTGGAAGGCCTCGGGCGTGGCGTCGTGCGCGATGTAGCGTGCGCGCGGCGTGCTGGCCAGGGCGTGCAGCAGGTGCGTCTTGCCGGCACCGGTACTACCCCAGAGATAGACGAACTTGTCCTTCGTGCCGCCGGCAGCCAGCAGCGGCAGGAATTGCATCAATTCAAGGTTGGGGCCGGCGACGAAGGTGGCGAAGCTTTGCGGCTTTTCCTCGTCCAGGCCCAATAACAATTGCCGGGGATGCTTCATGTGTTGCGTAAATTCCTTGGTATTCGCCTCAACGCGCATAGAAAGAGCTGCTGACGTAATGCTTGCGCAGGTGGCGCAACGCGACCATGACGATGGCTGAGGCAGGCAGGGCCAGCAGCACGCCGACGAAGCCGAACAATTGGCCGAATGCCAGCAGGGCGAAGATCACGGCCAGCGGATGCAGGCCGATGCGTTCGCCAACCAGCCGTGGCGTCAAAAAGAATCCTTCCAGCACCTGGCCGAAGCCATAGATCACGGCAACGCAGACGAGCCCATGCCAGCCCTGGAATTGCAGGATCGAAGCGATCAGGGCCAGGATCAGCCCCAGGCCAAAGCCGAGGTAGGGAATGAACACCAGCAAGCCGGTAATGATGCCCACCGGCAGCGCGACGTCGAAGCCGCATGCTGTCAATGTGACGGAATAATAGGCCGCCAGCACCAGCATCACGGTCAGCTGGCCGCGCAGGTATTGCGCCAGCAGGCTGTCGATTTCCAGCGCCACGCCGCGCACCCAGCCCAGCCAGCGGCGCGGCACGCCACCTTCGAGGCGCCGCACCAGCGGGTACCAGTCCAGCAGGATGTAAAACAGCACCACGGGGATCAAGACCACGGTGGCCAGCCAGCCCAGCACGGCAATGCCGCCCACCTTGGCCGAGGACAGTACGGCCTTGCCGATTTCTTCGCCGCTGGAAGAGAGGTATTGGGTCGCCATGCTCTTGATGCCGTCGCTGTCGAGCTCGATATTGATGCCGAGATCGCGCAGCTTGGGGCCGAACAAGTCGTTCAATTTGCCCAGGAAGACCGGGATTTGTTGTTGCAATAGCACGCTTTCCTTTTGCAACACCGGCGCCACAATCAGCATCAGGGCCAGCACGCTGGTAAAAAGCAGCAAAACCATCGCGGCCACGGCCAGCGACCGGGGTACGTGGAAGCGCCCGATCTTGCGCGAAGCGAGCCAGTCGACACCAGGGTTCAGGGCATAGGCCAGGATGGAACCGGCCACGAAAGGCGTGAGCACCGGCCCGAGCGAATAAATCAGCAGCCCAATTGCCAGGCCCACGGTCAGCCAGATGACAGTCTGTTTCTGGTCGGGATTGAAGGAAAATGGCATGGGCGGGCGGATGTCTGGGCAGGTTTTAGGGGTGCTGCTTGGTTCAATTTGATAAAATACTGCTTTGGCCGTCGATTTTCCCATGAATCACGGCACGAACCGCTTATTTTACCGCCTCTGCCGCCAATATCATCATGACATCCACATCCAAGGTCTCTCTTTCTTATCGTGACGCAGGGGTCGACATCGACGCGGGTGACGCCCTGGTCGAGGCGATCAAGCCATTTGCCAAGCGCACCTTCCGCGATGGCGTGCTGGGCGGCATCGGCGGCTTCGGCGCCCTGTTCGAGGTCAGCAAAAAATACAAGGAACCGGTGCTGGTCTCGGGCACGGACGGCGTGGGCACCAAGCTCAAGCTGGCTTTCCACTTGAACAAGCATGACACGGTCGGTATCGACCTGGTCGCCATGAGTGTCAATGACATCCTGGTGCAAGGCGCAGAACCCTTATTCTTCCTCGATTACTTCGCCTGCGGCAAGCTCGACGTAGCTACCGCTACCGACGTGATCAAGGGCATCGCCGCCGGTTGCGAACAAGCCGGTTGCGCCCTGATCGGTGGTGAAACGGCAGAAATGCCCAGCATGTACCCCGATGGCGAATACGACCTGGCCGGCTTTGCCGTCGGCGCAGTGGAAAAGGCCAAGATCATCGACGGCAGCAAGATCGTGCCGGGCGACGTGGTGCTGGGCCTGGCTTCGTCGGGTGCCCACTCGAACGGTTATTCCCTGGTGCGCAAGATCATCGAAGTCGCCAAGCCCGACCTGAACGCCGACTTCCATGGCCGCCCGCTGGCCGATGCCTTGATCGCACCAACCCGCATCTACGTCAAGCCCTTGCTGGCCTTGATGGAGGCGATGGAAGTCAAGGGCATGGTCCACATCACCGGCGGCGGCCTGGTGGAAAACATCCCGCGCGTGCTGGCCGAAAACCTGACGGCTGAACTACGTGCCGATTCCTGGGAATTGCCGCCGCTGTTCAAGTGGCTGCAAGAGCACGGCGGTGTAGCTGACGCGGAAATGCACCGCGTGTTCAACTGCGGCATCGGCATGACGGTGATTGTTTCGAAGGAAAACGCCGACGCGGCGATGGCGCACCTGAAGGCTTCCGGTGAAACGGTGATGCGTATCGGTGAAATCCGTGCACGTGCTGAGGGTGAGCATCAGACTATTGTTGTATAGGTGGGGTAGACCTTCGCGCGTATGCCCGGATTCATTCGAAGTGCGCAAAAATGAAAAAGCCGACTTGAAGGTCGGCTTTTTCATTTTAAGTTTGCTATTGCGATAATATTTGATTCAATTGGCATTGATTACGACGTATTGATTGAATCAATGCATGTAACTGCGCCCGCACTATTTCGGGAGGTGTTAAATGGAATTGATTGTCGCTTTTGGCTGGTCAAGAAAGTTGGGCTCGAATTCGAGTGCTTCAATGCGAAGGAACAAGTACGTTAGGTACCTCGCTTCAGTTGGTTCGATGGCGGCTGCCTGTTTCGGTTTATTGTCCTGCTCGTTTGCGGAAATACACACGGAACCGCAAGTTGACCAGAATCTACTGGAACCGTTAAGTTTGGTGTTCCATGATCGAATTTCGAGGCACGTCAAAGATGGTGCGATATGCGTCGGTTTGAATATGGCAAACGAGGATGTTGAAGAGGGGCGCAGGAGACTCCACGATGCGCCTCCAACGCTTATTTCCGAACTAAGCAAAACCTCGCCTAATGTATTGCCTTACTCGAGATGTCTTAGGCTGAAGCCAAACGTAGAAAGGTATCTCTATTATTTGGAGGACTACAAATGGCAAGAAAACGGAGATTTGATCGTCAGCGTAGCGTTTCGTGATGGACTCGATGGATTTTATGGCGACGGGCTAATTTATCGTGTCCACAAGGTTGACGGGAAATGGGAAGTCTTGGAAACCAAACTTGAATGGATAGCTTGATCCGTATCCTGTCAATTCTGCTGTGACTTTCCGTTGTGCTCCGCCAGCGTCTGCAAGGCATTACCCTGCTTGGCCGCCTGCGTTGCCACCCGTTCCGGCACGGGAATGCGCACCGGCTGGCTGGCCAGGTTCATGCTCGATAGCACGTTGGCCGTTGCTTCCGGCGCGGCATCCCAAACGGGGTCGGCAATGCCTTCGAACACGGCTTTCAACTGGCCACCCCAGGAATTGCGGATCATCTGGAAGTACTGGTTGTTTTCGTCGATGACGACGAAACGGCCGACTTCGAGATGGTCGGTTTCATAGATCAGCAGATCAAGCGGCAAACCTACCGAAATATTCGAGCGCAGCGTCGAATCCATCGAGATCAGCGCGCATTTGGCTGCTTCGTCGAGCGGGGTCAGCGGGTTGATCACGCGGTCGATGATGGGCTTGCCGTACTTGGCTTCGCCGATCTGGAAATAGGTGTTTTCGTTGTGCGCTTCGATGAAGTTGCCGGCGGAATACATCTGGAACAGGCGGCAGCGTTCGCCCTTGATCTGGCCGCCCACGATCAGGCTGACGTTGAAGTCGATGCCGAAATTCTTCAGCGACTCTGAATCGCGGTGGTAGACCGTGCGGATCGCTTCACCGACGATTTGCGCAACCTCATACATGGACTTGACGGTCCAGATGCTCTTGCCTTCGGCGGTAGTGGTTTCGGCCACGATCTGGCGCACTGATTGCGAGATCGACAGGTTGCCGGCGCTCATCAGCACGATGGTGCGGTCGCCCGGGTTTTCAAACACGCTCATCTTGCGGAACGTGCCGATCTGGTCCACGCCCGCATTGGTACGGGAATCGGAAAGGAAAACGAGGCCGGCGTCGAGCCGCATGGCGACACAATAAGTCATGGCGTGCTGCGTGATGGATAAATCTCCATTTTACTGCAGGATGCATTACGCTGCCGAGCATGCTTATCAAAATGCAACATTAGTCAATTTGTGGCGAACCATCCACGCAATCGCCGTCTCCGCCATATCGTATTTATACGACTATGCCGTCTGGAAGCGCATGCGGTATGCTCTTTCCTTGCACTCCACGCTACCAACCCATCAGAGGATCTGGAAAATGAGACAACACCTGCTGGTCGCCCTGGCCTTGTTCGGCTGTATCAACGCCGTTGAAGCCAAAGACATCAAAGTCGCACTGATCTATTCCAAGACCGGGCCGCTCGAAGCCTATGCCAAGCAAACCGAGGCCGGATTCATGCTGGGGCTGGACTATGCCACCGGCGGGACCATGCAGGTCAACGGCAACAAGCTGGTCGTGATCCCGAAGGACGACCAGGGCAAGCCCGATGTGGGCAAGGCACAGCTGGAAGCGGCCTACCAGGACGACAAGGCCGACCTGGCTGTCGGCCCGACTTCTTCAGGCGTGGGCATCGCCATGCTGCCGGTGGCGAAGGAGTACAAGAAGATTTTGCTGGTCGAACCGGCCGTGGCCGACTCGATTACCGGTGTCGACTGGAACCGCTACATCTTCCGCACCGGGCGCAACTCTTCGCAGGATGCGATTTCCAACGCGGTCGCGGTCGACAAGGATGGCGTGACGATTGCCACGCTGGGTACCGACAATGCCTTCGGCCGCGACGGCATCAAGGCCTTCAAGGGCGCCTTGAAGAAAGCCAAGCTGGTGCATGAAGAATACCTGCCGCCGACCACCACCGACTTCACCGCAGGCGCACAGCGCATCATCGACTCCCTGAAAGACAAGCCGGGCCGCAAGATCATCTGGCTGATCTGGGCCGGCGCAGGCGACCCGTTCGGCAAGCTGGTCGACATGGATTTGAAGAAGCGCTACGGCATTGAAATTTCCACCGGCGGCAACATCCTGCCGGCCATGACGGCCTTCAAGAAAGTGCCGGGCATGGAAGGCGCGTTGTACTACTACTTCGGCATTCCGAAAAACCCGGTCAACACCTGGCTGGTGGCCGAGCACTACAAACGCTTCAAGCAACCGCCTGACTTCTTCACCGCCGGCGGCATGGCGGCCGGCATTGCCGTGGTCGAAGCCTTGAAAAAGACCGGTGGCAATACCGACACCGAGAAGCTCATCACGGCGATGGAAGGCATGAAGTTCGAGACACCGAAGGGCAGCATGACTTTCCGCAAGGAAGACCATCAAGCCATGCAGTCCATGTATCATTTCCGCATCAAGGACGACCCGGCTTTCCCGTGGGGCGTGCCTGAACTGGTGCACGAAATCACACCGGACGAAATGAACATCCCGATCCAGAACAAGCGTTGATCCATGCCGGAAATTGCAAGCGCGGCCGCGAACATGAATGAAAAAGCAGCCGCTGGCGAACCCTACTCGCTCGAAACGCGTGAGCTGTCAGTCCGTTTCGGCGGTCATGTGGCGGTCGACAAGGTGTCCTGCGGCTTTCACCGCAGCACCTTGACGGCCATCGTCGGCCCCAACGGTGCCGGCAAGACGACTTACTTCAATCTCATCTCGGGCCAGATCCGGCCCACGGCGGGCCATGTCTATCTCGAAGGGCGCGATATCACACGCATGCGCACCTCGCGCCGCGCGCATGCGGGCATCGGCCGTGCCTTTCAGCTTACCAACCTGTTTCCCAATCTGACGGTGGAAGAAAACATCCGCCTTGTGCTGCAATCACGTGCCCATCTCGGCATCGACATGTGGCGCCTGTGGGACGGGCGTAAGAATTTGATCGAACGCACCGGACAGATCCTGGAAATGGTGTCGCTCAAGCACCGGCGTGGCAAGCATGCGGCCGTGCTGTCGCATGGCGACCAGCGCAAGCTCGAAGTGGGCATGCTGATCGCGCTCGACCCGGAAATCTATATGTTCGACGAACCGACCGCCGGCATGAGCGTCGATGAAGTGCCCGTCATCCTCGACCTGATCCGCGCACTGAAAAAACGCAGCGGCAAGACCGTGCTGCTGGTGGAGCACAAGATGGACGTGGTGCGCGAACTGGCCGACCGCATCATCGTCTTGCACAACGGTGCAATGGTGGCCGACGGCGACCCGGAAACCGTGATTGCCTCGCCCGTGGTGCAGCAAGCTTACCTCGGCCTTGCGCCGGCCCAGGAGGCCGCTTGAGCAGCCTGCTGAAACTGGACAGCGTGCACACCCACATCGGCGCCTACCATATCCTGCACGGCGTCGACTTCGACGTGCCGCATGGTGAATTGACCATGCTGCTGGGCCGCAACGGCGCCGGCAAATCGACCACGCTGCGTACCATCATGGGCTTGTGGACGGCATCCAAGGGCCGCATCCTGTTCAAGGACCAGAACATCGTCGGCCGTCCCACGGCCGAGCTGGCGCAGCGCGGCATCGCCTACGTACCGGAAAACATGGGCATCTTCGCCGACCTCACGGTGCGCGAAAACATGATCCTGGCGGCGCGCAATGCCAGGCGCGAAAGCGATGTCGATACGCAGCGGCTGGAATGGATTTTCCGCCTTTTCCCGGCCATGAAAAAATTCTGGCAGCATCCCGCGGGCAAGCTGTCGGGCGGGCAGAAGCAGATGCTGGCGGTCTCGCGTGCGATTGTGGAGCCGCGTGAATTGATTTTGATCGACGAGCCGAGCAAGGGCCTGGCGCCGGCCATCATTGCCAACATGATTGAAGCCTTCCAGGAATTGAAACGCGCCAAGACCACCATCCTGCTGGTGGAACAGAATTTCAATTTTGCGAAGCAATTGGGCGATGGTGTGGCCGTGATGGACAATGGGCACGTCGTGCATCGCGGCGCGATGGCGCAGCTTGCGCAGGATGAGGAGATGCAAACCCGGCTGCTCGGGCTTTCGCTGGGGGCCCACCAATGAATACTGCCACCATGACCGCTCCCGCCAAGCCGCCCGGCCTGTTGCGCGGCATCGACTGGATGCCGCTGGCGCTGCTGCCGCTTATCTGCGGGATTGCCTATTATTTCATCGGCTCGGGCTCGACCTGGTTCACGCTCTCCATCGCGGGGCTGGCGATGGGCATGATCATCTTCATCATCGCTTCCGGCCTGACACTGATCTTCGGTTTGATGGACGTGTTCAACTTCGGCCATGGCATCTTCATTGCATTGGGCGCCTTTGTCGCCATGAGCGTGCTGGGGCAATTGACCTCATGGACCGAGGCCGACAACCTGGCGCTGAACCTGGCGGCGCTGGGCATTGCGGCGGTGGCGGCGATGCTTGCTGCTGCCGTGGCTGGCCTGGTATTCGAACGCCTGCTGATCCGCCGCGTCTACGGCCAGCATTTGAAGCAGATCCTCATCACCATGGGCGGCATGGTGGTCGGAGAGGAATTGATCAAGATGTTCTGGGGCCCGCAGCAAATGCCCATGCCTTTGCCTGCGGCCCTGTCCGGCACGGTTGAATTCGGCGAAGCGGCAGTGGAAAAATATCGCCTGCTGGCATTGGCTGTTGGCGTTGCCGTATTCCTGGTTCTGATCCTGCTGTTGAACCGCACCAAGATCGGTTTGCTGGTGCGCGCCGGCGTGCAGGACCGGGAGATGGTGGAAAGCCTGGGTTACCGCATCAAACGCCTGTTCATCGGCGTGTTCATGGCGGGCTCGGCACTGGCCGGCCTGGGCGGCGTGATGTGGGGCCTGTACCAGCAGGGCGTGACACCGCAGATGGGGGCACAGGTCAACGTCATCATCTTCATGGTGATCATCATCGGCGGCCTGGGCTCGACCTCGGGTTCCTTCCTCGGCGCAATCCTGATGGGACTGATGGCGAACTATGTCGGTTTTCTTGCGCCGACCATACCGCTTCTTCCCGATGTGTCCATCGGACTGGCGCCGTTTTCCAACATCTTCCTGATGGTGGGCATTTTATTGTGGCGCCCGCAAGGGCTCTTTTCGAGCAGCAAATGATTGCCTTCCTGTCCAACGACCCGCCGCGCGGCCGCCCTCTCACCATCCTGCTGCTGTTGATCGTGCTGGTGCTGGCGTTTACCCCGTTTGCCTTTCCTGGTGCGAAGACCCTGGGTGTGGCCGCCAAAATTATGTATTTCATCGTGCTGGTGGCAAGTTACGACCTGTTGCTGGGCTACACCGGGATCGTGTCGTTTGCGCACACCATGTTCTTTGGTATCGGTGCCTATGGCGTGGCCATCGGTTGCGTGCATTACGAAGGCAGTTGGGCCGGCATCGGCTGGGGCGTGCTTGGTGCCATGGCCTTGTCTGCTGTGCTTTCGCTCTTGATCGGGCTGTTTTCACTGCGCGTGCGGGCGATCTTCTTTTCCATGATCACGCTTGCGGTGGCGTTCTCGTTCCAGACACTTGCTTCGCAGATGTCGACCTTGACCGGTGGCGACGATGGTTTGAATTTCAGCGTGCCCGAGGTGCTGACGCCAGGCTATCAATTGTTCGATGCGCAGATATTTGGCGTCTCCATCACCGGCCGGGTGTTGACCTATTATCTGGTGTTATTCTGCGCGCTGCTCATGTTCCTCAAGATGCTGCGCATCGTGAATTCCCCGTTTGGCCGGGTGCTGCAGGCCATCCGCGAAAACATGTTCCGTGCCGAAGCCATCGGCTACAACACGGTGGTCTACCGCACCTTGGCCAATGTGTTCGCCGCCTTGTTCGCCACGCTGGCCGGCGCCTTGATGGCGCTGTGGCAGCACAATACCGGGCCCGAGACTTCACTCTCGTTCCAGATCATGGTCGATATTCTCCTGATCGTCGTGATAGGAGGCATGGGGACGCTGTATGGTGCGGTCTGCGGCGCCGCCATCTTCATCCTGGCCCAGAGTTACCTGGAAGATTTGATGGCGCATGCCGCCGACGCGGCACAGGGCATACCGCTGCTGGCGCAACTGTTTTCACCGGACCGCTGGCTGCTTTGGCTTGGTGTGTTGTTCATACTTTCAGTATACTTTTTACCAACAGGGATCGTGGGCAAGTTGCGTGCGCGTGCGGAGCGCGAATAGCGGGAAATGCTGCTTCGCACAATCAACTTGCGCAACATATTGATTGAATATCGGGCATCGATTTGAGCAAAATCATGCGTTGCAGCATGAAACGTTAATCGAACTTGGCGGCCGATAATCGACCCGAATTGGCTTTTTGTTCTTTACCATGGAAGCGCAGATTGTGTAGAGTTGCTGGCAACGGATAACCCACCACGGTACCGGGAAACGATCATGAACGCACAAGCGATCGACTATCAATACATTTTTCAGCATGCCCCCCTGGGCATGTGCATTTCGCGTCAGCGCGTGATCCAGGACTGCAATGACGCCCTGGCGCGTATGTTCGGCTATGAGCGCGAAGCCCTGATCGGCAAATCGTTTTCCGTTCTCTACCCCACAGTGGACGACTTCAACCGCATCGGCCATAACATGTTGCCGACCATGGCGACCCAGGGTTGCTACGCCGACGAGCGCATCATGAAGCGCGCCAATGAAGAACTGTTCTGGTGCCATGTTTGCGGCAACACCCAGCAGCGCGACGACCCGCATGCGTCCGCCATCTGGTCCTTCGAAGACATCAGCCACAAGCGCACCGTGTCGGCCGAGATGACGCCGCGCGAACGCGAAATTGCAACCCTGCTCATCGATGGCAAGACCAGCAAGCTGATTGCACGGCAGATTGGCTTGAGCCCACGCACGGTGGAAATGCACCGTTCGCGCCTGATGCGGAAATTCTCGGCTGCAAATTCGAGCGAACTGGTCTATCGCTTGCAGCAGGCGGCGTTTTAAACCATCCTGTTTGCGAAATAACGAGGGCGCTGCGGCGCCCTTTTTTGTTGTGCGCCCAGCATGGGCGCAATCTTGGAGGTGGAAGTCCTCCCGTAAGCTGACCACAGCGAACGAAGTGAAGCGCAACTGCGGAAGGGCGACCAACCGTGGGAAGGAAGCGT